>JACCEE010453032.1_pt1 | contig 15133 bp, 10 predicted proteins | sample 7449931 | NCBI WGS metagenome assembly JACCEE01 (sample SAMN15323457, study PRJNA562643) | freshwater metagenome | isolation source: river surface water | place: USA:Blue River Watershed | collected 2017-08-19 | reverse complement strand
ATTCATTAAGAATAACAAAAGCGAATAGGAACGAAGTTCCACTATTATTAAGTTTAAGTCAGGCTTCACTGTTTTTCATAAAACCAACATTCTCGAAAAAAGCATCATCGCCAACCAAAATGGGCGAAATTATGAGTATGGGAATTCCTGTCATCTGCAATGACAATGTGGGTGATGTTGCTTTAATCATGGAAGACTCAAAAGCTGGAATCTGCATTCATTCATTTGACAATGAATCATATAACGAAGCTACCAATCGTTTTCAAGACATACTATCTATTCCAAAGGCCGATATTAGAAAAGCAGCAATAAAGTGGTATTCATTACAAGACGGAGTATCGAAATATGAAAAAGTTTATAAATCAATTCTTTCGATGTAATTATCACAAGTCACCATTTGTCAAAAGCGCATAATCATTTCACACAAAACGTATTAAGACAATGAATAATTATTATTTATCTTTTTTCAGAAATAAAACAAAAAAGGCTTTTAGGTCTGTTGTTCAAATTGTATTTTTGCGCACAAATTAATAATAGATAGAACGAACGTTATGTATGTAATCTGCTCTGATTTAGAAGGTGTTTTTGTCCCTGAGGTTTGGGTTAATGTTGCTAAAAAAACTGGCATCGACAAACTAAAACTTACCACTCGCGATATTCAAAATTATGATGAATTAATGAAATATCGCATCAAAATACTTGAAGAAGAGAACCTTACATTAAAAGACATACAAAACGTTATTGCTCAAATCAAACCTCTTGATGGAGCATTGGAGTTTTTAGAATGGCTTAAAGTTTTAGCTCGTATTGTGATTGTATCTGATACATTTGTTGAGTTTGCCGACCCACTGATGGCTCAATTGAATAGACCGATGTTGCTCTGCCATTCGTTAGTGACAGACCAAAACGATATGATTCGCGACTATAAAATCCGTCAGCCCGATCCAAAACGCAAAACCGTTGAAGCTTTTCAAAGCTTGAAATATAAAGTTCTTGCCTTTGGCGATTCATATAACGACATTTCCATGTTGCAACAAGCCGAAGTTGGAATTCTATATTGTCCACCAGATAATGTGGTTAAAGATTACCCTGAATTTCCGGTTGCACGTAATTATAGCGAATTAAAAGCTATAATCGAGAAGTACATACCAAACACTATTTAACCAAAAACTTGATTAAATCATTGCCATTTGCGTAAATAAGAAGGGTTAATAAAATAGCCATTCCTATAAGTTGTGCTTTTTCTAGAAATGTATCAGAGGGTTTCTTTCCGGTAATCAACTCATACAATACAAACATGATATGGCCTCCATCTAAAGCCGGAATTGGCAAGACATTCATAAATGCCAGTACTACAGACAAAAAAGCTGTCATACCCCAAAATATTTGCCAGTCCCAAAATGTGGGGAATAGGCTTCCTATCGATGCAAAACCTCCAACTTGTTTGGCGCCCTCGGGAGTAAATATCAGTTTCATTTGTTTGATATAGCTACCCAAAGTTGAAACTCCTTTACTGATTCCCGCAGGAATTGATTGTAAAAATGAATATTCTGTTTTTCTGAATTTGAAAAGCTTGTCAAGCGATACAATAGCAACTCCAATTTGACCTTCTTTCGAAACGGTTAACTGTACTGATTTTTTTTGCCCGGCACGTTCTATTTCAATATTGACAAGTTTATTTTTATATGTTTTTATCGATTTTAAGAAATCGAAGAAAGCCGGAGTTTGTTTGCCATTGAGCGATACAATATGATCGCCCTTTTGTAACTGCGCTTTAAAGGCTGGACTTCCGGGCAACACGCTATCAATATAAAATGGAACAAATGGCAAGACGAATTCCTGATTGTTGGTTGCAATAATCTGTTGTTTCGTTTTTTCGGGAATTTGCAAAATAACTTGTTCTCCATGTCGATTTACGGTGATATTATTTTGATTTTCAAGGAGAATATGCATCATGATTTCCGAAAAATTATCAATTGGTTTATTACCAACCTTTTCGATTATATCACCATGACGTAAACCCATATCAAGAGCCAGGGAGTCGCAGTAAATGCCATATTTAACATCTTTCATCGACAAATATTCTTCACCCCAATGCATCAAACTCATTGAGTAGATTATCATTGCAAAAATAAAATTGAACAACACCCCACCAAACATGATCAATAAACGTTGGTAAGCCGGCTTCGAACGAAATTCCCATGGTTGTGCCGGTTTTTTGAGTTGATCTTTATCCATCGATTCATCAATCATGCCGGCAATTTTCACATATCCGCCCAATGGCAACCAACCAATACCGTAAACGGTGTCACCTTTTTTGTATTTGAAAAGCGAAAACCATGGATGAAAAAACAGATAAAACCGTTCGACACGTGTTTTAAATAATTTTGCGAAGAAAAAATGTCCTAATTCATGAATAAGAACCAAAAGTGAAAGACTTGCAAGAAGTTGTATGATTTTTATTAGTATGTCCATATTGTGTTTTTTTACAAATGTACGGTAAAATTATGGCAAAAGTATGTTAGTTTAGTCGATAATCAACTTCGCCACTTTCCATGAGAACATCAATATATTCAAATAATTCCTTATTAATGGGTAATTTAAGATCTTTTGATTCAAGTTCAACCCACACTCGTTCGTACATATCGTAAACAATAAAACTCACGGGTATTTTATCGGCAACATCTATTTCAGAAAAACCATAAAAAGTATCGATTAATTCATCGTTTATCGATTCTATATTCATTCTGATCGTCAATCGTTTAATACGTTTCTTCAAGTCAGCAAGCGGATCGATTGATTGAATTTTGAATGCCAACTGCTCGCTTCCATGAAAACGAGAATCGACTTTACCTTTGATACACAACCGATTTCCAACAACAGCATATGAGTTAAATTTGTCGTTATCTGATCCAAAGAGTGCAAATTCGAAGGAACCATAAAAGTCCTCGAGTTTGAATATCGAAAATGGTTTTCCATTTTTGGTAGTACCTACCCGAGTGGATGTTACCATTCCGGCAACGGTTAGTTCCTTTCCTTTATGTTCCGTAAGATCTGCAATATCAGATAGTTTTGTTCTGCAGAAATGAGTTATTTCAGTTTTAAAATCATCGAGCGGATGCGATGAAAGATAAATTCCAATCAAATCGCGTTCGTCATTGAGGGTTTGAAGCGATGAAGGTTCTTCTCCTTTGGGAAATTCGGGTTTAGCGATATGGGTATCCAAATCGTCGCCAAAAAGATTTGGAGCAGAACTATTGCCACTATTCATATTTTGTCCAAATTTCACAAGCGATTCAAGAAAAGGAACGCCACCTTCTTCAAGAAAATACCGATAACGTTCAATGCCAAATCCGTCGAAAGCTCCTGCTTTTATGAGGTTTTCAACGCATTTTTTATTCACCGATTTTAAATTGACGCGCGAAAAGAAATCCCACACGTCTTTATATGGTCCATTTTTTTGACGTTCTTCAATAATATTCAGAGAAGCAGCCTCTCCCACTCCTTTAATAGCACCAAGTCCGAAGCGGATTTCATCTTTTTTATTTACCCCAAAATCGATTTTACTTTCATTAACATCGGGCACCAATACTTTCATGCCCATGCGTTTGCATTCGTCCATGAAAATACTGATTTTATCGATGTTTGTGAGGTTACGACTGAGCACCGCCGCCATAAATTCGGCCGGATAATTTGCTTTCAAATAACCGGTTTGATATGCAACATAAGCATAACAGGTTGAATGCGATTTATTGAAGGCATATTGAGCAAATGCTTCCCAGTCGGTCCAAATTTTATTTAGTTTTTCTTCGGGATGTCCCTTTTTCTTGGCTTGTTCAATGAATTTTCCCTTCATTTTATCAAGCACCTCTTTTTGCTTTTTCCCCATTGCTTTACGCAAAGTGTCGGCATCGCCTTTAGTAAAATCGGCGAGTTTCTGAGACAAAAGCATTACCTGTTCCTGATATACGGTGATTCCATAAGTATCTTTCAAGAAATCTTCCATATCGGGCACATCATATTCAATAGGCTCTTTACCGTGCTTACGTTTAATGAAGCTTGGGATGTATTCCAGTGGTCCCGGACGATACAGGGCATTCATCGCAATAAGATCTTCGAAGCGGTTTGGTTTGAGTTCTATGAGATATTTTTTCATCCCGGCCGATTCAAACTGAAATAAAGCAGTTGTTTCGCCACGGCTATATAAGTCGAAGGTTTTGGCATCATCGAGCGGAATTGCATCGATATTGATGTCTTCGCCCTTCGATTCTTTGATAAATTTTAATGCATCTTTTATAATCGATAAAGTTTTAAGACCCAAAAAGTCCATTTTGAGCATTCCCACTTCTTCGATGAATTTACCTTCATATTGAGTAACTAAAAGCTTGGCATCTTTATTTTTACTAATTGGAATGTGATCCCACAATTCATCGCGACAGATAATTACACCACACGCGTGAATACCGGTTTGGCGAACCGAACCTTCGAGTGTTTGAGCATAACGGAGTGTATTTTGAATGAGCGGGTTATCAGATTTTTTTTCTTCTTCGAGTTTTGGTTCGAGCTTGCAGGCATCTTTGAAATCTTTTGCTTTATCTGGCACCAGTTTACAAAGACGGTTTGCTTCATCGAGCGGGAGTTTTTGCACACGGGCCACATCTTTTATCGATGATTTGGTAGCCATCGTACCAAAAGTGATAATGTGTGCAACACTGTTTTCGCCATATTTATTGACAACATATTCAAGTACTCGCTCACGACCATCTTCATCGAAGTCGATATCAATATCGGGCATTGAAATACGATCGGGATTAAGGAAACGCTCAAACAGCAAGAAATATTTAATTGGATCGATTTCCGTAATCCGCAGACAATAGGCAACCGCGGAACCAGCCGCAGATCCACGACCGGGGCCAATCGATACTCCCATCTCTCGACCAGCACGAATAAAATCCCAAACGATTAGGAAATATCCAGGGAAACCCATGGTTTTGATGGTATTCAGCTCAAATTCGACACGTTCTTTTTTATCGGCATCATAATTATCGCCCCATCGCATTTTCGCTCCCTCTGATACAAGATGTTCAAGATAATCAGCTTCAAATTTTACTCTTAAAACCTTTTGATAACCACCAAGTCGAGTAAATGTTTTTTCGGTAAATTCTTCTATCAGTTTTTCTTCAGGATATTCTTTCTCAAAGGCTTCCATTGTTCCAAACTCTTCGGGAATCGGGAAAACGGGCATCACGGGAACGATATCAAGATTATAACTTTCAACTTTATCGACAATTTCTTGAGTGTTTGCTATAGCCTCAGGATAATCACTAAACAGTTCGGCCATCTGTTCGGGCGACTTTAAATATTCCTGTTTGGTATATCGCATACGACGAGGATCATCAAGATCTTTACCGGTATTTAAGCAAATGAGATGATCGTGTGCCTCGGCATCTTCGGCGGTGATAAAGTGAACGTCGTTTGTTGCGATTAATTTTATTCCGGTGCGTTTTGATACCTCAACAAGTATTTTATTCACATGCTTTTGGCGTTCAAACACATCATTATCCATTTGGGCATCGCCCGATTTGTGGCGTTGCAATTCGAGATAAAAATCATCACCAAACAAGGCTTTGTACTCAAGTGCAAGTTTTTCGACCTCATCGATGCTTTTGTTCATTGCAGCCTGTGGAATTTCACCACCTAAACAAGCAGAACTGCATATTAGCCCTTCGTGATGTTCGCGTAAAAGTTCTTTATCAATTCGTGGATGATAGTAATAACCCTCAGTATAGGCTTTCGATGCCATATGAATGAGGTTTTTATATCCGACATGATTTTTAGCCAAAAGAATAAGGTGATTGTACACCTTGGTATCGTCGTCTTTTACTTTTTCGGTTCTATGTCCGGGAGCAACATATACTTCGCAACCCAAAATCGGTTTGAACGAAATGTCTTCGTATGGGAGTCCTTTTTCCTTTGCTTTTTCCTTACGTTTTTTAACAACATCTTTAGCCGAGTTATAAAACTCCTTTACGCCAAACATATTTCCATGATCGGTTATTGCAATGGAATTCATCCCTAAGTCCATCGACTTGTTGATGAGCGATTTTATTTCGCATGCACCATCAAGAATTGAGTATTGGGTGTGAACGTGTAAATGAGTGAATTGCTGCGACATAGTATTCGATTAAGGCATTAATTTAAAGCAGGCTATCCTATTATAAAATCAGGGACAAAGATACAAAACAGACATGCTGTTTGGGTACGATATTTATTAACATTTTCAAAAAAGGGAATCGTGTGGACTTTGATGATTTACATCGACATGTAATGATATCCCAATAGACTATTGTTACTGGTTAAAACACGCGAAACATAACCTTTTGCACGACGACAGGCTTCGATTAGCGACATTCCTTTTGCCAAATTACAGGTTATCGCGGTTGATAAAATACAACCCGTACCATGTTTTTGATAACCGTCATAACGTTGTCCTTCAAACACATACTTTTCCGATGCTGTTACCAGGATATCATTACATTGATCGCCTTCGGCATGTCCGCCTTTTATGAGAACATTCGACAAAAACCGATTTGCGATTATTCTGCGGATTTTGGTTTCATCGTTGGTTTTAAAAATTTGTTCCGCTTCGGGCTTATTGGGAGTTATAAGTAAAATATCTTTTAATATTGCAAACCATGCTTCGGTATCATCAACATCGTGAAATGGATATCCCGACGATGCGGCAAGGATTGGATCCCACACAATAGGCACATCTTTACAAGTATCTTGCAAAAAGGAAACAACGGTTAACATTGTTTTTAAATCGCCGATTAATCCAATTTTTATGGCATCGAAGGAATGGCGTTTTTGTAATACTCGAATTTGACGAATAATATGTTCTGTTTTAAGCCAATCGACATCGTCGAATTCAGCCTCGTTCTGATAAGTAAGAGACGTCATCACACCATAGGCATATACACCTTGTGCTTCGGCAGTTTTAATGTCGGCCATTACACCGGCTCCGGCACTGGGGTCAAAACCTGCTATCGACAATATTGTTGGAACTGAGGGCATCTAGCTTTTTAAAATAATGGCAAAGGTCGTAAAAAATGATGTATGATGATGCAATTTTGTTTAAAAAATAGATGTCCGAAACAAGATATTTGTTATCGTTTTTGAGTCTAGAAATCGAGCACCAACATCACTCGAATACCGAATTTTGAGATATCGGGATGATCGAGATAGGTTAATCGCCATAATGCATCAACTCTGAAAATTTTCAGGATATTTTCCACGCCGGCACCCATTTCCATATAGGGTTTTTTCGATAGGTCGGTGAGTCCGGTAGATACAGAGCTAAAATCAGAATAATTTTTATTTTCTGACGACAATGATCCCATAACTCCCTTAACCGAAACAACTTCACGCCATTTTAACTTTTTGAGCAATGGTATTTTATTGAGAAAAAATCCATCGAAATGATGTGTTAATGCAAGACTCACATACTGATCGCTCACAAATTCATAATAGTTCATAAGGTTAAATGCCGTTTCGTCGTAGGCGTAGGTTTCGTTTCCGTTGTGCAAATCGAGTAAGGGATAAGGCAAGGTTCCAAAGGTTTTTCCAGCATTCAACACATAATTGAAGTGTCCGAATGGTCCAACCGGGAAGTAATGATTCACCGAAGCCATAACTTTAAAAAATGTGTAATCTCCCAACGATTTATGAGGTATTCCCCATGACATATTGATATTGAAAATCGGATAATCGGTTCCGAGACTTATGCGGTCGAATTCGCCATAAACAAACTTTTCGGCCCAGGCAAAATGGGTATTGAAACCAATCTCAAGAGTTTTAATATGTTTAAGAGGCGTTGAATCTATTGTATTATTCAATTTGAATTTGACAAATTCTGATGGTTGCAAATCGCGATGATTAAAGATTAGATCATTTGAAAATCCGGTAAACCACTCTTTCTTAAAGTCAACTTTGTATTCGTTGAGTCCGGTCAGTTTATTATTCGGGTTACGACGCAAAAATGAGTTCAGCACATTATCTTCCAAAAACGCGTTAGCACTTTGACCAAGTTGTACCAAATCGTGTTTATAGCTACATTGAACACTATTTCTGGGGAGTTTTTTGAATATATATATAAATCCACCGCCGTATTTAAATTTCTGATCGCGAAGACCATAGGCCAAATATCCATCGAGCATTATTTTTTTGCTGACGTTATTGCTCGTTCTTCCACCAATACGAAAGCGATTTCCTTCGATTTTATTGTAACTGTAAAAGGTATAATATGGTCCGAATTCGAAATATTTTGTTTCCTTATATCCGGTATAAAATGTTTTTACAATGTCGATGTATGTACGGAAAATAGGAACTTTCTGCAAGGTATCCATCAATTTATATGTCGAGGCTTCTTTGGCTGTTAGGTTTTCGCGTCGGGCGGTATCCCAATATTGCTCATTTTTTTGACCTGCATCTTCCAATACACGGGTTTTATCGAGTCCAAGAGCATTATAAAATTCATCGGGACGAGGATGGTTCACAACATAATTGTTATAATTGGTTGTTTTGCGGCCAAAAACGCCAAATGCTTTGTCGGTAAGTTGGAAGTCGACAAAAAGTTGCTCTTTTTTTAAAACCCAAATCGAATCGTTTACCAGCTCAAATTCATTTGATTGCACCAAATCGTTTACGTAATTGATATTTGCTTTTTCATTGATACGCATTTCGAATTTTACAATGCCAAAGGTCGAATCTTGAACCCAATAGTTTCCGGTAAATGTTGGTTCTTGTTTACTTTTGGGTTTGAAAGTTACCTGATAGCAAGTTCGATTTTGAAACTTTGCAGTATCGACTATCATATACTTGTAATACAACGCACCGACATTTGAAATTGGGCTGACAAATTGTTTCCCGAATACATCAATATAATTATCGTAAATATTGGTTTTCATGTACATATCGCCCGTGAATTGCGATACACTTTCATTCTCAATACCCGATATTTTGGTTGCTTTAATGACCTCGCGTTCAAGCTTCGGATTCTTTTTCATATAATAATCCGATACCGATTCAGACAAGAAAACAGGTAAATATGGCTTTCCATTGACGGCTGAAGTATCGATGTAATCGAAAATAACCTGAAACGGACGAAAGACCTTTTTCTTTTTGAAGGTCGAATCGATATTGCTGATGTCAAATTCAACTTTATTGTACACCTCGCATTCATACGATTGCATTTTATCCTGATTATTTCGTTTTTTATTTTGGATGATTTTCTTGAGCAAGATGTTTGCAGGATTTTCACCGGGAACAACCGTTACCTCTTCAAGTTGTTTATTATCGGGCTGCAATGCAACATTTATTTCCTGATATACATTTCGTTTTACCTTAATTCGTTGCTGTTTATAGCCAATAATTTTAAAAATAAGTGTATCGGAAGCATTACGTGTTTCAATAAAATAAGCTCCATTATCGTCGGTTAAAGTTCCAACATTGGTAATTTTAAACACAACATTTGCATAAGGAATAGGCTCACCGGTATTGGCATCGGTAATTTTACCGCGAACTTTGGTCATTTGAGCAAACCCACTTTGACAGACCATAAATGCCAAAAGGGAAAAGAATATTGTAATTTTTTTACAATCCATGTATTTAAGAATGCGTTTGGTGATTTGAGCGCAAGGTACGAAAATACGACAAAAACATGCCTTTATTGCCCTAAAAAATCAAAAAAAGGCGTTTTTTAGCCATTTTTTCATTTTCGGTTTCGAATGATATCGGTCGACAAAACCGCTCCAATTAGTAATGGAGATTGAGGATTATGATTTGCTAAAGCTTGTTTTGCCAACTCGATATTTTTATTGGCATAACAGTACACACAATCATGGCTACATGTATTATATTCACCAATATCAACACTTTCAACACATTGACATAATGATCGTTGATAAGTATCTTTCCTTGCCTGCACCTTTTTCCCGGTAATTTGTTCAATCAATTCGCCATCGATGCAGGAACCGTGTTTTATTCCATATTTTTCCAAATCATATTGCTCGGCACAGGTTTGAATTTTTATTCCATATTTCTTTGCCAACTGTGAAAAATGCTCGGCAATTTGTTCAATTTCCTCAATTGTAGGCTCACGAACCGAACTGTCGACAATCTTCTTTTTGCAAGAGTCGTAATAATCAAAAAAACTGATAACACAAGTTTCAATTTTCGAATGCAAGCACGAAAGTATATAAGAAAACTGCCGAATATGATATTCAACGGTACAAGTATTACTGATCAGAATAGGATCGTATCGCCAAATCGTGCGTTTTTTTCCAATTGCATCCGACAGTTTACATAACGACTCGATAACGGTTTGAGCTGATGGCACATTATGCTCTATATCACGACCATAACCGGTAATGGTGCATAACACATAAAACGGATATGCACACAATTGAGGTAGATACTGAATAAGCGGTTCGGGATTTTTTGTCCAAAAAACCAAACAATCAACATCGTTTGGTGCTAGCGAAATTCTGCTGATTGCGTTCTTGTTGAACGGATTGCGAACATAAACAAATTGTTCGTGCAACCGATTAATAAACCATTCGGCATAAAGAGCCGGAATATCGGTTCGACGGCTGACACTGACAATCATGTCACGTTATTTTATTTTTACACCCTTTAAAACGCGAGTTTGCTTCAATGCTTTACGAATGTCTTTTTTCTTTACAACCAAATGGGGCTTAAAATAAAAACCATAGAAATAATCTTTACCTTCAAATTTTAAAGTGCCGTAGAATTTATACGTGTGATGTTTCGTAAAATTGATAATTTTAAGAGGCGTATCACTAAATCCGGGACATCCAATCGCATAATCGGGATTGTAAATATTGCATACAAACGGTATCGCCTTTTCTTTTCCTTGTTCAAATAATATGTTTAATGTATCGATTTTAAACGTATCGCAAGCAGCAGGAGTCATTCGTTTAATATACAAAATCTCGATGCGTTTGCCGTCTTTCACCTTAATTTTCCCTTTTAAGGAAGCAGTATCATCTTTCGATAATTCACGTTCAAGGGCAAATGCCGAAGAGTTGTAAAATTGTACCTTTTTCAAGTCAACATGACTATTCTCTAATTGCGAGCGCAACACACTATTTACGCGTACCGTACACGATGATAGAACGATAATAGATATAAAAAAGAAAAGTGACCGTTTTTGCATGAGACTATTTGTTTAGAGTAATGGAGTGCAATTTAATAAATAAGTTAACAATTACAAAAATCCGTCCCAGTCTTTCCATACAGCTTCAAAGCCTTGCGCCTTGATTACCGATTCAATTTCGGCTGACGACCGATCATCATTAATGGCAAATTGCTCAAGTTCTTTATTTTCAACGGCATATCCACCCGGTTCGGTTTTTGAGCCGGCACTCATGGTTGTTATACCCAATTTCATGATATTGTCACGATAAGTAGCACTTTCGCGGGTCGAAATCGATAATTCTACTTCATTATTAAAGATTCGATACGCACAAATAAGCTGCAACAAATCGGTATCGTTCATCGGATTATGGGGTTCAAAAGAACCTTGATGAGGTCGTAATCGGGGAAAAGCTACCGAATATTTTGTTTTCCAATATGTTTTTTCAAGATAATCGAGATGAAGGGCACAGAAAAACGAATCGGTACGCCAATCTTCCAATCCGGCCAAAATACCAAGTCCTATTTTATGCACGCCGGCTTTACCCAAACGGTCGGGCGTTTCCAATCTCCAAAGGAAATCTTGTTTTTTCCCTGCATGATGGTAATTCAGGTAATTTTGACGATTATACGTTTCTTGATAAATATACACAGCATGAAGACCCAAGCTTGTCAATTCTTCGTATTCATGAGTATCAAGAGGTTGTACTTCAAGTTGAATTTGAGAAAATAAAGGTCGCAAAAGGTTGAATACATCACGGAAATAATCCATCCCTGAACGATGAGGAGCTTCTCCGGTAACCAATAAGATATGTTCATATCCCATAGCTTTTATCACCTTTGCTTCTTCACGAATTTCATCGAGTGTGAGTATTTTACGTTTTATGCTATTCCCGGCATTAAAACCACAATAAATACAACGGTTTTCACAAATATTCGACAAATACAATGGCAAGTACAACTGGATTGTTTTCCCAAAGCGTTTACGCGTCAGATTATAACTTTTCTGCGCCATTTGTTCAACAAAGGGACGTGCCGCAGGAGAAATAAGAGCTTTAAAATCTTCTAAATCGGGTTTTGCTGCGGCAAGAGCCCGTTCTACATCTTTCGATGTCTTCTTTTGAATCGACTCCTGAACTTCCTGCCAAGAATATCGATTATGAACTTGTTCGAATGACATTTTTTTATATTTACACAATGATGAAGAAACGGCAACAGCTTGTTACACGTAAATTTCTCCGCCTTTTTCCTTGAATTCTTTATTTTTTTCTTCCAGTTTTTTTGCAATATCGCGCAATTCGTGACTCGATTTCATTGAGCAGAAATGCTCTCCGCACATTGAACAGAAATGCGTGGTTTTATTGCCTTCATCAGGAAGCGTTTTATCGTGATATTTGAGTGCTGTTTCGGGATCGAGGGCAAGGTGAAACTGGTCTTTCCATCGAAATTCGAATCGAGCTTTACTCATGGCATTATCGCGATATTGAGCTCCGGGGTGTCCTTTGGCCAAATCGGCAGCATGTGCAGCTAATTTAAATGTAACAACACCACGTTTCACATCTTCTTTGTCGGGCAAACCAAGATGTTCTTTTTCGGTAACATAACAAAGCATTGCAGTGCCATACCATCCAATCATAGCTCCACCAATTGCCGAGGTTATATGATCGTATCCGGGAGCAATGTCGGTAACTAAAGGTCCGAGTGTATAAAACGGAGCCTCATAGCAATATTCCAATTGCTTATCCATATTTTCACGAATCAGTTGCATTGGCACATGTCCGGGTCCTTCAATAATAACCTGCACGTGTTTGTTCCAAGCTAATTTGGCAAGACGTCCGAGTTCTAAAAGTTCGCCAAACTGTGCCGAATCGTTGGCATCGGCCTGCGATCCTGGACGTAAACCATCGCCAATTGAAACGCCAACATCGTACGATGCCAAAATATCGCAAATATCCTCAAAATGTGTATTTAAGAAGTTTTCTTGATGATGCAGCAAACACCATTTTGCCATAATTGCACCACCACGCGACACAATTCCGGTTACACGTTTTGCCGTAAGCGGAACATGTTTCCACAACAATCCGGCATGAATGGTAAAATAGTCAACACCTTGCTCGCATTGTTCAATGAGCGTGTCGCGATATATTTCCCAAGACAAATCTTCAACACGACCGTTTACTTTCTCCAATGCTTGATAAAGAGGCACCGTTCCAATTGGCACCGGCGAATTGCGAACAATCCATTCGCGAGTTTCGTGAATATTTGCTCCGGTAGATAAATCCATAACAGTATCGGCACCCCAACGTACTGCCCAAACCGATTTTTCAACTTCTTCAACGATACTTGACGTTGTTGGTGAGTTTCCGATATTCGCGTTAATTTTCACTAAAAAATTACGACCGATAATCATTGGCTCACTTTCGGGATGGTTAATATTTGCCGGTATAATAGCACGACCGGCAGCTATCTCGCTTCGAACAAATTCGGGAGTAATAAAACCACGAGGGGTATTTGCTCCGAAATTAACTCCCGGATGTTGGAAGCCTAAATCGTTAATTTTTTCAAGATTTTGATTTTCACGAATGGCAACGTATTCCATTTCGGGAGTGATAATTCCCTGACGTGCATACCATAACTGACTAACGCATTTTCCCGCTTTGGCTTTAAGCGGACGAGTACGAACATGTTCAAAGCGCAATGAATCAAGATTTTTGTCGGCATGACGCTTGCGTGCATATTCTGAACTAAACGAGGGTAATTCTTCCACATCGCCACGAGAACGAATCCATTCTTCACGAATTTTGGGAACACCTTTGGTTATATCAATATTGATAGATGGATCGGTATACGGACCTGAGGTATCGTAGACAGGTACCGGCTCATTTTTTATACGATTTCCGCATGAATCGATTGTATCGGATAGTTCGATTTCACGCATTGCAACTTTGATATCGTGCAAAGTGCCGGGAACGTATATTTTTTTCGAACCAGGAATCGGACTTGATGTTATTCCGGTAAATGTTAATTCATTTGACATAATAATGGTTTTCGTTTTTTTAATGATTTGATTGAAAATTTTAGCTCTGCTGTTCAATAAAAACTGAGGTTAAAACAGCATTTCATCCGCCACGGGCTGCTCTGATAATAAGAATAGAGTCGTTTTCTTTGATTACAAACGAATCCCATTGTGAACGAGGCACAACACAATCGTTTACAGCAAAGGCAACGCCCTCGGTCGGATATCCGAGTTTTTCGAGAATCGAACGTATTGAAATCGCTTCATCGAAGGTCATTTTGTCGTTATTGACAGTAATTTTCATACACGATGTTTTACAAAATAATAAATATGGGGGCATCATGTATAAGGAGAGAAGCTTAAATCCCTTCGGCAGCATTACCTGCATCAGGTTCTAAGGGTATAATCTCAGCCAGATATTTGGCACCCCTGTTATGCGATGACAAAGATAATAAATTAATTGGAAATGAGTCATTGATGATTGTTTTTTTCAGTCGTTCAACAGATATATTCAATTGGATGTTATGTTTGAAGAACGGCAACGTCAAAAAAACAAAAATGCGAATTTGGTCGTTACATCCTCAGTATTTAGACACCAAAGGTCTTGTTGCTTTATGGCGCGAAACCTTGTTGGCAAAACACGTTTTGGAAGGAAAAACCAAAGGATACCGAATGCACCCACAATTGTTGCGATTCAAACATTCGGCACGCATGCTCGATGCTGTGAATTATTATCTTCAAATTGTGTTTGAAGAAGCCTCGAAACGTGGATATTCATTTGGCAAAGATAAATTTACAGAAATAGTAAATCCTCCAAAAATACCGGTCACATCGGGTCAAATGGCTTACGAAGCGGCACATCTACTCAAAAAACTTGAAACACGCGATTTTCAAAAATATCGT
>JACCEE011745118.1_pt1 | contig 15140 bp, 16 predicted proteins | sample 7449931 | NCBI WGS metagenome assembly JACCEE01 (sample SAMN15323457, study PRJNA562643) | freshwater metagenome | isolation source: river surface water | place: USA:Blue River Watershed | collected 2017-08-19 | reverse complement strand
GTGAAGGCAACGACTTCTATCACGAGATGATGGAAGCCGGCGTCGTCAACACCGAAGACTTCACCAAGTCGAAGGTTGCGATGGTGTACGGCCAGATGAACGAGCCGCCGGGCAACCGTCTGCGCGTGGCACTGACCGGCCTGACGATCGCTGAATCGTTCCGTGATGAAGGCCGTGACGTCCTGTTCTTCGTCGATAACATCTACCGCTACACGCTGGCCGGTACCGAAGTGTCCGCACTGCTGGGCCGTATGCCTTCCGCGGTGGGTTACCAGCCGACGCTGGCTGAAGAAATGGGCCGCCTGCAGGAGCGTATTACGTCGACCAAGACCGGCTCGATCACCTCGATCCAGGCCGTCTACGTTCCGGCGGACGACCTGACCGACCCGTCGCCTGCAACGACCTTCGCCCACCTGGACTCGACCGTCGTTCTGTCGCGTGACATCGCTGCACTGGGTATCTACCCGGCAGTGGATCCGCTCGACTCGACCTCGCGCCAGCTGGACCCGAACGTCGTCGGCGCCGAGCACTACGAGACCGCTCGTTCCGTGCAAGGCACCCTGCAACGCTACAAGGAACTGCGCGACATCATCGCGATTCTGGGCATGGACGAACTGGCGCCGGAAGACAAGCTGACCGTGGCACGCGCTCGTAAGATGCAGCGTTTCCTGTCGCAGCCTTTCCACGTCGCTGAAGTGTTCACCGGCGCGCCGGGCAAGTACGTGTCGCTGAAGGACACCATCAAGGGCTTCAAGATGATCGCCTCCGGCGAGCTGGACCACCTGCCCGAGCAGGCGTTCTACATGGTCGGCACCATCGACGAAGCAATCGAGAAAGCGAAGAAACTGCAGTAATGCTGATCGTCCCGCGGGCTGACCCGCGGGACAGCTTTCCGATACCGACAAGGGCTTCCTATGGCAAACACTATTCACGTTGACGTCGTCTCCGCCGAAGAGCAGATCTTCGCAGGCGAGGCCGAGTTCGTCGCGTTGCCGGGTGAAGCGGGCGAGCTGGGCATTTATCCCAAGCACACGCCGCTGATCACGCGCATCCGTCCGGGCGCGGTCCGTATCAAAGTTGCGGGTCAGGCCGATGACGAATTCATTTTCGTTGCCGGCGGCGTGCTCGAAGTCCAGCCGAATGCAGTCACCGTGCTGGCCGACACCGCGATCCGTGGCAAGGACCTCGACGAGGCAAAAGCCTCCGCCGCGAAAGCGGCAGCGGAAGAAGCGATGCAAAATCGCGAATCCGCGATCGACTACGCGCGCGCGCAGGCCGAACTGGCGTCCGCTGTCGCGCAACTTGCTGCGATCGAAAGGCTGCGCAAGAAGCGCGCAAGCTGATCGACCGACGCAGGCCGCTACGAAAGGCAGCTTCGGCTGCCTTTCGTTTTTTGCCGAACCCGCTGATGTGCCGCTTTCCCGGAAATCGCAGGGCAAGGACGGCGATTCGGCGATAATACGGCCTTTGAAAAAATAACTGCCTGAGCCGATGACGACCTCATTCGCACCGCTGAAAAACGACACCTTCCTGCGCGCATTGCTGCGCCAGCCGACCGACTACACGCCGATGTGGCTGATGCGACAGGCGGGCCGCTATCTCCCGGAATATCGGGCCACGCGCGCAAAGGCCGGTTCGTTCATGGGGCTGGCGACCAATCCGGACTTTGCGACCGAAGTCACGCTGCAGCCGCTGGATCGCTACGCACTCGACGCCGCCATCCTGTTCTCGGACATCCTGACGGTGCCCGATGCGATGGGCCTGGGCCTGTCGTTCGCCGAAGGCGAGGGACCGCGGTTTGCGCATCCGCTGCGCGACGAAACCGCTGTGCGGGCGCTGCAGGTGCCGGATCTCGGCAAGTTGCAGTACGTGTTCGATGCGGTCACCCAGATTCGTCGTACGCTCGACGGACGCGTGCCCCTGATCGGTTTTTCGGGCAGCCCCTGGACCCTGGCCTGCTACATGGTCGAAGGCCGCGGCTCGGACGATTTCCGCACGGTCAAGACCATGCTGTATGACCGGCCCGATCTGATGCATCACATCCTGCAGGTGAATGCGACGGCCGTTGCCGGCTACCTGAACGCGCAGATCGATGCCGGCGCGCAGGCTGTCATGATTTTCGACACCTGGGGCGGTGCGCTGGCAGACGGCGTCTACCAGGCGTTCTCGCTGCATTACATGCGCGAAGTGATCCGCCAGCTCAAGCGCGAGCACGACGGAGCGAAGATCCCCTGCATCGTCTTCACCAAGGGCGGCGGCTTGTGGCTGGAAGAAATCGCGGACAGCGGTGCGGATGCAGTCGGCCTCGACTGGACCGTCAACCTCGGACAGGCGCGCGCACGGGTCGGCCACAAGGTCGCATTGCAGGGCAACCTTGATCCGAACGTGCTCTTTGCCAAACCCGAGCAAATCCGCGCCGAAGTGCGCCGCACGCTGGAATCGTTCGGCGTACCCGGCGAACAAAGCGGCCATGTGTTCAACCTCGGGCATGGTATCTCGCAATTTACACCACCTGAATCCGTCACCGTGCTAGTTGAATCGGTGCACGAAATCAGCCGCGAATTGCGCACACGCTGAACGGATATCGATATGCGGACGAGTACTTATGCACAAAGTCTTCGTCCGATGAATAAATCAATGACTTGCGCTTCGGTATAAAAATCGAATCAACGAACATTCCATAAGTCTTTGATATGTAAGAATATTTATTTCGCTTTGGCGAAGGGTGGTCACGTTCGACTTTTTGCCGAAAGACAAGATTTCCCAAGAAGAATCAGTTTGTTCACAAAGATATCCACAAGTTATGAAAAGAAACTGTGGATAGGAACTCGCGCAGATGCAAAGATGTTTCCTGATTTGCCAGATATTTTCAAAAAGAAAATATTTGGGAGGAAATGTTGGTCTCTGTGATGCTTCGCCAAGTCGCTGGATGTTTCTGCAAGGTTTCGCTGAAAAGCCGCATGCCGCAAGGCTTTTACGCAGACGACGGCTTACTTGTTCACAAAAATCCGGGATGTCAAGGGCGCAAAAAAAAACTTTTGCCCGCTGCCTAAAATTGCAGCAGCAATCATAAGTCATTGATTTTATTGGGTTCGACGAACTGCATTGAAGTTGAGCAATTTGTTTGACCCCGCATGGAATCAGGGCTTTCAGCTGTCAAGAGGCGCTTATACACAAAGTTATCCACAGAATTTGTGGATAGTCGAAAAAGCGCTTATGTGGCCATGATTTAGCAGTTCTTTTGAGGATTTACCTTAAGTCGTGACACGTCGCATCCTGACACTGGCGCTCGATACGCCGCTCGACACGGTATTCGATTACAGCTGGTTGCCGACGGATGCCGCCGCGGAAATGCCGCGCATCGGGCAGCTGGCGCTGGTGCCATTCGGCCGGCGTGAAATCGTGGGGCTGATCATCGACGTCAAACACGACACCGACATCGACGCCGCCCGATTGCGCCCGGTCATCGCGATACGAAACCCGCTGGAGCCTGTGTCCGCAGACTGGATCGCCCTCTGCCAATTCGCTGCGGACTATTACCAGCGTCCCCTCGGCGAAGTCGCGTTGCCCTGCCTGCCGAAGCACCTGCGCGCTGCGAAGACCGTCGCGCTGGACCGCGCATTGAAAAAGCTCGCTCAGGCCGAAAAGGCCGCCGCTTCCGAACCGGCGCCGGACAGGCCCACGCTCAATCCCGAACAGCAGGCCGCTGTCGAAGCGATCGCAGGCACCCGAGGGTTTCAGGCGCATTTGCTGTTCGGCGTCACCGGTAGCGGGAAAACCGAGGTTTACCTGAATGCCGCCGAGCGGATCCTGCAGCAGGAGAACAGCGAGGGGCGACCCGCCCAGGTACTGATCCTCGTACCGGAAATCAACCTGACGCCGCAACTGGAGGCGAGCGTGCGCGCTCGCTTTCCCGCGCTGCCGCTGGCCACGCTGCACAGCCAGCTGGCCGAAGGTGAACGACTGCGGCACTGGATCGCCGCGCATCAGGGCAAGGCCGCGATCGTGCTGGGAACACGGCTGGCAATACTGGCGTCCATGCCGAACCTGCGGATGATCATTGTCGATGAGGAGCACGATCCTTCCTACAAACAGCAGGAAGGGCTGCGGTACTCCGCGCGTGACCTCGCCGTATGGCGCGCACACCGGCAGCAGATACCGGTGGTGCTGGGTTCCGCCACGCCCTCCGTGGAAAGCTGGCAGCACGCGCAGACCGGGCGCTATCGCCAGTTGTCGCTGACCCGGCGCGCTGCCGCACAAGCACAGCTGCCGCGCGTGGGCCTGATCGACATGGAGATTCACAAGGCACCTGACGGCCTGTCGCCCCCGTTGCTCGCCGCCTTGCGTTCGCGACTGGAACGCAAGGAGCAATCGCTGCTCTTCCTGAACCGGCGCGGCTATGCGCCGGTGATGCACTGTGATGCCTGCGGCTGGATCAGCAACTGCCGCCGCTGCACGGCATTCATGGTGCTGCACAAACCGGAACGCCGGCTGCGCTGCCATCACTGCAGCCTGGAAATGCGGGTTCCGGTGGCATGTCCGACCTGCGGCAACGTTGACCTGCAGCCGCTGGGACGCGGTACGCAGCGCGTCGAAGAACACCTGCAGGCTGTCTTTCCGGACGCGCGGGTATTGCGGATCGATGCCGATTCGACCCGCCGCAAAGGCAGCGCCCAGGCGGCGTTCGAAGCGGTGCACCGGGGCGACGTCGACATCCTGCTTGGCACTCAGATGGTCGCGAAGGGACACGACTTTCAGCGCCTCACGCTGGTGGGCGTGATCAATCCCGATACGGCACTGTTCTCGCAGGACTATCGTGCCGGCGAACGACTGTTTGCACAGTTGATGCAGGTGGCCGGACGTGCTGGACGGGCGGGCGCAAAAGCGGGCGAACTGCAGGCCAGCGAGGTGTTGCTGCAGACACGCTACCCGCAGCATCCGCTATATCGCGCACTGCTCAGTCACGACTATGTCGGTTTCGCGGAGAGCACGCTGGCCGAGCGCCGTGCGGCGGGGCTGCCGCCCTTCGTGTTCCAGGCGCTGTTGCGCGCCGAAGCCCGCAACTTGCAGGACGCGCTGGATTTCCTGCAGCAGGCGCGAGACCTTTTGCCGGCCGACGGCATCATGATGAATGACCCGGTGCCGATGACGATCACGCGCGTGGCGGGCATCGAACGCGCGCAGCTGCTTGTCGAGTCGGCGTCCCGCGCGCAGCTGCAGGCCTTCCTGAAGCCCTGGATGCAGGCGCTGCGACAAATGAAGTCGCGCCTGCGCTGGTCGCTCGAAGTTGATCCGATCGACATCTGAAGCCCGCTGGCCGCGCGGCGGCACGGGAATGACGCAATTAACGATTGCCGGCCTGCGGACGTGCGTGCGGCTTGTCGATCAGGTGCGGCGTCGCCGCCGGGTCGAAATCTTCCCAGTCGCCATTCACGATATGGCCCACCGAGGATTCCAGCGCGATCGCGCCGTTTGAATCCAGTATCCCGACAGCACGCTGCACGCAACTCTCTGTCGGCGCGATGACGGCCACCATCAGGCCAGAATGGCGAATCGGCGGCATGTCAGGAGAATCAGCGTCGTCTTTCATCGTACCGAGCGCACCGACCAGGTTGCCGACATGAGCGCCAACCAGGCCGCCGGTGATGGCACCGATCGGGCCGGTGAGGGGCGTGGTGATCGCGCCGACCGCAGCGCCAATTACGCCACCGGTCGTCGAGCCCGCCATCGTGCCCTTGGGCGAATCTTCAGCGCCGACCGATTTGTCGTGATCGCCGCCAAGGCGATAGCGTGCATGCTGTCCTGCCGGAACGACATAGAAGGAACTGATGTGCTCAGCCGGAAATCCGTCGCCACGCAGCGCACTTACCGCCGCCTCCACCGCCGCCTGCTCGTCGAACCTGCCCGCAATGATCGTCGCCATTTCATCCTCCGCAGTCCTGCATAAATGACATCCCGATAAGAGCGGCTGCACGGGTCAAAGTTCAGCAGGAGCACGGACCTTGCATCGGCGGGAACCGGCGGCGGGCGCCGATGCCAAAAACGCATGGCAACCGAAGCTTCGCATCCGAACAAGCTGCACATTCCCGTCGTTGAGGAAGAGTTGCGGGTGGGACGGCGCACAGTCGAAACAGGACGTGGCGTGCGCCTGCACAAGACCGTGGCCGAGGAGCATGTACGCATAGACGAGACGCTGGCGCACGAGGAGCTCGAGATCGAACGCGTTCCGATCGATGCCTGGGTCGAAGGCGATTTGCCGAAACGCCGGTACGAGGATGAGACTTTGGTCATTCCGGTACTTGAAGAGGTGCTGGTGGTGCAGAAGCGCGTGCGCCTGAAGGAAGAGATACGCATTACCGCCACGGCGCGCCAGCAGCCAGCGTCGGAGCGCGTGGTGTTGCGACGCGAACAAATTTCCGTCGAGCGTTTCGACGAAACAGCGCCGGGCGGACGCATGCAGGAGCCGCCGTCGCGCTGAGCCGCGCTGGCGGGCAGGTCAACATGTCAACAGGAGACAAAGATGAACCAAACCGTCGTGGCCGTCATCGATGAGTACGGCGATGCGCAATCCGCAATGAATGCGCTGTATCAGGAGGGCGGGTTTACCCGCGCCGATGTGACCCTGAGTCCATCGGAAGAGACGCCCGAGGCGCGCAGGCAGACACTGCGAACGCAGCCGGCCGACGCCGATACCGGCGGCTGGAGCATTGGCGATTTTTTCAAGTCGCTGTTCGGTCGAGACCAGTACGGCGACGATGCCGGCATTTATTCAGAGGCCGTGCGGCGTGGTTCCTACATGATCAGGGTCGATGCACAGACGAAGGAGCAGGCCGACCGCGCAGCCGAGATTCTGCAGCGCTTCCATGCGGTGGATCTTGAGCAGCGTGCGACCGGCTGGCGCAGCAGCGGCTGGACCGGGTACCAGGCGGATGCGCCGCTGTACACCGCAGAAGAAAGCCGCAAGGACCGCGACCTGTACAGCAAGACAACCGTGAGCGGCAGCGCCACCACGGGCACAACGGAAACAGCAGGTGCGGAAACGAAAGCTGCTCCTGCCGGCGGAACGATACCCGTCATCGAAGAGCAGCTCCAGGTCGGCAAGCGCGAGGTACAGCGCGGCGGCGTGCGCATTTTCCAGCATGTGACCGAGACGCCGGTCGAGGAGTCCGTGCAGCTGCGAGAAGAGCGCGTCAGCGTCGAGCGGCGTCCGGTCGACGAGCCGGCGAGCGCGGCCGATATCGAAGCCTTCAAGGAGGGCACGATCGAAATTCGTGAAACCGCAGAAGAACCCGTGGTCGCCAAGACTGCGCGCGTGGTCGAGGAAGTCGAGGTGGGCAAGGAAATCACCGAGCGTACCGAGACCGTCAGCGATACGGTGCGCCGAACCGACGTCGAAGTCGAGCAGCTCGGCGCGCAGGCGAGCGCTACCGGCGCTGCCGCCGTGCCGGACGAGGAATATCGCCGGCACTGGCAAAGCGCCTACGGCAGCAGCGGCGGCCGCTATGAAGATTATTCGTCAGCGTACCGCTATGGCGCCGGCCTCGCCGGGCAGAAGCAGTATCAGGGCTACCGCTGGGACGAACTGGAGCCTCGCGTCAAATCCGACTGGGAAGCCACGCATGCAGGTACGCCGTGGGAGCGCACGAAGCAGGCCGTTCGCTATGGATGGGAAAAAATGACGTCGCGCTGACGCCGGCAGCATGACAAGTCGCTTCCCGGACCGCAGCGCGGTATCCGGGAAGCAGGTTTATTGCAACGGCGCGTCCAGCTGCCCTTCCTGGGCCAGCTGGCGGATCATCCGTATCGTGTCGATGTCGGCTTCCTTGTACGCTTCGCGCCGGAAGTCGTTGTAGAAGGACTCTTCCTCAGTTTCCTGCACCGGGTTGTGGTCATCGTATTCGAAACGCACGAACAGCGCGCCTGGCTGCGGCTCTTCGATCGTCATCCGCAGGTCGGACATCGGAATCCCTTCCTGTTGCGGCACGTGATAGTGCACGTTGTCCAGCGGGGAGAAGCGCACATGGTCATGCACCACCAGTTGCCCGAAGCGTAGCGTGCGCGACAGCCCGTCCGGTTCGCGCGCGGTGATGTCACATGAGTCCAGCCCGAGCAGGAACAGCGTCGGCCGTTCAGCTCGCAGTACCAGCCCGCGCCACAGTTGTTCGCGCGTCAGCGGCGCCAGCAGCGGGTTATCGGGCATGTTGATTTCGATAAGGTGGGTGAATTTCATCGGTTGAAGAGAGTGATTTGCTTTTCACTTTAACATGCGGGCGGCGCGCAACGCGCCGGCAGGGCCGCGCCGTAATTCGCTACAATGGCGCGCTCCAACCATTCCTCCCGCATTCGCCTCCATGCAGCACGGACTGAATGCCCCGCAACGCGAGGCAGTCAATTACATCGATGGTCCCTGTCTCGTGCTGGCCGGCGCCGGCTCGGGCAAGACGCGCGTGATCACGCAGAAGATCGCGCACCTGATCGAGTCCTGCGGCTACGAGGCAAAGAACATCGCGGCGCTGACGTTCACCAACAAGGCCGCGCTCGAGATGCGTGAGCGCGTCGCCAAGCTGCTCAAGCAGCCGGGACAGGCCAAGCAGCTGACCGTCTCCACCTTCCACTCGCTCGGCGTGCAGATCCTGCGCCGCGAGGCCGCCGCAATCGGCCTGAAAGACCGCTTCTCCATCATGGACAGCGACGATTGCTTCGCGATCGTGCAGGACATCGCGGTGACGACCGACAAGGCACTGATCCGCCGCATCCAGAACCAGATGTCGCTGTGGAAGAACGCGCTGCTCGACCCGGAACTGGCACTGAAACAGGCACAGAGCGATGACGAGGCGCAGGCTGCGCGCATTTACCGCAACTACGTCGCCACGCTGTCGAGCTACCAGGCAGTGGACTTTGATGACCTGATTCGTCTTCCTGTCGAATTGTTCCGCAACGACGAGGCCGCGCGTGATCGCTGGCAGCGCCGGCTTCGTTATCTGCTGCTTGACGAATACCAGGACACCAACACCTGCCAGTACGAAATGGTGAAGCTGCTGGTGACCGGGCTCGGCAAGAAGCCCATGTTCACCGCCGTCGGCGACGACGACCAGGCCATCTACGCGTGGCGCGGCGCGACGATGGAGAACCTGCGCATCCTGCAGACCGATTTCCCTGACCTGAAGCTGATCAAGCTGGAGCAGAACTATCGCTCCAGTACGCGCATTCTGCAGGCGGCCAACGCCGTCATTGCCAACAACCCGAAGCTGTTCGAAAAATCGCTGTGGTCCGAACACGGCATGGGCGACCCGATCCGCGTGATGGCGATGGATGACGACGAGGCCGAGGCAGACCAGGTCGCGATCATGCTGTCGGCGCACAAGTTCGAGCGGCGGGCGAAGTTCTCCGATTACGCGGTGCTTTACCGCGGCAACCACCAGGCGCGCGTGCTGGAGAAGGCGCTGCGCCGCGAACGCATTCCGTATGTGATGTCGGGCGGGCAGAGCTTCTTTGACCGTGCCGAGATCAAGGACATCATCGCCTACCTGCGACTGGTTGCGAACGGCGACGACGATCCTGCATTCATCCGCGCGGTGACCACGCCGAGGCGCGGCATCGGCCAGGCGACGCTGGAGGCACTCGGCGATTTTTCGCGCCAGTGGAACTGCTCGCTGTTCGAGGCGGTGTTCAAGGGCGGCATCGAGGCGCGGCTGAACGACCGTCAGCTGGCGCCGCTGCGTGATTTCTGCGAATTCATCAACCAGCTCGAGGCGCGCGCATCGCGCGTCGGCGCGGCCGGCACCGGCGATAACGCCGGCGCGGTGCTCGACGACATGATGAAGGCAATCGATTACGAAAACTATCTGTTCAATACCTTCGACGAGAAGCAGGCACAGGACAAGTGGCAGAACGTGCTCGACTTCGTCGGCTGGCTGAAGGAGAAGGGCAATGGCGGCCGCGACGGCACCGACCCGGAGAAATCGCTGCTCGAGCTCACACAGATGGTCGCGCTGATGAGCATGCTCGAGGGCCGTGACGAAGAGCCGGAGGCGGTGCGACTGTCCACGCTGCATGCGTCCAAGGGGCTGGAGTTCGGTCATGTGTTCATGGTCGGCGTGGAGGAGGGGATACTGCCGCACAAGGGCGACCCCGATGCGCCCGTCGACGTGCTCGCGCACCGCATCGAGGAAGAACGGCGGCTGATGTACGTTGGCATCACGCGTGCGCAGCGCAGCCTGACCATCACCTGGTGCAAGCGGCGCAAGCGTGCGCGCGACAGCACGCCCTGCGAGCAGTCGCGCTTCATCAATGAGATGCGGCTGGACGAGGGCAATGCGCCGCCGCAGGAGAGCGAAGTGCTGACGCCGCAGAACCGCCTCGCGAACCTGAAGGCGCTGCTGCAGAAGCCGAAGGCGGCGTAAGGATGGCGCGGCGCGCACGTGCCGGATTCCGCAATCCGCACGACTTGCCGGTCAAGACCTGTGCGACCTGCGGTCGCCCCTTCACCTGGCGCAAGAAATGGTCGCTGAACTGGGACCAGGTCAAATACTGTTCGGACGCCTGCCGCGGCAAGGCGTCAAAATCCTGAAAGGACCCCCATGGAAGACCGCCTGGTCAACCTGGAGAGCAAGCTTGCGAACCAGGAATACCTGCTGGACGTGCTGAACCAGACCGTCTACAAACAGCAGAAAAAGATCGATGAACTGGATGCGCTGTGCATCGCGCTGGCCAAGCGATTGGCTGACGTGCATGCGCGCCTGCCTGACGGGCTGGCGGCCAACGAGAAGCCGCCGCATTACTGAAAACAGAGGAAGTCCCATGATCAATGAAAAAATCCTGGCGTCATTGCGCCATGAGCTCAACGAGCAGACCGCGCAGATGCGCTGGAGCGAACTCGAACGCTTCTTTGCCGGCGGCACGGTGATTTCAGTGGCCGGCGAACTGGATCTGATCGACGTCGGCGCGCGCATCGCCGCCGACGACAAGGACAGCGTGCTCACCTGGATGAATGCCGGCCTGATCTACAAGGTGACCGACGACGAGGCAGGCGACTGGCAGACGCAGGATGCGCTGCTGTGGACTGTGGTCGTCAAGCCGTGGATTCTGGTGCAGCACCGCCGGCAGCAGCCGGCACCGATCGCACAGTAATCCTTCCGTACACTCCGGGCGCGCCTTTCCGTCGGCACCGACGCCAGCTTGCCATGTCGTAAATTTCCCGCATGGCTGCCTGCGTTTTGCGGCGCCGAAGGTAGAATGGCCGCCCTTTTTCTTCGGTAGCTTTCCCCATGTGGTTCAAGAACCTGCAGTTGTATCGCCTGCCCCGGCACTGGTCTGTTTCGGCCGATGAACTCGAAGCCGCGCTGGCGCCCCAGGCCTTCCTTCCGTGTACCAGCCAGCAGCCGGCCAGCCAGGGCTGGGTTGCGCCCGCCGGCGACAACCGGCTGGTCTTTGCCAGCAACCGGCAGCTGCTGTTAAAGCTGCGCAGCGAAAAGAAGCTCTTGCCTTCCTCGGTGATTAATCAGGTCGCGCGCGAGAAGGCGGCCGAGATCGCCGAGCAGCAGGGCTTTCGCTGCGGCCGCAAGCAAATGAAGGAAATCAAGGAGCAGGTCACCGACGAGCTGCTGCCGCGTGCGTTCTCGCTGCAGTCCGATACCGGCGTGTGGATCGACACGGTCAATGGCTGGCTGGCGATCGACGCCGCCTCGAGCGCGCGCGCCGAGGATGCGATCAAGCTCTTGCTGAAAGCCGTCGACAAGCTGCCGCTGGCGACCCTGCATACACAGCGCTCGCCGGTGGCGTCGATGACGGACTGGCTGCTGTCGGACGAGGCGCCGCACGGCTTCACGATCGATCAGGACCTCGAACTGCGCTCGGCCGCCCACGGCAACGCGACCGTGCGTTATGTCAGGCATTCCGTCGAGCCCGAGGAAGTGCGCCGTCACATCGAGGCAGGCAAGCAGTGCACGCGCGCCGCGCTGACCTGGCGCGACAAGGTGTCCTTCGTATTGACCGAATCGCTGGCGATCAAACGCGTCGCCGCGCTTGACGTGCTCAAGGAGAGCGCCGACCAGTCGGCAGCTGAAGACGAGCGCTTCGAATCGGATTTCCAGCTGATGGCCGGCGAACTGGCGCAGATGCTGGATGACCTGATCGCAGCGCTCGGTGGCGAGCAGGTGGAAGCGGCGGCGTAGAGTCGCTCATGCGATCCCGGTAAACCCGGGATCGCCCCTGCCGGGGCATCGGGCTCGCATGATCTGGCCGCGAAAAGAAAAACGCCTGCTTGCGCAGGCGTTTTTGTGTTTTGGCGGAGCGGACGGGACTCGAACCCGCGACCCCCGGCGTGACAGGCCGGTATTCTAACCAACTGAACTACCGCTCCAATCGAGAGAAGTTCTCTCGAGAAGCCGCGCATTCTACGGAAGATATTTCATTGTGTCGATAGGGAAATGCAGTTTTTTTTAAAAGGGCGTACATTGTCCTGTGCCGGGTCGCCCCTTGCTTGACTAATCGGCAAGGTCTTTTCTGGTTGCGCGACCATGGTCGGTTATAGTTTTCATTACATTCACCTGCGGGAGGACGTCATGCAAGAGAGCCATATCGAGACCGTTCGGAACGACCTGAAGACCCTGGTCCGCGATGCGCAGGCCCTGTTCGACGAGGCAACGGCAGCCGGCGGCGCGAAGGCCGACCAGTTGCGCAGTCAGGGCATGCGCTTGCTCGACAAGGCTATCGATCGCGCGCATGAGTTCCAGGAAGCGGCCATCCAGAAGGGCAAGAAGATCGCGCATGACACCGACGCGTACGTGCATGAGCATCCGTGGCGTGCCATCGGCATCGCCGGTGCAGTCGGCGTGCTGCTTGGCATGCTGATCGCGCGCCGCTGATCCATGGGTGAAGACTCTCCGTCGTCGGGTACGGGCATCCTTTCGGGCGCGGGTACGCTGGCCGGCAGCTTGCTGAAGCTGCTCGGCGTACGCGTGTCCTATGCGGTGCTTGAGCTGGCAGACGCGCGTGATGCGATGCTGCGCGTGCTGCTGCTTGGCGTCGCCGCGCTCGGGGCGGCGGCGCTGGCCTTGGTCAGCCTGTCGGCCCTGCTGGTCGTGCTGCTCTGGGATACCCTCGGCGGGTGGGTTTTGCTGATCCTCTTTGGTGCTTATGCAGCGGCAGCGGCATTGCTGCTGCGGTGGGCGTCGCGCATCGTGGCCGAAGGGCAGCTGGGCCTGCCCGTGACGCTTGCCGAATTGCAGAAGGATCGCGCGGCGATTTTTGGCGGCAATCCAAGCGACAGAGAGGCTTCATGATGACCGACACGCCGCGCGACGCGCGCAAGAAGTTGCTGCTGCTTGAGGGCGCGCTGCATCGTCTCGAGTTCATGCAGGCGCGAGCGTCGCTGCTCGGTCCTGGTGCCCGCAGCGCTCTCGGCCGTGGCTTGCCCGGTGTGCTGGCGTTCCTGTTGCGACACCGTGCCGGTGCCTTGATGGCCGGTGCGCTGCCGTTGCTGGTGGGGGGCAGCCGGCTGTCCCGCATCGTGCGCCATGGCGCTTTGCTGCTGGGGGCAGGTGCGGCGCTGATGGGAGTTTTCAATCGCGGCCGGCGTGCCAATCCGGCGGAAAAATCGCCGGCATCGCCCGAAGGCGCGGCGGCAGATGACAAATCTGCAGACGAAAAAAATCCCGGCCAGGGCCGGGATTGATCTTGCGCCGCAAGCGCGGTGCGAAGGGCCGTCGCTTACTTCGACTCTTCTGCCTTCGGCTGCGGAGCAGCCGGCTCCTTGAACTTGGCGCCGGCGGCGTTTGCCATGTGAACCACTGCGCGGGCGACTTCGACATCGTCGAGGTCCGGGTTGCCGCCTTTGGCCGGCATTGCGCGGATGCCCTTGATCGCGTGCGAGACCAGCGTGTCGTAGCCCTGGCCGATGCGCGCGCCCCAGGCGCCGGCATCGCCGAATTTCGGTGCACCAGCCGCGCCGGAGCCGTGGCAGGCCGCGCAGGCAGCGGTGTAGACCTGCTCGCCCGACTTCAGCTCATGCGCGCCACCGGCAGCCACCAGCTTGAAGCCCTCGTCGGCGACCGGACGGATGCGTTCCGCCACGGCTTCCGGTGATTGGGCGTTCGAGCCGGCGCCAGCTTTCGGTGCGGTGCCAACGTAGTGCACCAGAAGGACGATGATCGCAATAGGAATGACAAAACCGGCAATAACTGCGCCGATCAGTTGCGTCGGTGTCTTGATCAGGGATTCGTGCTCGTTGTGGGCGTCGCTCATGATTTCCTCGGGTGGTGTTGGCGCGATACCAAGGGTTGTTCGCAAAGCCCATGATTATAGACGAAAAGGTGTGCAACCCTCCCAAAAAGCCGGGAGTTTCATGGACTGCACGCCTGAAAACCGGTATCCTTGCCGGTCTTCCCGTTACGCGGCTGTAGCTCAGTGGATAGAGTATTGGCCTCCGAAGCCAAGGGTCGTGGGTTCGATCCCCGCCAGCCGCGCCAGTCTTCCGGAAGTCCTTGATCTGCAAGGATTTCCTGTCTAGAAGTTGCTTCTGCTACATCGCTCTGCTACAAAAGGTGGAGCATGGCAAGTCATCTTGCGCGCCGAGGGGGTGTCTGGTGGACACGCTTGGTCGTGCCTGAGCGCCTCCGGCATGTCGTAGGACGAAGAGAATTCGTGCAGTCGTGTCGCACCGCTGACCTTCAAGTTGCCAAAACCGTTGCCGCTGTGCTGCTTGCAGAGTGGCGACAGACCCTTAGGGGGGAGAGCCAACGAAAATGAGTTCGCAGACCCTGAGACAGCTTCAACCCGCTCCCGCGCTTTCTATCGTTACTGTCTGGAACAATTTGCAGGCGATCGCCGGAAAGGGTTGCGGGCTCAGGCGATTCGGGATCTAACCCAAAGTGCCAGTCCGCCGCCCGAGCCTGCCACATATTCAGCATGTGCCGTTTCCGCGCTGATTCAAGCGATTCCGTGTCCGTTATTTGATCGCCTTGTCGTCCAACATCAGGCTGATCGCTATTGCCATCATTTTCGGTCTTGGCATTGACCTGCCCGGATTTTTCGGACCACGTTAATTTGGGATAGCTCCGATTAATAAATCGGTTGGTACTTTCTTGCTAAACGCCTCTGGGGTCTCATCGTCCAGACTCGAATGCGGTCGTACCTCGTTG
>JACCEE011237547.1_pt1 | contig 15151 bp, 16 predicted proteins | sample 7449931 | NCBI WGS metagenome assembly JACCEE01 (sample SAMN15323457, study PRJNA562643) | freshwater metagenome | isolation source: river surface water | place: USA:Blue River Watershed | collected 2017-08-19 | reverse complement strand
TTGAATAGGAAAAAATGTCGAAATGAGCATCCGCAGAGAAAAGTTCATTTTCTCCCGTTTTTATCTCTCGTAGAAATTGCTGGACATCGCAACACGTATGAAGCCCGGAGTAAATGAAAAGTTCGGGGTGAAATTCCAATCGGGTACTTAGTGCCGCATTAGCAAAAGTTGAATTATTCTCTTGATCTTTCATTTTACGAGAGTTTGCAATTTCAGTCATCATACGTGGATTACTCCAAGCTTTAGGTGCCCTATTCATGTGATAGGCAATTGGGAAAAGCACTACGGGGCGCTGTGTTTTTTCTGCAAGATATTTAGCCCAAACAAAATACTTATCCCAATTACGTTCGTTTAAACCATGAAAAAGCAGAATCCCACTTTCGTAACGCAAACGAGTGTCGGGAACTACAACCGGGTAATTAAAATGTGAATTCTCTGCAACATTCCTATTTACTAGCTCGTGATAAAACAAATTACCCCTCACAAATCCTTTATCCGAAAAATCAAATGAATATTCAGAATCAAATGAACAATTCACAATTTCAATTCCCAGATGACTGCCTATCCGTTTCTGTTCTTCATTATAACTCTTCGAAAAACTTAAAAATTGCTCTTTGAATCCTACCATGATTCTATAAATTAAATTCTATTACTAATTATTAATGGTTCAAAGTAAATCCAGAAAAGAATCCGTTGAAAAATTATGACGTGTAGAACAGGATTATGGGACAGTCTGAATTTCACGAGGGGCAATCTGATCTATTGTGGGGTGAAAAAGACACTACAAATTCGAAGATTCTCTGAGAAAGAAAATTCAACCAGAGAAATACATGCGGGCTAAATCCAGAATAATTCATTAAAAAAAATTCAGGTTTCAGTGCAAAAAAAACCTCAGCAACTGGAATTGCTGAGGTCAATGGAAATTCTGGATTGTTTATGGAAATTTTAAAAAAATATGATCTAAACTTTAAAAGAAATCTAAAGCTAGCACCCTAAAAAAGTACTTTCATTAAATTACAATTCAAATGAAATTCATTTTGCTGAATTCTAAAAATATATGTAGTGAAGGCTAGTATTTTGGGGTGAAGTAAAAATATCGAGGGGTGAAAAAAGCAATATTGGGGTGAAAAAAGTTAACGCTTTATACAATTATAAATTTATTAGTTGAGCATATAATGGTTACTTTTACATTGAAAAATGAATTTAAAGAACGAATGAAACGAGCATGGCACTGAGTTATATTTTTAGAATAGCGGCTCAATAGTAGAATTCAGAGAAGCTAAACGAAGTTCAGCAGAACTAAAAAGAAATGAAACGAAGTCAGCGAAGCTAATATAGCTTAGAGAATCGTAGATCAACGTAATGAAATGTAGTTAGTTCCACGAGTGGAGACATAGGTGTTCGAAGAAATAGCTTTAGAGCAAACAGATAAACAGCAACTTAAAATAGATGAATACGAATGAAACGAGCATGGCATATAACTTCCACAATCGGAGAATTCAGCAGAGCTAACAAGGACATGTCTGATCTCTGCGAAACAGAGTTCAACGAAATGCAATGGAGTTAGTTCCATGAGAGGAATCATAGGTGTTCGAAGAAACAACTTTAGATCCAAGAGATAAACAGCAACTTAAAATAGATGAATACGAATGAATTTCAGACAATCGGTTCCTGATTATTTAACAACAAGGAAGAATACAATCATACAAATTGCTTTCACGGCAATTTTTGCTTTAGTCTTCATTGTTGCATATCGTCCGTTTGGTTACGACAACTGGTATGGCAATATTGGCAACTTAAAGCTTTTTGGGGGAACAATTGCTGTTGTTCTTGTGGGAATGGTTGTTATTATTCTATCAAGAATATATATGTACTTCTTTCAGAAAACTCATGAAGTTACGTTAGCTGCATACATCTGGTTCATTGTAAGCGAAATTATACTTTTGGGAGCTTTTTATACAAGTCTGGAGATCTTTATATTAGACGATAAGCGCACTGCATTCAGTCTCTTTTTCAATGCAGTGCAGAATACATCACTCATATTGCTTATACCATATACTATATGCATTCTATTCTTTGCCTGGAACGATATTAAAAGAAAGTTAGAGCAGGTAGTGCAGCAATTTCGCGATCCTGCTGAAGTATTTATTCCTTTCAAAGACGAGAAAGGGACACTGAGACTTACACTCAAAAGTATGAACATTCTTTACCTCGAATCGAACGACAACTACGTTAATATCTATTATTTAGACAACAATAAAAAGAAAAGCTACCTAGTAAGAAACAGCCTCAAAATGCTTGAAAAAAATCTTAAAGAATATCCTATTTACCGCTGCCACAGGTCATACTCTGTAAATATTAAAAATGTGAAAATGATTATCAAAGCAAAAAAAGGGTACGAACTTATTCTAAATACAGAACCCGAAGAAAGCTTACCTGTTTCAAAAAGCTACGAAAAGAAAATCTTAGACCTGATAAACATTAAATAATATTGAATGAAGCGACACATTGTTATTACCGAAGATGGTTCACATTCGCTCTATATACCCGACATGGACGAACATTACCACTCAATTCATGGCGCAATACAAGAATCTAAACATGTTTTTATTAATTCTGGGCTTAACTATTGCAATAAACCGGCAATAACTGTTTTCGAAGTTGGTTTTGGCACTGGACTTAACGCTCTTCTAACACTTCTTGAATCGGAAATAACCAACGTAACGATCTATTATTATTGTATTGAAAAATATCCTCTGATACCACAAGAATTTAACACTCTCAATTATCACGAACAACTCAATATTAACCAAGAATTGCTACTGAAAATTCACAATAGCGAATGGAATACGCCAATCAACATTACAAATAATTTTATTCTGCATAAAACCCATGGAGACCTCACATCGGATAGCTTTGAAAATATTCCATTTTTTGATGTCATCTATTTTGATGCCTTTGCGCCGAACAAACAGCCCGATTTATGGAATACTAACGTCTATTCAAAGATTTTCGACCACAGTAATCTTGAATCGATATTTGTAACATACTGTGCAAAAGGAGTTGTTCGCAGAGAACTTCAAGAAGCAGGCTTTACTGTTGAACGAATTGCCGGGCCTCCTGGCAAAAAAGAGATGCTCAGGGCATTTAAACTATGAATTTGTTAATGGTTGATCTTTTTTAATTATTTTCGCATCGATTAAAAAAAAGACTATGTCGTTTGATACACAGGTAGAAAAATTTAGTTACGCATTAGGGTTAAGTATGGCTAGCAATCTATTGCAGTCGCAAATTAAAACTGTTGAATTACAGTCGATGTTTGATGCAATAGCCGATGTTATGGAAGGCCGCGCTCCAAAAATATCGCCTCAAGATGCAAATAAAGTAATCGAAGAATACTTCGTTTTGCAACAACAAAGAATCGGATCAATCAATCAAAAAGAGGGTGAAGATTTTTTACAAAAGAACAAACAAAACGAAGGAGTTGTTGAACTTGAAAGTGGCTTACAGTACCAAGTAATAACAGAAGGGAATGGCTCTAAACCAAAACTGACAGATAAAGTTAAATGTCACTATCATGGCACTCTGCTCGATGGAACCATTTTCGACAGCTCTGTCCAACGCAACCAGCCAGCAGTGTTTCCTGTGAGCGGAGTAATAAAAGGCTGGATTGAAGCCCTTCAATTAATGAATACCGGATCGAAATGGAAATTGTTTATCCCATCCGACTTAGCTTATGGCGAACATGGAACGGGATCATCAATAGGCCCAAAAGCAACATTAATATTTGAAGTTGAATTATTGGATATTGTATAAATAAACGAAGAAAAATGAAAAGTAGAAATTATTTAATTGCCTTAGCAGCAATAGTTACATTTGGTGTTACTGCTTGCAATGGAGGTTCTGCCTCTGGAAATTCTAAAATTGAAAATTCGGCCGATTCTGTGTCTTATGCATTAGGTCATTCTGTAGGTAGCAACCTCAAAGCTCAATTCCCAGACGTTAATCCTCAGGTTATTGCCTCTGCTTTAATTGACGCATTTGAAGGAAAAGAAAACAAGTTATTCAAAGACAATCAAGAAGCTGAAACTTATATCAGAAACTATATGAAATTAGCGGCTGATAAGAAAGCACTTGAAAACAAAACTAAAGGAGAAACTTTCCTTGCCGAAAACGCAAAAAAATCAGGCATACAAACAACTTCAAGCGGACTTCAATACGAAGTAATTAAAGCTGCCGAAGGTCCAAAACCAGTTGCCGAAAGCATTGTAAAAGTTCACTACCACGGAACAACTATCGATGGCGAAGTTTTCGACAGTTCGGTTGAGAGAGGCGAACCTGCTCAATTCCCACTAAATGGAGTAATTAAAGGCTGGACAGAAGGGTTGCAACTGATGTCTGTTGGTTCAAAATACAAATTTTATATTCCTTCAGACTTAGCTTATGGTGCTCGCCAGGCTGGTGCTAAAATTGGCCCAAATTCAACACTCATCTTCGAAGTTGAATTACTCGAAATTGTAAAAACAGAACCAGCTAAATAACTATGAGTTCAGACGTTAAAGGCAAATTAATACAAACTCTGCCTATTCAATCTGGAGTAAGTAAAGCAGGAAAAGAGTGGTCTAAACAGGAGTTTGTTATTGAAACAACTGAAGACCAATTCCCTAAAAAAATATGCTTTACGCTTTTTGGAGATAAAGTTTCAATTTTAAATGGTATTTCTGTCGGCGATGAAATTGATGTTGCCTATAATGTTGAATCTCGCGATTTCAATGGAAAATGGTATCACAATATCAACGCATGGAAAATCAGCCCAGTAAAACAAGAAAACAATAGTTCCAGTTATCAAGGAAATAACGCACCACCGCCACCTGAACCTAATTTTGAGAATGAAGGTCCGGCATACGATGATTTACCTTTCTAAAAATAACTTGAGGCTGTCTTTATAGACAGCCTTTTTTATTACTTAAATCCAATTCATGTTATTGCTAGCAGAATTGTCAAAAATCCTCAAAAACAACAAACATATTCTTACTCAAGGTAAATCAGCAGCAATATTATTAGTGTTAAAAAAAACATACAACCAGCACTTTATTGTTTTTTGATTCATTTTAGTATTTTTGCAAAGTTTTTTAATAAAAATTAGGAATTTTTTATGGCAACTACTGCAGATATTAAAAATGGAATGTGCATTGAATTTAATGACCAATTAGTCCAAATTGTTTCATTCCAACACGTTAAACCAGGTAAAGGACCAGCTTTTGTTCGTACAAAACTTAAGAATGTAAAAACAGGAAAAGTTGTCGATAACACATTTAACTCTGGTGTAAAAATCAATGTTGTTCGGATCGAACGTCGTCCATACCAATTTTTGTATAAAGATGAAATGGGCTTCAATTTCATGCATACCGAAACTTTTGAACAAATCTCAATTCTTGAGGACATGGTCGATAATGCAGGCCTGTTAAAAGAAGGAAATGTTGTTGAAATAAATTTCCATGCAGAAACAGAAACGCCTCTCACCGTTGAAATGGCTCCTTTCGTTGAACTAGAGGTTACGTATACCGAACCTGGAGAAAAAGGAAATACAGCAACATCAACAGCTTTAAAACCTGCTACTGTGGAAACTGGAGCTCAAATTATGGTTCCAATATTTATTAATACTGGCGATATTATTAAAGTAGATACACGCGACAATTCTTATTCAGAACGAGTTAAAAAGTAATAAATATTAAAGTCTCCAAATTGGGGACTTTCTTTTTTTTTGCTAAATTCGCTTAAATATTAAACCTAAACCAATGGGAGCAATTGAAAACGGAGCCAATAAGAAAGATCTTAATAGAGAAACAATCCTTCAGATAGCTCAAGAAATTTTCAGCAAATACGGGTACAAAAAAACCACTCTTGACGACATTGCAAATGCAGTCAGGAAAGGTAAAAGCTCTCTATATTATTATTTTAGCAGCAAGGAGGACCTATTTCAGGCCGTAATCGACAAAGAAGTTGATATACTTAAACAAGCACTCGAAAAAGTGGTTTTCCGATCAATGGATCCAGAAGAAAAGTTACGAGAATACATTCTCACCAAACTTACTACATTCCGCGATCTTGCTAATCTTTACAATGCCTTAGAAAATGATGTTACCGCTATTGGTTTCATCAACGACATTAAAGAGAAGAATGAAAAGAACGAGATCAGAATGATAAAAAGAATTCTGATTGAAGGTGTCAGACACGATAAATTTCATATCGACGATCTAAATCTCACTGCAATTGGCATTTATACCGCCATGAAAGGATTAGAAATGCCTCTCGCTGCAGGAAATTACAGCTCAACAGACATTGAAATGTCGGTTGATAATATCGTAAAGATTATATGTTACGGTATAATGAGAAGGGATTAATCTCACTTAAATACGACAAAAGACAACCCGGTAACGAATAATTACCGGGTTGTCTTTTTCTCCTAAATTCAATAAAATTCTAATGCACAACGACTCGTTGCAATAATTCGCTTAAAATTATTGTTACTTAATTCATTATAATATAAGCACACTTTGTAAAACCAGCTTGTTTAGCCATTTTTGTAAAAAATTTCACTATGGGTATTATCATTAAAACCCCTGAGCAGATAGAAGGGATAAGAAAAAGCAGCAAAGTTGCCGCTGAAGCTTTACAAATTATTAAACCATACATCAAAGAAGGTGTTTCAACTGAATATCTTGACAATATTCTTGATCAGTTTATGCGCGACAATGGTGCAACTGCTGCAACACTCGGCTATCATGGTTATCCAAAATCATCATGCATTTCAGTGAATGAAGTTGTATGCCACGGCATTCCATCTGCTGATACGATTCTAAAACCAGGAGATATACTAAATATAGATGTTACAACTATTTTGAATGGTTTTTTTGGTGATACAAGTATGATGTATTCAGTTGGTGAGATTAGCGAATCGGCTTCAAAACTAATTGAAGCAACTAAGCATTCAATGAATTTAGGGATTCAACAGGTTGCTGCTGGAAATCGGTTTGGAAACATTGGTTTTGCAATTTCGCGCTACATTCAAATGCATGGCTACTCAGTCGTATACGAATTCTGTGGCCATGGAGTAGGCCTCGAAATGCATGAAGATCCTCAGGTTGAACACTCTTCGCGCAGAAATACGGGTGCTGTTATGAAACCCGGCATGATTTTCACAATTGAACCGATGATCAACGAAGGGAAACCTCGCACCAAAATAGATAAAAACGACGGATGGACGGCGCGTACTATTGATGGCAAACTTTCGGCCCAATTTGAACACACTATTCTTGTAACTGAAACAGGGTTTGAAGTATTGACAGATATTACTGGAGAATATTAGCAAAAAAAAAGTTTATTGAAACCAATTTCAATAAACTCTCGTGAACCACAATAAACACAATGTTTACAAAGGTTTTAACCAACTATTTTGCTATTGTATCTCTTAAAAGCACCTAAAAAGGAACCAAGAAATTACAATTTACCGCTTTTCAAATTCAGACAGAGCTTTATCAAGAAATTCAACAAAACGGTCTGGATTCAAATCTCTTGCTTTTGGTTTAATTAGCAATTCTTCATTCTTGTCAAGAAGCACATAATAAGGTTGTGCATTCACACCATAACGTTCAATCTGAAAATCGGCATATTTTTTACCAATAGTTTTCTTCACTTTTCCATCATAAGAAGATGTAATCCAATCTTCTTCTGGCAACATTGTTTTATCATCGACATATAAAGCCACAATGACAAAATTGTTTTTTAAACGTTCCAAAACACGTGGATCGCTCCACACATTAGCCTCCATTTCTCTACAATTAACACAACCATGGCCAGTAAAATCTATGAATAGTGGCTTATTCTGAGCTCGTGCACATGCAAGACCTTGTTCATAGTCAAAATAACCACTCAGACCATGTGGCATGTGGAGAAACTCTGAATATTTTGGTTCTGAGCAGCCTTCCTTAATTTCAGTATCCATAGTTTTTTTGATCATTGGCGGAAGATATCCTGAAATAGCTTTTAATGGAGAACCAAATAAACCGGAAACTAGATATGCAACAAAAAGGAAAGTTACTACAGCAAGAGCAAGCCTTGCCGATGAGATTTTCTTGACTTTACTATCATGTTTGAATCTTATCTTTCCGATAAGATACAATCCCATCAGCAAAAAGATTACAACCCAAATCACAATATAAGTTTCACGACTGAGTAATCCCCAATGATATGTCTGATCAGCCACACTCAAAAATTTCAACCCTAAAGCAAGCTCAATAAAACCAAGCACAACCTTCACGGAGTTCAACCACCCACCCGACTTTGGTAAATTAGTCAACCACTGAGGGAAAATAGCAAAAAGAGTAAAGGGCAAAGCAAACGCAAGTGCAAACCCCGACATGCCAATTATTGGCTTCAAAAGTTGCCCTCCAGCGGATTCAACTAGAATAGCACCTACAATTGGACCTGTACAAGAGAAGGAAACCAATACAAGGGTGAGCGCCATGAAAAACGAACCGGCAATACCACCCCTATCAGCACCCTTATCGGCCTTGTTTACAAGCCAGTGTGGTAATACAATTTCGTAAAAACCGAAAAAAGAAAGTGCAAAAACAATAAAGACAATAAAAAACAGAATATTGGGAAACCAGTGCGTGCTAATCCAGTTGGCCGCATCGGGACCAAACAGAACTGCCACAAGAGTTCCAATAATAGTATAAATTGCTATAATTGAAATGCCGTAAATAATTGCATTAATGCGGGCTTTAACCTTCGATTCGCTGCTGTGCATGAAAAATGAGACAGTCATTGGAATCATAGGGAACACACATGGTGTAAGAATTGCGGCTAAACCTGCCAAAAAAGAGAAGAAAAAAAATATGAGCAAACCACTATTGTGTCCGGTTTCAACATCATCATTTACGGGCGTAATACCTTTGTTATTACTGCTATTGCCAACATTAAAAGAAAAGTCGACTTCGGTAGGTGGAGTACATGTTTCATCGTTACAACTCATAAACTCTACAAACCCTTTAATCTCTACAGGTTTTTCTGGAGATCTTTTAATCTTCTGTTTAAAAGTTACCTCATCGCTAAAATATTCCAGCTCAGTATTAAATGATTTATCGAAAACCTTGAGAGGAGCTCGATCAGCAACCACCTCTCCAATCAACAAATGAACATTGGAACTATCAAAATGAAAAGAGGTTGGAATTGGCCCATTATCAACAACCATAGTAGAATAAAGGTGCCATCCTTTTTCGATTGTTGCAGTGAAATATAATTCAGACTCTGAATCAGAAATATTTTTAATGTCGAAACTCCATTTAACTTTATTCAGAATCTGCCCAGATGAGAAGAATGAAAGAACCAGAAGAAAGGATAATAAGGCTATTTTGAATCTCATAAAATCATTTATTAATTTAAACTGATAGAATTTAAAGATAACAAAAATAAGCACGGAGAGCTTCTAAGGTTTGTGACTATAGTCACAAAAAAAACCCCACAAAAAGCGGGGTTTAATTTTTTAGAAGATAATCTCTTCTTTGTTGCCATCAAAATAACGAGCTTCCAACAAAGGAATGTGGTCAGCTCCAACAACATTAATTTTTTTCAAATACTTCCAACACCATTTTCTAAGAATCGATTTGAACCCTTTTTTCAGGTGTGATTCAATAAAAGGATGAACTTTTATTGTCAGTTTTTTGTGTCCCAAATCTGAAAAAATGTAATCAACCCTGTTTTCAATCTCATCGATAAACAGAATGGTTGGAGTAACTTTTCCTGTTCCCTTACAAGCAGGACACACCTCGGAGGTATCCACATGCTCTTCCGGTCGCACACGCTGTCTTGTTATTTGCATCAAACAGAATTTGCTTAAAGGCAAAATATGATGCTTGGTTCGGTCGACAGCCATAACCTCTTTCATTTTCTGGTAAACTTTCAGGCGATTTTCAACATCGTGCATATCGATAAAATCGATAACGATAATTCCGCCCATGTCCCTCAAACGTAACTGCCGTGCAATTTCTTCGCAAGCCGACAGGTTGACATCGAGCGCATTAGCCTCTTGGTCGTTTCCAACCTTTGCTCGATTTCCGCTATTCACATCAATTACATGGAAAGCTTCGGTATGTTCAATAATGAGGTAAGCCCCATTCTTAAACGTCACCGTTTTACCAAAAGTCGATTTAATTTGTTTATCAATACCAAAATAATCGAACATTGGCAACTTCTTGTCATAGAACTTAACAGTCTTCTTTTTCTCAGGTGCAATTCCACCGATATAATCTGCAACTTCTTCGCATACAGAAAAGTCATTAACAGTTATACTTGCATAATCAGGACTGTACAAATCACGCAAAATAGAAGTAGTCCGGCTCAATTCTCCAAGGACTAATCCTGGAGGATTAACTTTCCTCATTTTAGGAATAACCGACTCCCATTTTGCTACCAGTCGTTTTAATTCCTGGTCTAATTCAGCTACCATTTTGCCTTCAGCAGCTGTTCGAACAATGACTCCGTAATTTTGTGGTTTTATACTTTGAATAAGTTTTTTCAAGCGATTTCGTTCCTCAATAGTTCGTATTTTTTGCGAAACAGAAACTTTGTCGCTAAACGGCACCAATACCATATATCGGCCTGCAACAGACAATTCGGAAGTAAGCCTAGGGCCTTTTGTAGAGATTGGCTCTTTGGCCACCTGAACAATTATATTTTGCCCCTGACGAAGCAGCTGACTTATTTTTCCGTTTTTATCAATATCAGGCTCAAGATTTAACTTTGACATCGATAAATCTTTGATCTTGCGAGATGTAGTATTTTGTACAAACTTGTTCAAAGTAGCGAACTGAGGCCCCATGTCAAGATAATGCAGAAAAGCATCTTTCTCGTAGCCAACATCAACAAAAGTAGCATTAAGCCCTGGCATAATTTTCTTTACTTTTCCGAGGTAAATATCGCCAACTGAAAACTTAGTACCACTTTTCTCCCTTGTCAGCTCTGCCAAACGTTTGTCTTCAATCAGTGCAAACACGATCTCAGATGGACTAACGTCGATAAATAATTCGCTACTCACATTAATAAAATTAAGGGAGAATAATATGTAAAAGAACTCTAATTTGTATAAAAAGGATTAAACCTAAGTAACAATGCTACTTAGGTTTAATCGTAATGCTTTCAAATAAAATGGCATCAATAAAAGAAATTAACTATTTCTTTTTCTTATGACGATTTTTTCTCAATCTTTTCTTACGCTTATGCGTAGCCATTTTACCTCTTTTTCTTTTCTTTCCGCTAGGCATAACGACTTATTTTACTTGGTCTTTAACGTGGTTAACGAAAGTTTTTGCTGGCTTGAAAGATGGAATGTTGTGCTCAGGAATAATGATAGTTGTATTTTTAGAAATATTACGAGCAGTTTTTTCAGCTCTTTTCTTTACTATAAAACTACCAAAACCTCTTAGATAAACATTGTTACCATCTACTAATGAATCTTTTACTGATTCCATAAAAGCTTCAACAGTTTTCTGAACTGTTACTTTTTCTATTCCAGTGTTTTTAGAAATCTCGTTAACAATATCTGCTTTTGTCATCGCTTAAAATATTTAATTATCAACTATTTATTTAATAAGTAGTTGGCAAAGATAATTTTTTTCCAATAATAATAGCAAAACAAATATGATTTTTTTTCGTTTAAATGCTTATAGTTTAAAACAACATGAAGTATTTGGTTTTCAGCAAAAAAATTTTATCGGAATATGGTTTTATCAAGCGAGACTTGCCTTGGAGAACCAACACTACAATATATAATACATGGGTTTCTGAAATAATACTACAACAAACACGTGTTAGTCAGGGAATTAATTTCTACTACCGCTTTATTGAACGCTTCCCAAATATTGAAACTCTGGCCATTGCTAATGAGGAGGATGTATTAAAAATGTGGCAAGGGCTGGGCTACTATTCCAGAGCCCGAAATCTTCACACTGCTGCCAAACAGATTTTCTTTGAAATGAACGGGGTTTTTCCTTCATCTTTTTCTGAATTAAAAAAGCTTAAAGGAGTAGGCAAATATACGGCAGCGGCAATAGCATCAATCTGCTTTAATGAACCGGTTGCTGCTATCGATGGCAATGTTCTAAGAGTTCTTGCTCGTTATTTTGGAATAGAAACGCCAATCAACTCTTCAGAAGGAGAAAAAATATTCTCGTCTTTAGCAGCTAAAGTTCTCGATAATGATCAACCTGGAACGTTTAACCAGGCAATGATGGAGTTTGGAGCTCTCAAGTGTACTCCTAAAAAACCTTTGTGTTTCGAATGCTCATTACAAAGTTCCTGCTTTGCTTTCAGCAAGGGAATGGCAGCTGTATTGCCGGTAAAAACAAAAAAGGGTACAGTACGGGACAGATTCCTTAATTATATTGTATTAGAGTACAATGATTTTCTGTTTTTCAACAAAAGAACCAAAAATGATATCTGGAAAAACCTTTACGACTTTCCACTGATCGAGACTACAACAAACACTCTACCCGAACAATTTATTAACTCGAACCAGTGGAACGATCTTTTCAAGCATGAAGAGGTAACTTTGAAAAATATTTCAGATGAAATTATTCACATTTTATCCCACCAAAAAATTCATGCTCGTTTCTACTATCTTACAATCAAAACAGAAAAAAATTTCATCACACAATTCAATATGATCAACAAATTGAATATTTTTGAACTTCCATTACCAAAAATTATAGATAATTATATTGGAAAAATGGATTTCATCAAATGAAACTATCATTTCAAATCAAAAAACATAGCTTTCAACAAATTGATGATTCTGATTAACAAATTATTTGTTGACTTTCAATTACATTTTGTAGCTTTAAATCGCTTACAAATTAATCTGAAGTCTAACAATTAAGAATTAAAACTATGTCAGTAAACAAAGTTATTTTAGTGGGAAATGCAGGCCGAGATGCCGAAGTTCGTTATTTGGACAACGGAACTGCTGTTGCATCGTTTACCCTTGCAACCAGTGAAACATATACTGCAAAAAGCGGTGAAAAAGTAACCACAACCGAATGGCACAACATTGTAGCTTGGAGAGGTTTGGGTGAAATGTGTGGTAAATACGTAAAAAAAGGTCGCCAGTTGTATATTGAAGGTCGGATTAGAACCCGTTCTTACGATGACAAAGATGGCAACAAAAAATATATGACCGAGATATATGCTGACACTATTCAACTATTAGGCAAAAGAGAAGGTAATGAAGCTTCGAATGGAGCTCCTGCAGTTGAATACCAGCAAGCTACAAATCAGGTGCCTGCTAATACAGCTAACGATTTCGACATGGGGGACTCTACTGATGATCTTCCTTTTTAATCTTAAATAAACTATTTTGGAAACAGACAGTACGGCACTAACTGAAACTTTATCAGGACTCACAGCTCTTCCCCCTACAACATCCGGGGTGATTTTAGGGTTAGTTATACTTTTTGTATTACTACTTTTGTCAGGACTAATATCCGGTGCTGAAATTGCTTTTTTTTCTCTGTCTGATTCTGATAAAGAATCTATTGACGAATCGAAACAAAAATCTCATCATTTTATCCGGAATCTACTTAGGGTTCCGGATAAATTATTAGCAACCATATTGATTTCCAACATATTCATTAATGTTGAGATCGTTATCTTATCAATATACCTACTAAACAGCTCATTTATTTTCCCTCAAAATGAGGTTCTTCGTTTTATTACTCAAGTTGTTGTAATCTCTTTTTTGATACTACTTTTTGGCGAAGTATTACCAAAAACCTATGCCTCGAATTATTCGAAAGGTTTTGCCGAAAAGATGGCTCGCCCATTGTCCATTGCAATGAAAATTTTATCGCCTTTGGTCTGGATTATTACAAAATCGACCTTTCGTATTGATAAGAAAATGGCAAAACGAAACAAGAACCTATCAATCGACGATATTTCACAAGCCCTTGAATTAACTTCCGATGAAGAACTTTCCGACGAAAAAGACATTCTTGAAGGCATTGTAAAATTTGGCACTACAAGTGTTTACCAAATTATGACCCCTCGAATTGATGTGGTAGCTATTGAAAATGACTGTAGTGCAGAGAAACTCATTAACACAATCAATTTCTCGGGATACTCTAGGATTCCGGTTTATAACGAAACATTCGACAACATCGACGGGATTCTTTATATCAAGGATCTTCTTCCTCATTTGAATAATCTCGACTCGTTCAGGTGGCAGTCGTTGTTACGTACCCCATACCATATTCCCGAGAACAAAAAGATTGATGACCTTCTGAAAGAGTTCCAAAAATCGAAGGTACACATGGCTATTGTTGTTGATGAGTATGGTGGAACAGCCGGAATTATTACCCTCGAAGATATTCTTGAAGAAATTGTTGGCGATATAATCGACGAATTTGACGACGACGATCTTCTTTTTTCTAAAATCAACGACACATCTTACATTTTCGATGCTAAAACGCAGCTTAACGACTTCTACCGGATTTGCGACCTCGATGACAGCTTTCTTGATGATGTAAAAGGGGAAGCCGACACACTTGCAGGGCTCGTTCTTGAATTGAAAAACGACTTTCCAAAAATCAATGAGAAACTCTCGTTCAAAAACATCGATTTCATTGTTGAAGCTCTTGATAAACGTAGAATAAAAAAAATAAAAGTGATTTTCAATAATTCCGCTGAATAGTTCGTTTCTAAAGAAACATTACTTTTATCTCCATGATCAGAATACTACTTTCGATACTTATACCGCTATGGTTGGTTAGCTTGTTTGGGTGCAAAGAAAACTATACACCAAAACCTAGAGGCTATTTTAGGATTCAGCTACCTGAAAAAAATTACAATAAACTCACTGATGGATATCCTTTTAGCTTTGACTATGCGAATTATTCAACAATTGAAAAAGACTCATCGCGAATTGCAGAACCATACTGGATCAACATTTGCACTGTTGCTTACAACGTGAAAATACACCTATCGTACAAGCCAGTTAAAGGAAATTTAGCCGAACTGACAGAGGAATCAAGGGATCTTGCATACAAGCATTCAATTAAAGCTATTTCAATTGACGAAAATCTATTCCTAAGCCCGG
>JACCEE012317062.1_pt1 | contig 15152 bp, 12 predicted proteins | sample 7449931 | NCBI WGS metagenome assembly JACCEE01 (sample SAMN15323457, study PRJNA562643) | freshwater metagenome | isolation source: river surface water | place: USA:Blue River Watershed | collected 2017-08-19 | reverse complement strand
CTCGAGAGCTTCGCCGGCCAGCTCCGCGTCGTCCCCCACAAGGACGCCAGCGGCAACATCGACGGCTTCCGCCTCTCGGCGATCCGCAAGGGCAGCCTCTTCGAGAAGCTCGGCATCAAGAACGGCGACATCCTCCACGCGGTGAACGGTTCGCCCCTGACGAGCACCGAGGGTGCCCTCTCCCTCTACCAGTCGCTCCGCAACGAGCGGTCCTTCAACTTCGACATCTCCCGTCGGAACACGCGCCAGTCGCTCGAGTACGAGGTCCGATGAGTCTCCCCGGCATGTCCCAGCACCCCGCGCGCCTCGGCGCATCCCTCCTCCTCGCCCTCGCGCTGGTCGCCACCCCCGCGCACGCGAAGGACCCGAAGAACGACAAGGGCAACGACGCAGGCGCGAAGCCCGCGCCCACGCAGCCCGTCGCGCCGGTGGTCCCCGGCCCGGGCGGCCTCCCCCTCCCGAAGCCCCCCAAGGCTGGGAAGGCCGGAAAGGCCGGCGTCGACGACAAGGGCGCGAAGTCCGCCAAGCCCGACGACGAGATCGGGGACGTCCCCGAGGGCAAGGCCGGCACCCCCGGCGGCGCGCCCATGGGTCGCACGCCGCCCGCTCCCGGCGAGGCGCCCGAGGCCACGGGCCCCAAGCCCCCGGGCACGGCGGACGCGCGTAAGCTCCCCTGCACGGATCCCAAGGCGAAGGTCACCATGGACTACGCCGACGCGCCCCTCGCGGACGTCGCCAAGTACATGGCCGAGATCACCTGCCGGAACTTCATCCTGGGGGACGACCTCAAGGGCACGATCACGATCATCAGCCACCAGGCGGTGACGATCGGAGAGGCCTACGAGGCCTTCCTGAGCGCCCTCGAGGTCGCGGGCTACACCACCGTCACGGTCGGGAAGAACACCAAGATCGTGTCCACCGGCAAGGCCGCGAACGCGCCCCTCCGTGTCTACGAGGGCGACGAAATCCCCGGCACCGACAACTTCGTGACGCAGATCATCGGCCTGGACAACGTGTCCGTCTCCGACATCAGCACCGTCGTGAAGGAGCTCAGCGGCCCGAGCGCGAAGGTCATCGCCTACGCGCCCACCAACACCCTCATGATCACGGACGCCGCGTACAACATCCGGCGCGTCTACCGGATCGTGAAGCAGCTCGACGTGGCGGCGCCGAAGTCGCGCATGGAGGTCGTGCCCCTGCGCTACGCCGCGGCCGCGGACGTCGAGAAGGTCCTCGAGGAGGTGTACGGCGTGGCCGGCAGCTCCAGCTCGAGCTCGAGCGGAAGCGACAAGGCGAGCAGCCGCCGAAAGCCCCGCAAGGGTGACGACGGCGCGGAGTCCGGTGGCGGCGGGGCCACCAGCACCAACGTGGGCGCCGAGGGCGCGTACATCTCGAAGATCATCGCGGACGAGCGCACCAACTCGCTCATCCTCATGGCGAACGAGGAAGCCTTCGCGAAGGTGAAGGAGCTCATCGCGCGCCTCGACATCGACATCGACCCGGCGAGCCGCAGCCAGATCCACGTGATCTACCTCGAGCACGCCAACGCGGAGGACGTCGCGAGCGTGCTCCAGAGCCTCTCGGGCGGGAGTGGGAGCGGCGGCGGCTCGCGCAGCGGCAGCAGCAGCTCGAGCAGCCGGCGGAGCGGGAACGGGTCCAGTCGTCCCGGCAGCGGCGGCGGGCGCACGGGCGGCAACGTCGGTGGTGCCCCGAAGGGCGGGGGCATGCCCGGATTCCCGGGCGGGGCCGCAGGGAACGACGGCGGCGCGGGCGGCGGCACGAACAGCGTGGTCGCGGCCTTCGACAGCGGCGTGCGCATCACGGCCGACGAGAACACCAACTCGCTCGTGCTGATCGCCGCGCCAGAGGATTTCCGGATCCTCAAGGGCGTGATCGATCGCCTCGACATCCCCCGTCGTCAGGTCTTCGTGGAGGCCACGGTCGTCGAGGTCGCGAGCGAGGACGAGTTCAACGCCGGGATCGGCTACCACTTCGGCTCGAACGACGTGAGCCCCTTCCAGACCGGCTACGCCAGCTCCCAGCTGAACGCGAGCAGCTTCGGGCTCAACCCCGCGGACCTGCTCAGCGGCCTCGCGATGGGCGTCTTCGGCGAGGGCATCGACGTCGGCCTCGCCGACGGGTCGTCCCTCACCGTGCCTGCGTTCGGGATCGCCCTGAGCGCGCTCCAGAGCAACAGCGCCGTGAACATCCTCTCGAACCCGAGCCTCATGGTCGTGGACAACGAGGAAGCGACCATCAACATCGGGCGCAACGTGCCGTTCCCGGTGAGCGCGGGCCGGGACAACAACAACAACCCGATCATCAGCTACCAGCGCGAGGACGTGGGCATCACCCTCCAGGTGACCCCCCAGATCAACGAGAGCAACTACGTCACGATGGAGCTGAACCTCGAGGTCGCGGAGGTCGAGGAGGACAGCTCCGGCCTCGACGTGGCGACCGCCGGGTTCATCACCAGCAAGCGTCAGACCGAGAACGTCCTCGTCGTCAAGGACAACCAGACCGTCGTGATCGGCGGCCTCATCGGGAACACCTCGACCCAGGTGAAGACGAAGGTCCCGCTCCTCGGGGACATCCCCCTCCTCGGGATGCTCTTCCGCGGGAAGCGCGACACGGCCCGCAAGACGAACATGCTCATCTTCCTGACGCCCCACGTCATCAACGACCCGGCGGACCTCGAGGAGGTCTACCGGAACAAGTGGGCCCAGCACCAGGAGTTCGTGCGGCGCTTCTACGGGAAGAGCAAGGTGAAGCAGCTCGAGGAGCTCCAGGGGCTGCTCGGCTACAGCATGAACTTCCCCGACCAGGCGAGCACCTACCGCAACAAGCCCTCGCCCGCCGAGCTCCGCAAGGACGACGTCGTCGTCCCGGCGCCCGCGAACGACGCGCCCGCACCGGCCGACGACGCGTCGCCGACCCCGGAGCGCTGAGATGGCCATCCGCCGTCCCGGCATGGACGAGGTCCTCGCGCGCGCGGGGGCCGATCCCGCGCGCCTGCGGGACGTCTACAAGGAAGCCGAGCGCAGCGGGGTGAGCCCCGTGGAGAGCGCCCAGCGCCTCCAGCTCGTCTCCCCGGCGCCGCTCGCGCGTGCGGTCGCGGAATCGCTCGGCCTTCCCTACCGGGACGCCATCGAGCTCGAGAGCATCGACCTCGAGCTCGTGCGACCCCTCAGCCTCGCGATGGCGCGGGAAGAAGGCGTCCTCCCCCTCTGGCGCGAGGGCGCCTTCGTGCGCGTGGCGATCTGCGACGCCAAGGCCCTCACCATGCTGGAGGACCTTCGGCTCCTCTACCGGACGCCCGTGCGTCCCTTCGTGGTGCCCTCGGACGTCCTGCGGGACGCCACGAACAAGACCTACGACCGCGCCGCGCGCAGCGCCGCGGCCGTCATGGACGAGATCCAGGAGGAGAGCAAGGGCGAGGACCTCGCCGACAACCTCTCCCTCAACGAGGACCTCCTCGACGATCCGAACCAGGCGCCGATCATCCGCTTCGTGAACACGCTCCTCACCCAGGCCGTGAAGGACCGCGCGAGCGACATCCACATCGAGCCCTTCGAGCGCGAGCTCGTCGTGCGCTTCCGCATCGACGGCGTGCTCTACGAGATCGTGAAGCCCCCGCCGAAGCTCCAGGCGAGCATCGTCTCCCGCGTGAAGATCATGGCGGGGCTGAACATCGCCGAGAAGCGCATCCCCCAGGACGGGCGCATCCGCACGCGCTTCGCGGGCCGCGAGATCGACCTCCGCGTGAGCACCCTCCCCGTGCGCCACGGCGAGCGCGTGGTCATGCGTATCCTCGAGAAGGGCCAGGTCTTCAACCTCGACCAGATCGGGATGTCCGCCGACACGGTCACGAACTTCCGGCGGCTCATCCAGCGCCCGCACGGCATCCTCCTCGTCACGGGCCCGACCGGCTCCGGAAAGACGACGACGCTCTACTCGGGCCTCGCCGAGATCAACGCGCCGGACCTCAACATCCTGACCATCGAGGACCCGATCGAGTACGAGCTGCGCGGCATCGGCCAGACGCAGGTCAACCCGAAGATCGACCTCACCTTCGCGTCGGCCCTCCGCGCGCACCTCCGCCAGGACCCCGACGTCATCATGGTCGGTGAGATCCGCGACAAGGAGACCGCCGACAACGCGGTCCAGGCCTCGCTCACCGGTCACCTCGTGTTCAGCACCCTGCACACGAACGACGCGGCGACCGCCTTCTCGCGCCTCATCGACATGGGCGTGGAGCCCTTCCTCGTGAGCAGCTCGCTCCTCGCCGTGCTCGCGCAGCGCCTCGTCCGCAGGCTCTGCCCGCACTGCAAGGTCGCCTACGTCCCGAGCGACATCGAGCTGCACGAGGCCGGCATCGCGCGGAGCACCCTCGGCAACGCGACGATCTACAAGGCGGGCGGCTGCCCGGCGTGCCTCCAGACCGGGTACAAGGGTCGCGCCGGTATCTACGAGCTCCTGATGGTCGGCGAGGGCGTGCGCCAGCTCGTCATGTCGGGCGCCACGGCGGGCGCGGTGAAGCGCAAGGCCGTCGAGGAAGGCATGGCCACGCTGCGAGACGACGGCGTGCGGCAGGTCATGAACGGCCTCACGAGCATCGACGAGGTCATGCGCGTGACGCAGGAAGACTCGGCGGGGCTGGAGTAGCCCATGCCCGTCTACGAGTACCTCGGCCTCGACGGCGCGGGAAAGCCCGCCAAGGGAATCATCGACGCCGATTCGGCCAAGACCGCGCGCGCGCGCCTGCGCAAGCAGAACGTCTTCCCCACGGACGTCTGGGAGAAGAAGGAAGGCGCCACGCGCGGGAAGGGGCTGGAGCTCCAGGTCGACTTCTCGAAGCTCGGCCAGCGCGTGAGCGTCGAGGAGATCGCCCAGATGACGAGCCAGCTCGGCACGCTCATCGGCGCGGGGATCCCGCTCGTGGACGCGCTCACGGCCCTCACCGAGCAGGTGGAGAACGCCAAGCTCAAGGCCACGCTCGTGGACGTGAAGCAGAAGGTCAACGAGGGCACCAACCTCGCGAAGGCGCTGCGGGCGCACCCCACCGTGTTCGACGATCTCTACGTGAACATGATCGACGCCGGCGAGCAGTCGGGCGCGCTCGACCGCGTGCTCGAGCGCCTCACCGCCTACACGGAGAGTCAGGTCGCGCTGCGAGGCAAGCTCGTGGCAGCCATGACCTACCCCATCCTGATGATGTGCGTCTCCAGCGCGCTCGTGCTCGGGCTCTTCAGCTTCGTGATCCCGCGGCTGAAGCGCATCTTCGACAGCTTCGACGCCACGCTCCCGCTCATCACGCGCGTCCTCTTCGGGACGAGCAACCTCGTGACCGGCTACTGGTGGGCGCTCCTGATCGTCGGCGGCGTCGGGGCCTGGGCGGGCCGGAAGTGGCTGAAGACCCCGAAGGGTCGGGCCTGGTGGCACGCGAGCCAGCTGAAGATCCCCGTTTTCGGCAAGATCAACCGCCTCGTGGCCGTGTCACGTTTCTGCCGGACCCTCTCGACGCTCCTCGTGTCGGGTGTTCCCATCCTGACGGCGCTCGGCATCGTGAAGAGCGTCGTCGGAAACGACGTGATCGCGGCGGCCATCGCGGCGGCGGGGAAGAACATCTCGGAAGGTCAGTCGGTAGCGGGCCCGCTCAAGGCCTCGGGGCAGTTCCCGCCGATCGTCACCCACATGATCACCATCGGTGAAAAGACCGGCGAGCTCGAAGGGATGCTGTCCAAGGTGGCGGATTCCTACGACTCCCAGGTCGAGAACACCGTGAACGCCCTCACCAGCCTCCTCACCCCGATCATGACCCTCTTCATGGGCGGAGTCGTCGCGGTCATCGCCCTCGGCATCCTCCTCCCCATGCTCAACCTCACCTCTGTCGTACGGTGAACCCCATGCTCGTCTCCCGCACCCGTCTCCAGACCGCCGCCCTCGCCTCCCGCAAGGGCATGTCCCTCGTCGAGATCATGGTCGTCATCGCGATCATCGGCATCCTGATGACCGTCGTGGCGGTCAACGTCGTCGGCTACCTCGACGAGGCGAACGTCAGCACGACGAAGATCCAGATCAAGAACATGGAGTCGGCGCTCACGACCTACGCGGCCAAGCACCGCGGCAAGTACCCGAGCACCGGCGAGGGCCTCGACGCCGCCAAGAAGTTCTTCCCGAACAACGCCGTCCCGACCGACGCCTGGGGGAACACCTTCCAGTACCGCAGCCCCGGCAACGGGAGCGCCCCCTACGAGATCATCTCGCTCGGGAAGGACGGCAAGGAAGGCGGCGAGGACGCCAACGGCGACATCAACTCCGCGACCATGTCGCAGACCGAGTAGGGCGGAGCACGCGTGATTCCCCACCGGATCCCGAGGAGGCGTCGCGGGCGCATGCCCCGCCACCCCCGACAGGAGTGGCTCCAGCGTGCGCACGCGCGCAGCGGGATGTCGCTCCTCGAGATCATGGTGGTCATCGCCATCATGGCCGCGGTCCTGGGCATCGGTGTGCCGAGCCTCACGGCGATCCTCGACGTGCAGCAGCGCGGCGCGGCGCGGGAGCTCGCCCAGACCTTCCGGTTCCTCCAGGACGAGGCGACGATGCGGAACGTGAGCTTCCGCGTCGCCTTCAACCTCGACACGAACAGCTACCAGGTCGAGGTCGGGGACCCAAACACCCTCGTCTTCTCGGATCCGGCCGCGCGTGAAGCCTACGAGAGCGAGCGCGAGCAGCAGGTCAAGCGGTTCACGCGCAAGGAAGTCGAGGAGGGCAAGGCCGCCGAGACCGACGCCCACGGCCGCTTCCAGGGGCTGGACGTCCCCGGCTTCCAGAGCAAGGTGCAGCTCCCCGAGGGGACGCAGATCGCCTGGGCGTGGACCCCGCAGTACGCGGAGCCCGTCACACCGAACACGGACGCCTCCGCACGCCCGGAAGACCAGCGCATGGTCTACAGCTACGTCTTCGCGAGCGGCGAGGCCGAGCACACGGTGATCCGCCTCGTGGACGCCGACGATCCGGAGGACGGCTACACGATCGAGGTCGAGCCCCTGAGCGGCAACATCACGGTCGAGACGGAGGTCACGGAGATCGGCGCACGCATGGCGTGGATGCCGACCGAAGGGCCGACGATCCGATGAGGTCCCTGCGCGCCGGCTTCACCCTCCTCGAGGTCGTGATCGCGCTCGCGATCTTGGCCGTGAGCTTGATGGTGCTCGTCGACGGGCAGGCCACGGCCGTGCTCATGACCACCGACACGGAGAAGACCCTCACCGGCACCTGGCTCGCGCAGGAGAAGATGAGCGAGGCGATGTTCCGCCTCGAGCGCGAGGGCTTCCGCGAGGGCGACATCGACGAGGAAGGCGACTTCGAGGACTACGGGAACGACGGCAGCCTCGGCGAGGACGTCGAGTTCGGCGACACCTTCCGCGACTACAAGTGGGCCTACACCATCCGGAAGGTGGACCTCCAACTGGGCGACATGAGCGGCGCCGCCGACCAGCTCCAGGACGCGGGCTTCGGCCCGAAGGAGTCCGAGGAAGGCAAGGGTGCCAGTCAGGCCGATCAGCGTGATCTGGGTGACGTGGGCCTCGACCCGTCGATGTTCGGCGACATGCTCCGCAACTACATCCGCGAGGTGCGGGTCGTCGTGTGGTGGGGCGAGGACGAGCCCGACCTCGCCACCTGCGAGGACTGCGTCGAGCTGGTCACGCACGCCGTGAACCCGACCGGGAAGATCGTGCCGGGGGCCGAATGAGTCGGTTCTCCGGACGGCCCGGTTCGTGGGGCGGAGGGGGTCGCCCCCCTCCGCAACGCCTCCCCCGCCGGCATCGCGCGGAGACGCCGCGTCGCGCGCGCGCGGGCTTCACGCTCGTCGAGGTCGTCGTGGCCGTCAGCATCCTCGCGCTGATCGGCACCGTCACCTTCATCACGCTGAGCAACAGCCTGAAGACGCGCGATCTCCTCGAAGAAGAAGACCGCGTGAACCAGACGGCCCGCATCGCCATGAGCCGCATCCGTCGGGACTTCAGCCTCGCGTACCTGACGAAGAACACGGCCGCGATCAACAGCTACAAGACGATCTTCGTCGGCCAGGACGACAACACCGCCGACCGCGCGTGGTTCGCGAGCCTCTCCCACCAGCGTCGGTTCCGGGACAGCCGCGAGAGCGACCAGACCGAGATCACCTACTGGACGGTGGACGACCCCGACGCCGACCGCGCGATGGTCCTCCTCCGCCGGGAGGCCCCGCGCATCGACCAGGAACCCGAGAAGGACGGGAGCATCGCGCCGGTGGCCTACGGGGTGCGCGCGTTCGACCTCCAGTACCTCGACCACCAGACGGCCGAGTGGAAGAAGGAGTGGGACACGACGGGCTCGGAGACGCCGAACCGCCTCCCCCGTGCCGTGCGGGTCACGCTCACGATGCTCGCGCCGGACCCGGACGACGAGGAGCGCACGGTCGAGCGGAGCTTCGTGAGCACCATCCCCCTCGCCTTCGCGCCGAAGCTCGTGCGGAAGAGCGCGCAGGAGGGCACGTGAGGGTCCCCTCCCCGTTCACCCGCCGCGGCCTCCGCAGCCGCGAGGGCGCGCGCCCGCGGGCCCGTCGTGACCGCAAGGGCGTCGCGCTCTTGTTCGTCATCACGACGGTCATGTTCCTGGCGGTGTTCGTGACGGACATCGCCTACGGGGCGCGCGTGCGCTTCCTCGCCGCCACCCACGAGCGCGACGAGGCCAAGGCCTACTGGCTCGCGAACACGGGCGTGGGCGTGTACCGGCTCATCCTCACGGCGAACAAGCAGCTCGCGAAGAGCGGCTTCGCGCAGCAGCTCGCGAGCTTCGGGATCAACGCGGGAGACGCGCTCTGGCAGATGGTCCCGTTCATCAACACGGGCCTCCTCCGGATGATCGCCGGGACGGGCGGGGATCCGTCGGACGACGAGATCGCCGAGGTCGCGCAGACGGGGCAGGTCTCGGACGAGATCGCCGCGGAGAGCCGCGAGGGCACGGGGACGCGCTTCGGGAACCGCAACTTCCTCGACTTCGATGGTGATTTCTCCGCCTCGGTGCGCGGCGAGGACTGTCGCATCAACGTGAACTCCCTCGCGCTGCGGAACCCCGAGACCCCCGTCCAGGAGACCCCGGCGGGCCAGCAGATCTACGGTCTCCTGTCGGGCGAGGAGAACGAGCAGTTCCTCCGCGACCGGAACCTCGACCGCTGGGACCTCATCAACGACCTCGCCGACTGGGTCGACACCGACAACACCGTCGGGAGCGGGAAGGGCGGCTACGAGGACGACCTCTACAACACCCTCGCCAGCCCCTACCTCGCGAAGAACGCCAAGTTCGACACGCTCCAGGAGTTGCGGCTCGTGCGGGGCTGGCAGGACGACGTCTACGACCGCTTCGGCGAGCAACTGACGATCTACGGCGCGGGCAAGGTCAACATCAACTGCGCGGACGACGCGGTGCTGAAGGGCCTGCTGAAGGCCTACGCGACGCGGGCGCTCACGGACGACGAGCTGGACCGCATCCTCGCGGACCTGCGCGCCTACATGACGATGGCCACCTTCGCGAACGGCAAGGCCTTCGCGGACTGGATCAAAACGAACGGAAACTTCGAGCCGAAGGGCGATCTGGCGAGCGCGGTGAGCACGTCGACAAACGTGTTCACCCTGACGAGCACGGGCCTCGTGGGCGACGCGACGACGACGATCACCACCGTCGTCGACTACAGCAGCTCCAACGAGGGTCAGGTCATCTACTGGCGCGTGGATTAGGGAGGATCGATGGCGACGGTCTTGGGGATCGACACGGGGAGCTGGCGCACGCGCGTCGCAGCCATGGACGGCAGCTTCCGCCGCTTCGTGGTGTCGGGCGTCGCGGAGGTCGGCACGCCCGATGTGCCGGAGCGTGCGCTCGAAGGCTTGAACGAGCTGCGGGCGGCGGACCCGCGCTGGGACCTCGCCGAGCGCGTCGCGGCCTTCCCGCTCGACGGCGGCACGGTGAAGCTCGTGCGCCTGCCCTTCGGGGACCGGAAGGCGATCGCGCAGGCCCTCCCGGCGGAGGTCGAGGCCGCGGTGCCCTGGGACCTGGAGGACATGGTGCTCGGCACGCACGTGCTCGAGGCCACGCCCGCGGGGAGCCGCACGGCGTGCTTCATCGCCCCGCGGGACGACGTGCGGGCGCGCGTCGAGGCCCTGAAGACCGTCGGGAGCGAACCCCGCACGCTGGTCTTCGACGCCGACGTGCTCGCCTCCTACAACGACGGCGGCGTGCAGGCAATCGTCGACGTGGGTCACCGTCGCACGGTGGTCGCGCTCGCGCAGGACGGCAAGCTCGTGGCGGCGCGGCTCGTCATGGGCGGCGGCGCCGACCTCACCACGGCCATCGCGCAGAGCACGGGCTGGAGCCTGGCCGACGCCGAGGCCGCCAAGCACACGGCCCGCGTCCCCGCCCCCGCCGGAGTCGTCGACGGATGGGACGAGGACGACGCGACGGCCACGGACGTCGTGGGGCCCCCGACGTGGCACGCCCCCCTCGTCGTCGCGGTGGACACGTGGATCGCCGACCTCCGCGCGGAGCTCATCGCGCTGGAAGACGAGACGGGCCTCGGGATCGACGAGGTCTTGACCTGCGGGGGCGGGAGCCGCCTCGGTGGGCTCGAGGGCCGGATGGCGCAGTCCATCGGCGTGGGGGTGCGCCAGGCGGTGATCCCCGACGGACACGGGCCGGAGTTCGCGCTCGCGCTGGCCCTCGCGCGCGTGGGTGCGAACGAGCGCGAAGCCACCGACCTCCGCATCGGCGACCTGGCCTTCCACGGGCACGCAGAGCTCCTCTGGCGCGTCACCACGGCGACGGTGCTCGGCGGGACGCTCTTCCTCGTCGCGGCGCTGGCGCTCTTCACGTTCCAGCTCGTGGACGCGAACCGAAAGCTCGACGAGGTGGACGCCAAGATCGTGAGCGCGGTCACGACGGCGGTCCCGGGCACCGCCACCTCGCGGATCGAGGGCCAGCCCACGATGGCGCTGGCCATCCTCCAGGAGAGCGTGACGGCCACGCAGGCGCGCATCGACGCGCTCGGGAGCACGATCTCCGGGGTCCCGCCCACGCTCGACCTGCTCCGGCAGGTGTCCGCGAGCGTCCCGGCGTCGCAGGACGCGCGCATCGACGTGAAGGAGCTCAGCATCGCGGAGGACGCGATCAGCTTCAAGGCCGAGACCGACAGCTACGAATCGGCCGCCAAGATCGAGTCGGGCCTCCAGCGCGTCGCCCTCTTCGCGGGCGCGAAGAAGTCCGAGGAGAAGAAGGTGGGTGAGTTCGTCACCTTCACCCTCAACATCCCGCTCGGCGGCACGGACGAATCCACGGCAGACGGCGCCGCGCCGACGAAGGAGGGCGGATGAACCCCACGTTCCTGGAGCCCGCGCGCGCGCGCTTCAACGAACTCGTCGCCACGATGAGCGAGCGGGACCGCAAGCTCTTCGTGGGGCTGGTGGTCGTGGTCGCGGTGGCGGTCCTCGGCGGTCTCGGGTGGCTCGGAAAGGGGCAGCTCGCGGACGCGCGGAGTCGCGTGACCGCGCGGGAGGCCTCGCTCGCGCAGATCGACGCGCTCGCGGCAGAGCAGGCCGCCGGCGCCGAGGAGGTCGCGCGCATCGAGGCCGAGCTGAAGCGTCGCGCAGGGGAGGACCTCCCGGCGTTCATGGAGAAGGCGGCGCAGAAGGCGGGGGTCGGTACGAACCTCGCGGCCGTGCGCGAGCGCGAGGTCTCCACGCAGGGGAACCTCGAGGAGAAGCGCTACGGCGTCGAGCTCAACAAGGTGAGCACCGCACAACTCGCAGAGTTCCTCCACGCGGTGGAGACCGACGGCTACCCGCTGCGGATCCGCAACATGAAGACGCGTACGAGCACGCAGGCCGGGGTCAAGATCCTGAACGCGACCTTCGAGGTGAGCGCCTTCAAGCTCGTCGAGAACGCAGAGAGCCCCGAAGGAGGCACGCCATGATCCGGAAGCTCGCGTTGGGCGTGGCGGGCACGCTCTGGGGAACCCTGTGCTTCGGGGGCGGGCTCTGGCTCGCCTTCCCCGAGGAAGCCGCGAAGGCGCGCCTCTCCTACGAGCTCAGCAAGTCCAGCAAGGACGAGTACGCCATCGACATGGCGGATCTCTCCCCCTGGCGCATGAGCGGGCTCGACGCGCGGGACGTGAAGATCTACACGGTGAAGAAGCCGCGAAAGGCGCTCCGTGGGAAGAAAGCCCGCGCGAAGGCCGAGCAGGACGGCGAGGGCGCCGACGCCGCGGCCCTCGAGCGCACCCTCGCGCTGGGGCTCGACCGCCTCGCCTTCCGCGCCGCGCTGATCCCCACGATCATGGGCAAGAAGGCGGTCGCGTTCGTGGCGGAGACGCTCGACGGGAGCATCGACGGGACGTTCACGAGCTCGGACAAGGGCGTGGAGCTCGAGTTCGACGCCGAGGACCTCGACCTCACGAAGATTCCTGCCGGCGACGGCACGACGGCCATCCACTTCCTCGGGGCGCTCGAGGGGCACGCCGACCTGGTGCTCAACACCACGGACACCCGCGCGAGCGAGGGCACGCTGCGGTTCGACATGCCGGGCTTCGGCCTCGCGAAGGGCAGCAAGATCGGGGGCTTCGAGGTCCCCGAGGTGACCTTCGACAAGGCCGTCCTCGCGTTCGAGGCCCAGGACGGCAAGCTCGAGGTGACGGAGGGCGCCTTCGAGAGCAGCACGCTCGACGCAACGGTGTCGGGGGACATCACCCTCAACAAGCGTCTGGCGCGGAGCCGCCTGCGCCTCGAGATCATCTTCTCCCTCCCCGAGGACCTCGACCAGCTCGCGCAGCTGGCCCCGGACCTCAAGCGCGGGCGCGACAGCGAGGGGAAGTACCACTACCTCGTCACGGGCACCCTCCTCGACCCGAACGCCCGCCCCTCGCGGGCCGGCGCGAAGGGCCGCGCCTTCGGGAAGAACAACGACGAGGAGAGCGGGGACGGTCCGGCGCCCCTGCTCGAGCGCGCACGTGACTTCCCGCTGGGTGGCGGGGGGATGGATGACGACGAGCGGAAGGCCGCGCGCGAGGAACGCCTGAAGGAGCGGCGCGAGCGCATGCGGAAGCGGCGCGAGGAAGCCGCGGCGGCGCGGGGCGAGAAGGGCGGAGCGAACGACTTCCCGCCCGGACCCGAGTTCGATCCCACGGAGACGCCCCCCGACGTCCTCCCCTACGAGGACATGGGTCCGCCCCCGCCGGAGTTCCAGGACGACGGCCCCCCCAACGTCGAGGACTGAGCGCGGCGTGTCTGCGACACCCACGCGGACACGACGACGCCACCACGCCCGGTGCGTTCCCAGACGCGACGCAGGGTGCTAAGCTCGGGCACCTTCAGGGACCCCCATGCTCCTCGCGCTCATCGCCCACGCCGCCGCGGGCACCCTCGTCCTCCACGCGAGCCCGGACTCGCGCGTGGCGCTGGCCCACGCGGCAGCCGCCATGGACGTGAAGGCCGACACCCTCTCGCCCGCCACCTTCGCAGACCTCGCGGTCGGCAAGCCGGCCGTGCTCCGGGGACCGGGTCGCGCGGAGGCCTGCACCACCGCCACGGGGACGACCGCGGCCGTGCAGCTCGGGGTCGATCGCGCGGAGCGCGCCATCGACTACCTCGAGTTCGAGAAGGCGCTCGCCAACCTGCAGGTCGCCACGACCGCGCTGGGGTGCCTCGCGGAGCCGCTCGACCGGGACCTGGCGGCGCGAGCGCTGTTCCTGCTGGGCTACACGCTCGGGCAGCAAGGCGACCTCGCGGCGGCGCGCGAGTCGTTCGCGCGGGCGCGTTCGCTGAAGCCCGCCCTGAAGTGGGACACGAACCTGCCGCCCGACCTGGAGCCCACCTTCCAGGAGGCAAGCAAGGACCTGTCGGGAGCCGCGGTGCAGGTTGCGCTCACGCCGGCACCCACGGCGGGCCAGCTCTACGTGGACGGCGTGTCGATGCCGGACGCGAAGGCGCCGTTCACGCTCACGCCGGGGCGTCACCTCGTGCAGGTGCTGGGGCTGCGCCCGACGGTGGCGTGGGTCACCGTGCGGGGTGGAGTCGCGACGGTGTCCACCCGTCTCTCGAACGCTGGGACGGAGGGGGGCAAGCCGCCCCCCTCCGTAACGCCTCCCCCCGCGACCACCGGCCCCGCCGCGACGACGACGCCCGCCGACAAGCAGCCCACGAACCCGTTGGCGACCGCTCCGGCGGCGACCAAGATCGAGGCCGCCACGACGGAGGCCCCCGCTGCCGCCGCCGCGACAGGCACCACGTACACGCTCGTCCTCCCCGGGCTCATTCCCGTGGAGGCGGTCAACTGGGCGGGCTCCCCGGCGCAGCGCGCTGACCTCGGAACGCTTCTCGCGACCATGCTCGACCGCGAAGAGACGATCTTCGTGCTCACGGAAACCATGGCCTACAGGCACGTCGTAGGGACGGACACGTGGGAAGCGCGCAAGATCCCGGCCAGCGCCTTCGGGGGGATCGGCCGGGAAACGATCGGCCGTTCCTTGCTCTACGGCGGGGCAGCGGTGGCCGTGGGGGGCGCGGCGATGCTCGTGGAGGGCTGGATCGCCACGAACAGCGCGGCGTCGGCGGGGGACGCGGCCGAGAACTTCTCCGACTACAACGCGGCCCAACAGGACTACGCCAGCGCTTCAGGGCGCTACGGGGCGGGTTGGCTGGTGACGGGTGGCGCCGCGCTGATGCTGACGGGGGGCGCGGGCCTCGCGTACCTGGGGGCACCTGCGGTGCCGTGGGGTGCGGGGTTCACGGTCGGGAACGGGTGGTAGGCGCCTGACCGACGGAAACGGCACAGACGCGATCGCCTAGGCGTCTTCGGGCACCGCCGCCCCCATCTCCACCCTCAACGCCTGCAAATCCCGCAAGGCCAACCCCTTGTCCTCGGGCTTCCGCAACAGGTACGCCGGATGAAACGTCGGCATCACCCGCGCGTTCGGCACCCCCGCCGCCACGGGCAGCTCGCGCCAGTTTCCCCGGCTCCTCATGATGCCCTGGTCCTCCCCGTAGATAGCCTTCAGCGCCACGCTCCCGAGCAGCAGCACCCACCGCGGTCGCACCACTGCGATCTGCGCGCGCAGCACCGGCAGG
>JACCEE012018835.1_pt1 | contig 15164 bp, 29 predicted proteins | sample 7449931 | NCBI WGS metagenome assembly JACCEE01 (sample SAMN15323457, study PRJNA562643) | freshwater metagenome | isolation source: river surface water | place: USA:Blue River Watershed | collected 2017-08-19 | reverse complement strand
TCTTTCAAGATCTTATCAGCCTTTACAGGGCCAATACCTCTGATTCCCTCTATGTTATCAACCCTGTCACCTGTCAGTATCTGTTTGTAGAAACTGTACAAGCCTTCAAACTCAGTAACATAGTATTCTTCATCCTTTACAGGATTGTAATGCCATCCCGGTAACTGGTCAAGATCCTTATCTACGTGAACAATCCAGTAGTTACCTTCAGTGGAAGCTATGCCTACAGCATCATCAGCCTCTTCACCCTCTGACATCGTAGCTCCAAGCTTCATGAGGTGGTTTCTGAGAGCATCATAATGCTTAGGCTTAGGAGCATCCTTTCGGTTGCCCTTGTAAGGAACTGTGGTAGCTACCTCGAATCTAAAGTTAGTCTTACCTGTAATCCAAGCTCTGTAGTCATCACACTTCAAGCGCATATAGATTATGTCGGTAAACCACTCTGTGAGTCGATTTAGTGCCCACCGTTCCTCTTCATCCTCATTGGAGAAGCCAACTTTATAAACTAGAAAGTCGGCATCTACAATAGCCTCTACAGGTCTATTAGAGGATATCATCCGCTGTCTCTTCTTCAGGTGAACCCTCAGGAGAGTAGATCTTCAACTCAGTAATCACCAGCTTCTTAATCGATGGTGCAGCACCGAACTTAGCTGACATCTTGTGACGGTATGAAGACACCAGTGCATAACACTTAGTACCATTACCAATCTTAGAGATCTCAATAGGATTACCTTCTTCATCCACAGGCTCAAATACGAACTTAGACTTACCAACAATGAACTTACCCATTGTGTCTTTGTCTTTGATCTTGATGCCTAACTCTTCAAGCTTACTACAAGCTGCATCACTCAACTGTCCCAATGTGCACTCATACTTATCGTTAGCTTCGTTGAACTTAGTGTTGTACTCTTTCATCCAGTTAGACCAGTACAACTCACCAGCAACTTTAACGGGTTTCATGCTATCAATACTCATTTCATTTTCCTTTAAGTCAATGTAGCTCTTTAGATTCTGGGTGAGCTACCATACCCATAGCCAGATCTTCTAAGTAAACCAATGCTGATAACAGTATTGTGTATACCTCTTCAAGATCTAGATCCTCTCCTATCTTAATCTTGAAAGTGTCACCTTCAACATTAAATAGTATCTGATTCTTATCAATGTGTTTCACGCCAGTTTGCACCATATTTATACTCCCCGTCTAATGGACAACGAAGCTTAAAGTACTCCCCAGCTTCAACGATACTTGCCTTTGCAGCCTCACCTACTATTGTAGCATATTCCTTAGGAACTTCCAACTGAAATTCATCATGGACATTAGCTACTAGCTTGACAGGCCACTTATTTGCCTTAGTCTTATCATAAAATAGTACTAAAGCTTTCTTCATCACTATCGCCCCAGCCCCTTGAAGGAGCGAATTGAGGGCAGCGTGTTCACTGCGTACCCATATCTTACGACCATCAAGCCCCGGTACAAAGCCTTTACCCGCATATCTGCTAACCGTATTTCTAAGACGTTGTAAGGCGGGAGTGTTCTTGAGAAAGGCATTGATAAGTTTCTCTCCCGCTTTAGCATTACCGCCAACAATGGAACCAATTTTAGATGGCCCTGCGCCGTATAGGAATGCGTATATAAACGTTTTGGCCTGATCCCTTGTCTCAAGACCTGCAGCTTTCTGATTTTGGGTGTGAACATCAGTTCCATCCTTTGATGATCCTTCAGTGACCGTCTTAACATAACTTTCATCTTTCATGTAATGTGCAAGCATACGAAGCTCAAGGCCACTAGCGTCACAACCAACCAATACGTTACCTGCTTCAACAGTCCAACACTCTCTACATTCTTTTCCATAGATGCTACCTGCATTAGGAATCTGAGCCATGTTAGGACTACTGTGTGTCATCCTACCTGTTACAGCTCCATTCGTGATCACCTTACCGTGAACTCTACCGTCCTTACCTACAGCCTCTAACCAGCTTTCAATCTGAGCTACACGTTTCTGTAGCATCAGGTATTCAGCGATCATCTGAGCTTCAGGAATCTTAACCTTAGCAAGTACAGATTCATCGACAATGGGCTGTCCCTTCTCAGTAAAGTCCTTAGGCTTCCATCCTAACTCCATTAGCTTTTCTCCAATCTGCTTTCTACTTCCGGGATTGAAAGTATCAACGCAGTCTTTGATAGGCTTTCCACTTGTCTTGTGGAACCTTGGAGTGATGACTGCAGGCCACCTCTCTTGCATCTGCTCATATATTCCTGCCATCTTTCCTTTGATGTCAGCAAGTAAGCAGGTTGCGAAGGGTAAGTCAAGTTTGAAGCCATTACGTTCCTGTTCAGCTATGATAGCAGCTACCTTATGCTCAAGATCAAGGCTTTCTTGTGAAAAGTCTTTCTTAGCAAATTCATCAGTAAGATGCTTATAAAGATTACAAGTGACCTCAACATCCCTAATGCAATAATACTCCAGAAGAGACATATGAGGAACGTTAAAGCACTCACCTTTGTACTCCTCTTTCTTGTCCATTAACCATTGCCATATCCTTTTGTAGTCAACTTTCTTTATCGATCCCATCCTGTCGCCCCAAGCTTCTAAGCTGTGCCCGTTCTCTATTGAGGGATTTAACAACCTTGAGGCTATCAACGTATCGTACACTTGGCTCAAACGAATCTTCGTACTCCAGAGCCGATTGAGTATCTGGAAATCGAAGCTTATTCCGTTGTGGGCTACTATCAACGTAGTGTCCTTTAAATACTCCACGAGGTTGTTTGCTGCTTTCCATACGTTAACTTCTCCAGTGTCAATGTCCTTAGTTACTACCATCCAGATCGTGTTGTGATCTAATGTTGTCTCGATGTCTAGAACGATACGTTTCATACTCAGCTTTCAAGTCTTCATAGTGATGGATAAGCAGTTGATACTTTTCTTGTAGATCATAGTACTTACTTTCCAAGTCAATCATTCTACCAGCTATCTTATCTAAGTCAAGCATCATGCTTCCCCTTCAGATCCGTAGGATCGATAATGCCGTGTGCGGCTTCGATGGCTCGGGCAAATGTATATAGCCGTGTGCCATAGGCGTTAACATCTTCAAGGATTGCGCCTATCTCCTCTTCACTTAGCGGCTTACGCTGTGGTGGGGTGGTGTATTTGATTGCGGCATTCCACGCTCTGTGGCAACCCTCTTTGAAGTCTTCGTTACCCCAATGCGCGTTGTCGTACCAATCAAAAAACGCCACAGGCTCATCCTTCGCTTCTAGCGCTGCTTTAATCGGTTTAATAGCATCCTGTGCATCTGGATTCCCAGTATCAAAGTTAATCTTTTCCAACACCTCTAATGCAAGGCGTAGCGCAGTATCTTTATCCATTGTTATCTCCAGTTATGCCATGAGCAGCTTCGATGGCTCGGGCAATGGCGGGAATCAATTTGTTGAGCGGCATTTGCAGTGCGCTCATGTCCGCCAGTGCTTCTTTAATTTGTTGTTCCGTCAGCGGTTTGCGCTGTGGTGGGGTGGTGTAGACATCGCTGTAATAAAGGTTCTGGGTGACAACCTTTCCGTCTTCAAACCAAGTCTTTGTCCCGACTACAGGCTCATCCTTCGCTTCTAGTGCGGCTTCAACTGCTTTGATGGCTTTGTTGAATTTAGCCCTGTCTCCATCGTTTGCCCACATAGTCACTTGTTGCTTAATTTTCATCGCCTCCAATGCAAGGCGTAACGTTTGTTCCAAACTCAATGCTTCTTCAGTACTTCGTACTTGGTCTTTATCAGTCATACCTTACCTCTATAAGTTAACTCAGGACAATAGTATACAGGAGCTTCCTTCCAGTTAGGACGATAGGTATACTTTATAGCTACCCCAGCTTCTGATACAGTCTGTACAGTTTTCTTCTTAGACCTGTAAGTTCTCTTGTGCATAGCTTTCTTGTCCTTGTTCTTCAAAGCCCACTCACGATCTCTAAGCCTACGTTGTTCAGCTCTCTGAGCAATAACTTCAGGAGGAACTTTAAGGTCAATCATTCGTTGCATCCACTTAGGAATAGCTTTACTAGTATTCATTTTGCAGCCTCCATGTACAAGCCTACGTTACCTAAAGCATAGCCTACAAAGGCAACACCTAAGCCTACATTACCTTTTAAGAGTAGGTCAATAGCTACAACAGTGTAGACTACTCCTACTACAGCAATTAGCCATGCACTCATGATGTTTGTCCCCTTGCTCGGATGGCAGAGGCAATGAATTGACTTGCCATGTATGCCTTTTCAGCGTTGTCAGGGTTTATGTCCTTCCTTGCTTTCCAGGTAATTCCTTTTTGCTCTGCCACGCCCGCACACGCCTCACGCTCGGCCGCAACTAGATTGTGTTCATACTCTGTCCAATGCTTTTGTGTCCAAATTGTTCGTTCACGCTCTTCTTTAATTTCTTTATCACGATATTCTTGCGTAGCTGTTCCAAACTGAGTTGGTTGATTTTCTGGGTCAAGAAACAACTGCATAAAATTATTTTCTGTTTGTTTAATAACTTCATTTATAAGTTGCTTAACGGCTGGATGACTTGCTAATTCAACCGTCATTCCAAATTGTTTAGCCATCTTAATTATTTCATCTTGTGTCATCTTTAGTTTCCTTTTCAGTTGTTTCCTTAGGAGTCTCTTCCTTATCCTTAGGCTTATCTCGTCCAGCGACGCTGTCGCGTCCGAAGATCATGTCCCATCTAGCTTCATACTCAGCCTGAGCTACACTGAAGGGACGAGGTGAACTACCTTTGCCACCATCTGACTTACTCATGATGTTTCCTTTAAATATTTTATAGCTGATTCAAGCACTTTAATATTATCCTTTGATTTACCAAGCATCATATTACAGTTTGTACATAAAAGTCCTCGTATTTTTCCTGTTATATGGCTATGATCTATATGTAAAGCGTGAGAAGACTTTAAAGCCATTCCTTGCTCCACCTGTTCTTCATGTCTACTACAAATAGCACAACAGAATCTTTGTTTTTCTCTTAAAAGATTGTAATCATCAATAGTAATACCGTATTTTCTTAACCGCTGACTTTTAGCCTTGTCAGGATTATTTCTATACCAGTTACTTTGACCTTTTCGATGTACATCTCGTTTTGCTGGATTCTCAAGATGCTTCTGTCGTCTACAAACCATACAAGTAGAATCTTTATAAGCCTTACGAATACCATCAGAGAGTGTGTGATAACTTGTACCAAACTTCTCTTCAGGTAGTTCTTTCTGGCAAACTTTACATTGTTTCACATTATTCCTTTCATGACCACATTATTGTATCACATGTTCACGTAAATTACAAGGAACTTTACAATACTTTACAAAGTTTCTTCTTGTATCTCCACTAAGCGGTTTAAAGACTTATCAAAATACAAAGCACCAGCTGGGCCAGTTTCACCTGTAAAGCGAGACTTTAACAGACGCAATTCAGTAGTATTACGTTTGACTTCATCAGCATCTTGTTGATCTCGCTGCAAACCAATGACAGCATCAGATAGCTGGCTAATTCCTTGAGTACCTCGAAGTGAAGACAGACTAATCTCAGCACCATTCTCAAGACCTTGACCTTGCTGTCGTCTAGTATGTGAAATACCAAACAAACCTACACCTGTCTCTTCAACAAAGGTACGAAGTTTAGTCAAAAGAATATCTAGACCTTTACGCTCATCTGTGTCCATTCCTGACAAGATCATTTGATAGTGGTCAAGAATAATCCACTGGCAATTCTGGCCTTTAACCATGTAACGTAAGCGGCTCAACACGTTGTCAATATCTAATGATCCAAAATGATTAAATAAGACACAACGTCCAGTTCCCATCGTATTGTCATAGCATCTCTTAAGCTCTTCTTCAGTGTATTTCACATGAGGTAAGTGCAAAGGCTTACCCGCTTCAATAGACATGATCCCTAAAGCTGTTCGCTCAGGCGACTCCTCTAAGAAAGCCATACCGATATTGTCGTTAGTTGTCATAAGCAAATGATGTATGAGCTGACGTAAGAATGTTGATTTACCCTGACCTGTACCAGCTGCAATAGTAATCAGTTCACGCTTACGCAGTCCTGCCATCATGTCATTCAACTTAGCATAAGGCCATGAAGCATCTGGAAGTTGTTTAGGCTTTTTAAGTTGTTCCCAAAGATCCTTACCATTAACGATCCCATCCGGTGTATAGGACTCAGCTCTCCACCACTCATTCACGAACTCTTTAGTAGCTCCTGCAACGAGGTAATCACAAGCATCTTTGTAGCCACTCAAATGCTTAACGATCTTAGCCTTCTGTCCAAACAGTTCAGCTACCTCTTTAGAAGCCTTCTTACCCGGCTCATCAGCATCGAAGCAGATCACAATGTTCTCAAAGCTGTTAAGCCATTCATACTGGGCTTTACAGTCCTTCAGAGCTGCTTGTGCTCCATTACGTATTGATACACTAGGCCACTGGCTTCCTGTGAGTTGATACCCTGCAAGCGCATCAAGTTCTCCCTCATAAACTGTGACGTATTTTCCCCCAGCATGGAATAACTGTTGTCCAAAGAGTGTAGCTTCTTTAAAAGTTCCTTGGATACTAAAAGACTTGTCGGAGACTGTCCTGACTTTGAAAGCAACTCTATTGCCTTCTCCATCTGTGTAAGGGTAATAGTGTCGTTCTGCATCTTGAGTAACTCCGTACTTCTCACAGGTTTGTAGGTTAATACCTCTGTCAGGTATTGATTTAATCTGCCCTTTGATGTCTAACATCTGAGTCTTCCTAGGTTGTACTGCATCTCGCTTAACTGTGAAGTCATCATATTCATTCTCATGGTGAGTTTCATGACAGTTAAAGCAATAGGTGTGATTGTCATCGTATAAAGCACCTGCATCTGAGCTACCACAGTACTCACAGGGTATGTGCTTAACAAACTTTGACTCACTTGGTTTACGTACTATGCTAAGCATCTACGTTGCCTCCGTCAACTGGTTTTAATGCCTCCCGTAGCCCTTCAATGGTCTTTAGAGCCTTTTTATCAGGGTATCCATAGTAGATGTCGCCTCTGAGCTGAAAAGCTGTGAAATCCTCTAACATGGACAGTGTCTCAGCTAGAGTCTTAAGGCTTGAATCACCTGAGAGTGTGTTAGACGGGAATGGCCAAGGCTTTTGTGGATCAATGTTCATTTTGAAAGTATCAGTTTAATCATAGTTACGATGAAGACAAATAAAGCCATCATCATGACAGTGGATCATCAATGGGTGAGACATAACTATCCTCACCTAAACGTTTAATAACGACATCAGTTACATCAGCCATAACTCTGTCACGTCCATTGTTCATGATTAAGTCAGCCATACTGTCAATGACAGACCAATACCAACATTCATATTTAACGACATCCATGTCAATGTCATCATCAATCATTTCAATAGACATAATTATCCTTTCAATGGGTTAGTGTCTATAAATTTTAAGAGTCCTACTTAACTTTAAAGTTACTTTATAAGTAAATATATAAAGATACTTTAATAGTGTATTTAACTTTAAAGACTTCTATGAAACATCATAGGTACTTTAAAGTAAGGGTAGCATACTTTTATGATCTTGTCAATAGTCCTTTCCATCTAAGGTATCACCAATGTTACTCTCATGTTCATCTTCAGCTTCTACGCTGTCGTCAATGTCATCCTCTGATATCAAATCTCTACGGTCTTTGGTGGGCAGATTAGCATCCATCTGTACAGTTTTAAAGCATTGTTGACATAGGTCTATAAACATACCAGTTACAGCGTGTTTACGTGTAGCTTCAAAGTCTGTCAGTACTCTATCGCAACATTGACATCTCATGCTTGTCCCCTTGCTCGGATGTCGTTTGCAATCTCAGGCAAACACTCTTGACTGTATGTGTCGGGCAGACTGCTCTCTTCAACAATCTTTGCACACGCCTCACGCTCATGCTGTGCTACTAGCTTGGCAAAGGCAGTCAGTTCGGGCGTTAGTAATACAAGCGATCCGTCAGGGTCTGCAAAGCACTCCCGCGCCATGTTGATGATTTCATCTTGTGTCATACATTCTCCACTACTTCAACAAGTTCCATCTCTTCAGGGTCATAGCCTAAGGTTTCAAACACTTTACCTTCAGCTTCCTCTTCACTAGAGGCCATCACCCATACTGACTTCGTAGGACTTACTTGATAACAATATTCATTCATTTCGTAGGTTTCCTTTTAAAAGGGTTAACTGTAGCCCATGCTTGCATATGCACTGGGTGACCATCTGCATCGTAGCACAGACTGTATGCCCCGTCTATGTGCTTAAACCATAACAAACCAATGTGAGTCTTTATCGGTGTCTCTTTAGGTACATCATATAAAGGCTTTGAAGGTTGTTCATCCCAGTCTTTTAAGTCAATTTCTGATAACATGACTATCTACCCCTTACCTGATGTTAAATGAAGGCTTAGAGAGGCCATAAACAGCCTCTAAAGTGCTATTCTCAAAGTCTATTCCAGCTTGAGTCTCTTGTTCCTCTTTATATTTCTTTCTAGCATCATATTCAAGGAACGCCCATTGATCGTGACTGATAACATCATAGACGTTAAAGCCCTCATAAAGTACATGGTTAAACTCTACTGGGTCTCCATCTTCATCAATCTCGCACGATACATCCACCACAGCCATACTATCTGCAAGCTGGGTTATGAATTCAAATGTTCTAGTGTTGCTCATTTCTTAGGTTCCTTCCTAGTTATGACAAGTTTATAAAGGTTCGCAGGTTGACCTTCCAAGTTATTGTTATCTTGGAGCCACTCCTGAGCAAAACTGAGTTTGTTGAAGGTAGCGACAACAATCCCTGATGAAATGCTGACTATTTTATACATTTGCTTCCTTACGTTGAACTGACTGAGCCAATAGCCACTTGTCACCTAATAGACGCACTGATCTGATCCACTTGCGACGATAATCCCTTCTGACGTGCTCAGGTACATCATATGACTTGAATAGCTCCCGTGTGTGTTTGAGTAGTTTAGTATTCATTTAATTAGTTCCTTCCATTGCAAGTTGTTTACATCTGATGTTAGCCGCCTTTTTAGCCTCTTTGCGAGTCTCAAAGGTAGCTTTTAAGTTCAAGACTAAGACACCATCAACCCTTTTGGTAATGATGCCGTAGGTCTTACCTTCTTTGCACTTAGTGTATGAGTGCCAGACAATGTTATCTTTAAAGATGTGCATTGTTACTGTTTCCCTATATAGCTTGGATATACATATGCTTAGAATAATCCCAAGCTTCTAAGTTATCAATTGTTATCTCACTGTCAGTGCTTCTAGCTGCCTCTCTGAGTGCGTCCTGAGTGTCTTTAGCACCGATCATGATATAACCGTAACGGCCTTTGTAGCGGTAACTTTTAAGGCCTTGAATGGCCATTGGTTTATTGTGTATGTCTCTCATGATATTAAACCTTAGAGTCACTGAAAACAAACGTATAACCCTTACCATCGCTTGAGTCGCCATAGCACATAGAAGAGATATTCCAATCTAACTTATGCTTGGCAACTAAAGCCTTGACAGCGTGGAAGTGTTGCTCTAACTCATTCAGACCATAATCAGCACTGACAGTGGCACTAAAGCCCGTGTTAGTGTAGGCTTTGTAGTGTGAGCCTTTAGAGTTAGTAGCTGGCATATACTTTGTGTGAATAGCGATCATCATGTTTCCTTTAAAGGTAGGCCGTAGCCTGTGAAGTGCGATAGTGCACTGCAAAGCACTCTACTAGAATGCTTCACGGTATACTGTCACTTAGGCGACACCTGTTTATAGCAATGATATTCTTTATCCTTGTATTTCTCTTTTAATGCTTGAGCAAGCAACACTGCAAGCTCATGAGATTGTTCAAGTGTTTTCGCCTTACGCATAAGTGCTTGAATTTCAGCACAATTTAATGTTTTCATAATATTTCCTTTACTTAGTGAGTACGTCAAAATAAGCCAATGCACCACAGGCCAATGCAAGACCTAACAGTACTGCTGACAAGATGTCATAAATAGTTTCTTTGCTCATGATGTTATACTCCAGCGTGTACATACAGTTGATGTTTTGCTTCTACTTCATCGTCATACTCAGCGATGTATTGAAACTCATAGTTATCAATTTTCTTAGCCAATGCCCAGCCCTTGCGTACACTATCAGAGGAATAATACTCAACCTCTGAAAGTACATAGTTGCCTTCTCTGCTGACAATGTGTCCATATCCAATTTCATTAATAGCCATGATGTAGTCCCTTAGTTAGACACTAGCACTATTGCTCCTGTCTTGCCCTCTATTATCCAGAGCTACCTTACGTGAACCTTACAAACTGTAAATAATCTATACTTTTTCTCACAATCTGTAAGAGTTTTTCTCATGGTTCCTAAAACCTCTTTAAATGGCCTCTGAGCGATTATTTCTGTTTTAGTACCTTACCCCTTAGAGAAAGTTACTAACACCACAACTACTACTTATCCACAATTCTAACTCTTATATAAGACTTAACCTGTTGATAACTGTATACCCCTGCCAGTATCTTATCCACACCTTGTTAGTAAACTGTGGATAACTTCAGCGGAGCGTTTGTGTTGTATATTAGCAACACTGTATACCCTCCAGAGTATATACCCCTACCAGTATAGGTATACTTCAGAGGGTGCTACATCGCCCCTCACACGTACCCAATTGAGAATGATTCTCATTAGCGTTTACCTTTAGAGTTGCTAGTGAGTACTTACTAACATAGACTTTAGAGTGACTTGTAAGTAAGCACTAACTAACTTGGCCTACAAAGTGACTGGGGGAGGGGTGACTGCTTAGTGATTACTTTTGTGGGAGCCTCTGAAGTACACAAAAAAGGTAAAATAGGACTAGACAGACATCAGAGATAACTGTATGATAAATATAATAAAAGTAATACTCTAGAGGACAATCTAGACACCCTGAGAATGGGGAACTTAGAAGTGTGACCAAGATCACAAGAAAGTAAAAATAAATGTAAATATTTAAGAAAAGACTTGACAAATAGACAAACATAGTGTATAATATTCTACATAGGAAATAATTGTGTTTACTAAGAAGCCTGACCCCACTTCTTAGACAGACTGAGATGTACACCCTAGTAGGGGAACATAGAAGTTAAATACACTATTAACAGTTACTTATAATATATTACTAATATAAGTACTTATAATATTTATGTCTATGTAACATTTATGTTATATGTCTTAGTACTATATAGTACTTCACTTAAACGTCTCCTATATAGGACAAAGACTAGCGATGACAAAGCCAACAGGTAATAAAGTAGGACGTACCTCTAAAAGGGAACTTAAAGCTATCACTGAGAATCGTAGTGTCGGTAGACCTAAGGGTGATGCAGCTATTATCAATGAGTACAAGCTTAGGATGCTTAACTCACCTAAGAGTGCTAAGGTTCTAGAAGCTATTTATGATGCAGCTCTTAATGATGAACATAAGAATCAAGCTGCAGCATGGAAGTTAATTGTCGATAGGATTGTCCCTGTCAGTGTATTTGAAGCTCAGAAGGCTGGTAACAATACACCAACAGTGTCTATCAACATTACAGGTTTAACGTCACCTACGATTAGTACAAGCAGTGAAGAACAGGAGGTGATTGATGTCTGAACTTAACTTCCAACTGCTTAAGTGGCAGCAGAGTGTCTTTAAAGATACTACACGCTTTAAAGTGGTCGCTGCAGGTCGAAGGTGCGGTAAGTCTAGACTGTCAGCAGTATCATTACTGATTGAAGCTTTGAATTGTCCAGATGGCTCAGCTGTGATGTACATAGCACCTACCTTAGGACAAGCTAGAACGATTATGTGGGACTTACTGCATGAGCTAGGTAGACCTGTGATTAAGTCTAGCCATGTGAATAACTTAGAGATTACTCTGATCAATGGTAAGAAGATCTTAGTACGTGGAGCTGACAATCCCGATTCTCTGCGGGGTGTTTCCTTAATTTACGTAGTTATGGACGAGTGTGCCTTTATTAAGGAAGACGTATGGCAGAAGATCATCCGAGCTTCACTGTCAGATAAGAAGGGTAGAGCACTGTTCATTAGTACTCCTAGTGGTCGTAACTGGTTCTACGATACTTTTAATCTAGGACAGGATAACACAGACGAGGAGTGGAAGTCATGGCACTTCACAACTCAGGACAATGAGACCATTGATCCTAAGGAGATTGAGGCTGCAAAGCGTACATTGAGTTCCTTTGCATTCAAGCAGGAGTACTTGTCTAGTTTCGATACTGCAGGAGCTGATGTCTTTAAAGAGGAATGGTTTAAGACTGCTGAAGAACCTAGTTACGGTAGCTACATTGTAGCCATTGACTTAGCAGGTTTTGAAGAGGTAGGTAAGAATGCTGGGGCATCTAAGAAGAGACTAGACGAGACAGCTATTGCAGTTGTTAAGTTAGAGGATAACGGTAACTGGTGGGTTCACAAGATACAGCATGGTCGGTGGGACATCAGAGAGACTGCAGTTAACATCTTGAAAGTTATTAGAGACTTTCAACCTACAAGTATAGGTATTGAGCGAGGAGCATTGAAGAATGCTGTACTGCCATACCTGAATGACTTGATGAGGAAGAATAACATCTATGCTCACATACAGGACTTAACTCACGGGAATAAGAAGAAGACTGATAGGGTTGTCTGGAGCTTACAAGGTCGGATGGAGCATGGAAGGATTACCTTCAATGAGGATGAGGACTGGAGTGAGTTTAGAGATCAATTAGTTATGTTCCCTACAGCAGGTGTACATGATGACTTGGTAGATGCTCTAAGTTACATTGATCAACTGGCTATAGCTAACTACAACCAAGACTACGAAGATGATGACTACGAAGTCTTAGACGTTATTTCAGGATACTAAATATATGGCTATTAAAAGAGGTAGTGAAGAGTTCCAAGGTTATAACAAACCTAAGAGAACTCCCGGACATCCAACTAAGAGTCATGCAGTCTTAGCTAAAGATGGTGAAGAGGTTAAGCTGATACGATTCGGACAGCAAGGTGTCTCAGGTAGTCCTGAAGGTTCAGCTCGTAATGACTCCTTTAAAGCTAGGCACGCTAAGAACATAGCTAAAGGTAAGATGTCAGCAGCTTATTGGGCTAACAAAGTTAAATGGTAACAAGGAATATACAGTGGCTCTAACTAACGACCAATTCAGTGATGAGAATCATAACTCTCAATTTGAGGAACCTACAGAGGCTGAGAAAGAACTTACCTCATGGGTAACTCAGCACATTACTCGCTGGCGTGACCATCGTGATGCTAACTACATGGACTTGTGGTTGGAGTACGAACGAGTATTCCGAGGTATCTGGGCTGCTGAGGATAAGACTCGTGAGAGTGAACGCTCACGTATTATTTCTCCAGCTACTCAGCAAGCTATTGAGACTCGTCATGCTGAGATCATGGAAGCTATCTTCGGTCAAGGTGAATTCTTTGACATTTCAGATGATGTCTTAGATGTAGATGGTAATCCTTTAGATGTTGAACAGATTAAGGTTCAATTGCATGAGGACTTTAAACGAGACAAGATTAAGAAAGCTATTGACCAGATTGAGTTGATGGCTGAGATTTATGGTACAGGTATTGGTGAGATCATTGTCAAGACTGAGAAGGAGTACATTCCAGCAACTCAGGCAATTCCCGGTATTGCTAATGCAGCTGCCATCGGAGTTCAAGAGAAGGATCGTATTGCCGTTAAGATCAAACCAGTTAACCCTAAGAACTTCCTTATTGATCCTAATGCTGATTCCGTTGACGATGCTTTGGGCGTTGCTATCGAGAAGTACGTATCCATTCACAAGGTTGTGGAAGGTATTGAAAGAGGCATTTACAAAAAGGTAGACATTACCACAGCCTCTGAAGATGAGGACTTAGAAGTAACTCAAGACTTGAAGACCTATCAAGATGATAAGGTTAAGCTTATTACTTACTACGGTTTAGTACCTAAAGAGTACCTGACTGAAGGTGAAGAGGAAGAGTACGAAGAGTTGTTCGCTGAAGGTACGGTAGCTGATGAGCACTGTAACTTGGTTGAAGCCATTGTCGTTATTGCCAATGACTCAATCCTCTTGAAGGCTGAAGCTAATCCTTATATGATGAAGGATCGTCCAGTCGTTGCCTACCAAGACGATACAGTTCCCGGACGCTTCTGGGGTCGTGGTACAGCTGAGAAAGCCTACAATATGCAGAAGGCTATTGATGGTCAGCTCCGTGCTCACATGGACTCACTGGCATTGACCACAGCACCTATGATTGCCATGGATGCTACTCGTCTGCCTCGTGGTGCTAAGTTTGAGATTAAGCCCGGTAAGGCTATCCTGACCAATGGCTCACCTTCTGAGATCTTGTATCCCTTCAAGTTCGGTCAGACTGATGGCAATGCAGCTGCAGCAGCGCAGAACTTTGAGCGTATGCTCTTGCAAGCTACAGGTACAGTTGACAGCGCAGGTATGCCATCTAACGTACCTCGTGATGCAGGTGCTGGTGGTATGTCTATGGCTATGGCAGGTATCATCAAGAAGTACAAGCGTACCTTGAGTAACTTCCAAGAAGACTTCATGATCCCGTTCATTAACAAGGCTGCCTTCCGTTATATGCAGTTTGACAGTGAGCGTTATCCATCAGTTGACATGAAGTTCATTCCAACAGCTACTTTGGGTATCTTGGCACGTGAGTTTGAACAGCAACAGATGATTGGCTTGTTGCAGACACTTGGCCCTAACACACCTGTACTGCCTTTGATCCTAAAAGGTATCTTGCAGAACAGTTCATTGTCTAATCGTGGTGAGTTGATGCAAGCTTTGGATCAGATGTCTCAGCCTAACCCTGATGCAGCTAAGGCTCAACAGGAACAACAGATGGCTCAGATGCAGTTGGCACAGGCTCAAGTGGCAGATCTGCAGTCTAAGGCTCAAAAGCAGTCAGCTGAGGCTCAGAAAACCATGATTGAAGCTCAGATGATCCCTGAAGAGCATCGTGTTAAGGTGGTTCAGGCAGCTGCAACTAACCTAGATAACGGTGATGACTTCGAGAAGCGTCTGAAACTAGCTGACATGATGCTAAAAGAGAAGCAAGTTAACCTGAAAGCTGCCTGGCAGCTTTCAGGTTAACTTG
>JACCEE011378914.1_pt1 | contig 15164 bp, 10 predicted proteins | sample 7449931 | NCBI WGS metagenome assembly JACCEE01 (sample SAMN15323457, study PRJNA562643) | freshwater metagenome | isolation source: river surface water | place: USA:Blue River Watershed | collected 2017-08-19 | reverse complement strand
CTGCATGGCAGCCTCGATCGGGGCGGTGTTGTTGGTGTACTCGATGAAGTCGCCCAGGTGGCTGTCGTCGTCGTCACCGATCGGCGTCTCCATGGAGATCGGCTCTTTGGCGAGCTTCATGATCTTGCGGACCTTGTCTTCCGGCATTTCCATCTTCTCGGCCAGCGTCGGGGCATCGGGCTCGAAGCCGAATTCCTGCAGATGCTGGCGCGAGATGCGGTTCATCTTGTTGATGGTCTCGATCATGTGAACCGGGATGCGGATGGTGCGGGCCTGGTCGGCGATCGAACGCGTGATGGCCTGACGGATCCACCAGGTGGCGTAGGTCGAGAACTTGTAGCCGCGACGGTATTCGAACTTGTCCACCGCCTTCATCAGGCCGATGTTGCCTTCCTGGATCAGGTCCAGGAACTGCAGGCCACGGTTGGTGTACTTCTTCGCAATCGAGATCACCAGACGCAGGTTGGCCTCGATCATTTCCTTCTTGGCATCGCGCGAGGCCTTTTCGCCTTCGTTCATGCGCTTGTTGATCTGCTTGAGATCTTCAATGGGCACGACGGCCTTGGCCTGCAGGTCGATCAGCTTTTGCTGCAGCTCCTGGATCGCAGGCAAGCTACGGCCCATCACGGCACTGTAAGGCTTGCCGGCTTCGGACTCCTTCACCGCCCACTCCAGATTCAGGATGTTGGGCGGGAAGGTCTTGATGAACTGCGATTGGGCCATGCCGCACTTGTCGACCACGATCTTGCGCAGTTCGCGTTCAGAGCGGCGCACCTCGTCGACCTGTGAGCGCAGCAGCCCGCACAGGCGTTCGATGATCTTGACGGTGAAGCGGATGGTCATCAGCTCATGGCTGATGGCTTCCTGGGCCTTGTTGTAAGGCGCGGACTTGTAGCCGTCTTTCTCGAAGGCCTTGGCCATCTTGTCGAAGTTCGCGCGCAGGGCGTCGAACTTGACCAGGGCCTGGTTCTTCATCTCTTCGAGCTTCTTGGTCAGCGCCTTGGAGCCGCCATTGCCGTCGTCATCGTCCTCTTCGTCGAATTCGTCGAAGTCTTCCTCGGCCACATAGTCGTCGGCCTCGTCGGCGGCCACGAAACCGTCGACCACTTCAGTGATGGGCGACTCACCTGCGCGGATCTTGTCGGCCAGCGACAGGATTTCGGCGATGGTGGTGGGTGACGCGGAGATGGCCAGCATCATGGCCTGCAGGCCACCTTCGATGCGCTTGGCGATTTCGATTTCGCCTTCACGCGTCAGCAGCTCGACCGTGCCCATTTCGCGCATGTACATGCGCACCGGGTCGGTCGTGCGGCCGAATTCGGAGTCCACCGTGGACAGGGCGGCCTCGGCGGCCTCTTCAGCTTCTTCTTCGGTGGCCGTGGACTGCGCGCTGTTGGAGATCAGCAGCGTGGCCGCGTCAGGTGCCTGCTCGTACACCGCCACGCCCATGTCGTTCAACATGGAGATGATGGCTTCGAGGATTTCGGCTTCGACCAGCTTTTCAGGCAAGTGGTCGTTGATTTCCTGGTGGGTCAGGAAGCCACGGGTCTTGCCCAGCTTGATCAGGGTCTTGAGGTCCTGACGGCGCTTGTTGACTTCTTCTTCGGACAGTGCGGTGTCGTCGATGCCGAACTCGCGCATCAGCGCGCGCTCCTTGGCGCGCGAGACCTTCATGCGCAGAGGCTTGGCCTTGGGCTTGTCCTCACTCGCCGGGACTTCGGCAGCCGCCTCGGCTTCGGTGGCGTCGAGCTCGACTTCGAGTTCGGTTTCGATGTCGCCGACATCATCCTCGTCAAAAGAGGTGGCCTTCTTGGCAGTTTTCTTGGCTGCAGGCGCGTCTGCACCTGCCGCAGCCTTGGGCTTGCGACCACGCTTCTTGGGTTCAGCGGCGGCGGATTCAGCAGTGGCGGCGTCCACGGGCTTGGCGACACGCGCGACTTTGGAGACTTTTTTCTCTGGCACGTCGGTGTCGGGGGTGGCTGTCGTCACGGCGGATTTCGCGGCTTTTTTCGCGGTCATGCGCTTCCTCGGGAGAGATTGCAGGGGCTTGTCCAACCCTCCATTATCGCGCAAGCGATGGAGAGCGTCAAAAAATGGGGCGAGAACGGGGGGCGTCAAGCGGCGTCCGGCGATCCTCACCCAGATATGGGGCGGTGCTGGCTGATTTCAAGCTTCAGTGCCAGCGTCAGTCGTACAAGTTCCATCTTGCGGGCTTCGGCGACCTCCGAAAGCTCGCCGGACTGGGTCAGCAGGTCCAACTCGTCTCTCAGGGCCACCAGTTCCAGGGGCTTGATCAGGTTGATCAGGCTGGTGACGGTGTCCTGATCGTCTGGCAGTTCATGGAAATGGGCGATGCGGCGGGCCAGGGCCTTGAAGTGGGCGGCCTCGGCGTGGTCCCCGGCGTCGCTCGGCTCGGCGGTCATCTGGCGCGTCAGTTCCTCACGGGGCAAGGAGCCGTGGTTCAGCACGGTGTGGTCCAGCCAGCGGAAAAACTCGCCATAGGGGGCGGCTTGGTCGCACAGCAGGTCCTGTGTGGCGCTGGGCAGCTGTTCCCAGAAATCGCTGTGCGAAATGAGCGCCCACACGATGCGGTCCAGCGGTGTGGCAGCCTGGGGCACGGGCCTTTGCACCACGGGGCTGCCCCGGCTTTGCCAGCGCGAGCTGCCGCCACTTTTCCAGGGCTTCCAGGGTTGGCCGTCGCGGCGCCGAGCGGGCTCGGGCGGGGTGTAGGCGGCCTGGCCCTGCTCGGCGTAGACGTCGGCCCAGGCCTCGTTGCCGCCATCGGGCTCGAAGGTGGGGATGTGCTGGTCGTCCATCGGACCGGCCGGGGCGCCTTCGTCCTGCTCGAACGGGGGCGGCCCACCGTCGACGTTGCGTGGGCGCTCCGACCCGGCTCGGGTCGTCTGGCCTGTGCCGCGGGTGCCGGGCAGGGGGTGCTCGGCGATGCGGCGGCGGACCTCATCGGGCGCAGCGCGGGCCATCTGGGCCAGGTCGTCGGCGATCAGGCCTTTCAGCGCTCCCTCGGGGAACTGCGCAATCAAGGGGATGGCTTGTACCAGCAGGCGGGCGCGGCCCTCGGCGCTGTCGAGGTCGCAGTCGGCACTGGCATGCTCCAGCACCTGGCGCGACAAGGGAACGGCCTTCTTGATGCAGACCTCGAAGGCTTCGGGCCCGAACTCGCGGATGTAGCTGTCCGGGTCGTGCTCGGCCGGCAGGAAGAGGAAGCTGATGCGGCGCGTGTCGGTGGCGTGGGGCAGCACCGCTTCGAGTGCACGTCCGGCCGCGCGCCGTCCGGCCGCGTCACCGTCGAAGCTGAACACCACCTGGTCGGTGAAGCGAAACAGCTTTTGCGCGTGCTCGGCCGTGCAGGCGGTGCCCAGGGTGGCCACGGCGTTGCCATATCCCCACTGTGCCAGCGCCACCACGTCCATATAGCCTTCGGTGACGATGGCGTAGCCCTTGTTGCGCAGGGCGGAGCGGCCTTCGAACAGGCCATACAGCTCACGCCCCTTGACGAACACGGGCGTTTCGGGTGAGTTCAGGTACTTGGGCTCGCCCTTGTCGAGCACGCGTCCGCCAAAGCCGATGACCTGGCCTTGCGGGTTGCGGATCGGGAACATGATCCGGTCGCGGAAGCGGTCGTAGCGCTTGCCTTCGGTCTCACCGTCTTGCGGCTCGTGGCTGATGACCAGCCCGGATTCGACCAGGAGCGGTTCGTCGTACTTGGGGAAGGCGCTGGCCAGACCGCGCCAGCTGTCGGGGGCATAGCCCAGGCCAAAGCGGGCCGCGATCTGGCCGCTCAGGCCACGGGCCTTCAGGTAGTCGATGGCGCGCGGGCTTTTCTTGAGCTGCTGCTTCCAGTGCTGGGCCGCGGTGGCCATCACATCGGTCAGGGAGGTCTGTTTTTCCTTGACCTGCTTCTGGCGTTCACGCTCTTGCGGGCTGATGTCCTCGTCGGGCACCTGCATGCCCTGCATCTGGGCCAGGTCCTTGACGGCGTCCACAAAGCCCAGGCCGCTGAACTCCATCAGGAAGCCCAGGGCGTTGCCATGCACCCCACAGCCGAAGCAGTGATAGGTCTGACGCGAGGGGCTGACGATGAAGCTGGGGCTCTTTTCGCCGTGAAAGGGGCACAGCCCCTTGTAGTTGATGCCCGCCTTCTTCAAGGTGACGTAGCGGCCCACGATGTCGGCGACATCGGTGCGGGCGAGCAGGTCTTGAATGAAGGACTGGGGGATCACAGTGGCGGCAAAAAGAAAGACGAGGAGGCCAGAATGCAACGGCCCCGGCGCGACAGGGCGGCGGGGCCGTTGCGGTCAGCCTGCGAGCAGGCTGAGGGGAAGCTTACTTGGAGAGGGCTTCGAGGGCACGCGCCGTGATCTCGTCGACCGAACCCAGGCCGGCAATCTTGCGGTACTGAGGGGCTTCAGCGTCGCCGGTGGCGGCCCATTCGCCATAGTAGCCGACCAGCGGACGGGTTTGTTGATGGTAAACGTCCAGGCGCTTGCGCACGGTTTCTTCCTGGTCGTCGTCACGCTGGATGAGGTCTTCACCTGTGACGTCGTCCTTGCCTGCCACCTTGGGCGGGTTGAACACGACGTGGTAGGTGCGGCCGGAGGCCACGTGCACACGGCGACCGCTCATGCGTTCGATGATGGAGCTGTCGGGGACGTCGATTTCGAGTACGAAATCGATCTTCACGCCAGCGGCCTTCATGGCTTCGGCTTGAGGAATGGTGCGGGGGAAGCCGTCGAACAGGAAGCCGTTGGCGCAGTCGGCTTGCTGGATGCGTTCCTTGACCAGGCCGATGATGATGTCGTCGCTGACCAGGCCGCCAGCGTCCATCACCTTTTTGGCGGCAAGGCCCATCTCGGTGCCAGCCTTGACGGCGGCACGCAGCATGTCACCCGTCGAGATCTGCGGAATGCCAAATTTCTGGCACAGAAAGGCCGCTTGCGTGCCTTTGCCGGCGCCGGGCGCGCCCAACAGAATCAGTCTCATGTAAGTCCTCGGTGTCCGATGAAGCTGCGGCCCGAGGGGGATCGGGCTGCGTTAACAGCCTTGAAGGATATCACGCATGCCCCCTCGCTCAGGTGGGTCATGCGCACAGTCTTGTACAAGACCTCGTCGTTCATGCACCAAAAAGGGCACGGACACGGGCCAGGTCTTCGGGTGTGTCGACACCAGCGCCAGGGGCGTGCGGGGTGACATGCACCGCGATGCGTTCTCCGTGCCAGAGCACACGCAACTGTTCCAGCGATTCCAGGCGCTCCAGCGGGCTCACCGGCAGTTGCGGGAAGCGGCGCAGAAACCCGGCGCGGTAGCCATAGATGCCAATGTGGCGCAGGGGGGTGTCGGCGCCGGCAGCCGGCTGGCCCGCCACGGGGGCGTCGCGCCACCATGGAATCGGCGCACGCGAAAAGTACAGCGCCCGGCCATGCACGTCGGTGACGACCTTGACCACATTCGGGTTGGCGAAATGGGCCGGATCTTCGATGGGGTGGGCCGCTGTGCTGACCACGCAGTCGGGGCGTTGCGCCAACTGCAAGGCGCAGGCGTTGATGAGCTCAGGGTCGATCAGGGGCTCATCGCCCTGCACGTTCACCACGGCGTCGTCGCCGTCCAGGCCGAGCAGCTCGCAGGCCTCGGCCAGGCGATCGCTGCCGGTGGGGTGGTCGGCACGGGTCATGACGCATCGGATGCCGTGGGCCTCACAGGCGGCGTGGATGCGGTCGTTGTCGGTGGCGACCACGACCTGGCTGGCCTGGCTCTGCGCGGCGCGCTGGGCCACGCGGACCACCATGGGCAGGCCGGCGATGTCGGCCAGCGGCTTGTCGGGCAGGCGGGTGGAGGCCAGACGGGCAGGGATCAGGACGGTGAAGCCCATGTTCAGGCCTCCGGCGTGGTGCTCGGCACGACCGGCATGTCCTGGTCATCCAGGGGCAGGGCTTCGTTCTCGAGCATCACGGGGATGCCGTCGTGGATGGGGAAGGCCAGGCGGTCGGCGCGGCAGATCAGGTAGTCGGTCTGCAGCGGGCGGTGCAGGGGGCCTTTGCAGATGGGGCAGACCAGCAAATCGATGAGGCGTGTGTCCATGACAGGGGCAGTCAGGTGAGGGGCGTTGCGGGAAGGCAGGCGCGCGTGGAACGGAGGGGGAGGCGGTTCAGGGCCGCATCCAGTTGGGCCCAGAAGGCCTGTTCAGGGTGGAAGTCTAGCCCCGCGACCCAGACCCGTGTGAGGGGGCGCTCTTGTCGCAGTCGGGTCGGGTTGAGTTTGATGGCGTCTTTCTCGGTGACGATCAGGTCCACGGCAGCATCGCTCCATGGCAGTTGCGTGAAGTCGGCGTGGTCGGCCAGCGCAAGGCCTTGCACGGTGTAGCCGAGCTCTTGCAATGCGTGGAAGAACCGCTGGGGCTGCGCGATGCCGGCCAGGGCCAGCACGGTGTCGCCGGGCTGTGGTGGGCGGGGAACGGTGGCGCCACCCGCTTCGGGCGCTTGCCACCATTGCGCCAGGCTGACCAACGGGGCCATGCGGCGCTGGGCGAGGAAGCCGGGCAGGAAGGTGCTGGCGTGTGCGGCGTTGTAGAGCACCAGTGGCGGCGCCTTCAGGCCGGGCGTCTCAATGCTGTCGATGGGCTCGCGCAGGGGGCCGGCGGGCAACAGCCAGCCGTTGCCCTGGCCCCGTTCGTCGAACACGATGACCTCGATGTCGCGCTGCAGTTTCAGGTGCTGCAATCCGTCGTCGCACACCAGGATGTCGAGCTCGGGGTGGGCAGCGAGCAGGGCCCGTCCGCCTTGCGCACGGTCGCGGCCAATGGCCATGGGCGCGTGGGTGCGGCGCCAGATCAGCAGGGGCTCATCGCCCGTCTCGGCGGCGCTCAGCGAGGCTTCGGTGGAGGCATCGAGCAGGCGATGGGGCGGGGCATCCTGGCTGGCCTTGTAGCCACGCGTCAGCACCCCCGGGCGCAGGCCACGCGCTTGCAGGTGCTGCAAGATGGCCAAGGTGGTGGGGGTTTTGCCGGCACCGCCGACGATGCGGTTGCCCACCACCAGCACCGGCACCGGCAGGCGCACGGACGGCCACCAGCCCTGCCGGAATCCGAATCGGCGCAGCCGCACCAGCACCGACATCAGCAAGGAGATCGGCCACAGCGTGCAGGCCAGAAGGCCGCGGTGCAACCAGGCGCGGTTGAGGTGCTCTGCGAGGCGACTCATGGGCAAAAGGCGCCCGGTGCGGGCACCATGGGGTCAGGGGCCAGAGCTGGCTGCGCCGTCGTGCTGGCCTTGCGTCGCGAAGGTCAATTGCGTCAGGCCCACGCGCCGTGCCGCATCCATCACGTTGATCACGCTCTGGTGCGAGGCCTGGGCGTCGGCGTTGATGATGACCACCGTGTCCTTGGCATTGCCGGCGACCTGAGCGAGGCTGGCCGCCAGGGTTTCGATGCCGCGGCCGGCCAGCATGCGCTGGTTGACCATGTAGCGGCCATCGGCCGCCACCAGCACGACGACTTCCGCAGGCCGCGATTTGCTGGCTTGTGCGTTGGCCGTTGGCAGGTTGATCTTGAGCTCACTGACCTTCGAGTAGGTGGTGGTCAACATCAGGAAGATGAGGATGACCAACAGCACGTCGATGAAGGGGATCAGGTTGATCTCGGGGTCTTCGGGCGGGCGCCGCCTGCGGAAATTCATCGCCATGGCGAGGGGCCTCAGGCGCCGTTGCGCTTGCCAGGCAGGCGCATCAGGTGTTGCAGCATGCGCTCGCCGGCCTCTTCCATGGCCATGGTGTAGCCATCGATGCGCGTGCGGAAGTGGCGGTGGCAGATCAGGGCCGGGATGGCCACGATCAAGCCGAAGGCGGTGTTGTACAGCGCGACGGAAATACCGTGGGCCAGCGCGGTGGGGTCAGCCCCGACGCCGTTGGCGCCTCCGGTGGCACCGAAAATTTCGATCATGCCGATCAGGGTGCCCAGCAGGCCCAGCAGCGGGGCCGCGCTGGCGATGGTGCCCAGGGCGTTGAGGTAGCGCTCCATCTGATGGACCGCCTTGCGGCCGCCGGCTTCGAAGGCCAGGCGCAGCTTCTCTTCGCTGATGCGGGGGTCGGCCACCGCAGCACTGAGGCCGTCGGCCAGCAGTTGCCCCATCACGGAGTTCTCGGCCAGCTTGTCGAGGGTGTCGGCCGAGGGCAGGCTGCCGCGCGTGACGGTGATCACTTCATCGACGAGGTTGGGGGGGGTGACGCGACTGGCCCTCAGGCTCAGGAAGCGTTCAACGATCAGGGCCAGGCCCAGGATCGAGCAGAGGAGCAGCGGGATGATGGGCCAGCCGGCAGCTTGTAAGATCGACAACAACGAAAGACTCCCTGTGAACGCGTTCGTGGGCGGGCTTGGTGAAGGGCTGATTATGGGCTGGAAAATCCGCCTGACGGGCCACGGTGACGCGCTGTTTCATCCCCTGGATTTCCCCGGGTCGCCTGACCGAGTCATCCACTGATCCTGTGGATAACTTTGTGGGTAAGCCGTGGGTCATGGCGCGAGGCCCTCGAAAATACGTGCCAAACCTTAGATTGCTTATTTTTTAAGCAAGTTAAAACATATATGAATCAACAACTTATGACCTTGCTGGTGCGGTCTTCACTGGGTGAAGGGTGCCGGTGGGGGTATGCGCCCCGCTGTGGACTTGTTCTGCTGGGGCAAGACGCTGGGAGCAGGGCGTGAATCGCTGGGGCGAGCCGGCTGAGCGGCCCCTGGCGAGGGTGTGGGGGGTGTCGGCCCTGGTGCAGGCCATCGGCGACAGTCTGGCCACACGGTTTGCAGGCTGTGTGGTGCGAGGCGAAATCAGCGGCTTCACGCGGGCGGCCAGTGGGCATGGCTACTTCACGCTCAAGGACGAGCGCGGTCAGGCATCCTTGCGCTGCGCGATGTTCCGCCGTGCCTTGTCGCAGGTGGACTTTCAACCCGCAGAAGGCATGCTGGTGGAGGCGCGCGGCAACCTGGCGGTGTACGAGGCGCGCGGTGAGTTGCAATTGGTGGTCGAGGGCTTGCAGAGGGCGGGCGCGGGTGCCTTGTACGAGCAGTTCTTGCGGCTGAAGGCGAAGCTGGAGGCCGAAGGGCTGTTTGATGTGGCCCGCAAGCGGCCGATACCGGGTTACCCGCGTCGCATCGGGGTGGTGACCTCGCTGGCCGCCGCCGCCTTGCACGACGTGTTGACGGCACTGGCGCGGCGTGTGCCGCATGTCGAGGTGGTTGTCTCGCCGGCCGCCGTGCAGGGTGCAGAAGCCCCGGCTCAGTTGGTGCAGGCGCTGGCCGCCTTGACCTTGGTGCACCTTGGTGGCACGCCCTTGGACGCGATCATCGTGTGTCGCGGTGGCGGCTCCATGGAGGACCTGTGGTCGTTCAATGACGAGCGGGTGGTGCGTGCCGTGGTGGGGTGCCCGGTGCCCGTGATCAGCGGCGTGGGCCACGAGACCGATGTCACCTTGGTGGACTTTGCGGCCGACCTGCGTGCGCCCACGCCGACAGCGGCGGCGGAGATGGTGGCGCACGATCGTGGCGACGCGCTGGCGCAACTGGATGCACTGGCGCAGCACCTGTCGCACCGCATGGGGCAACGTCTGGATGGCCAGGCACAGCGTCTGGACCAGATCGCGTTTCGTCTGACGCGCCCCTCGCAGCTGTTGGGGCAGCACGTGCAGCGCCTGCACATGGCCGAGCATCGCATGCTGGCCGCCTGCCAGCGTCGGGTGCAGGGGGGCGGGCAGGCCTTGCCGGTGTTGCAGGCCCGCCTGATGCGCGCCACGGCCAGTCAGCTGGCGCAGGCGCAAGCGCGCCTGGAGGCGCGAGGCGACCGGCTGGAGGCCTTGAGCCCACAGCGCGTGCTGGAGCGCGGTTATGCCTGGCTGGCGGATGCGGGTGGCCACGCGATCACCGGGGTGGCGCAGGTTCAGGCCGGGCAGGCCGTGTCGGCGACCCTGGCCGACGGCTTGTTGCAGCTGCGCGTCACGGACGCCGAGGCCCGTGGCGAGACCGTCGCAACGGTCGCGCCCGGAGGTGCGGGGACGCCCATAAGCCCTGCACCGTGACGGGCCATGCTTCCACATGCTGGAGTCTCCTGCAGCTGTGCCTACAATCGTGATCGATTTCACCACCCATCCATCAGGAACAGCACCATGGCACATACGCTTCCCCCACTGCCGTACGCTCAAGACGCTCTGGCTCCGCACATCAGCGCCGAAACTTTTGAGTACCACTACGGCAAGCACCATCAGGCTTACGTCACCAACCTGAACAACCTGATCCCCGGCACCGAGTTTGAAGCTCTGTCGCTGGAAGAGATCGTCAAGAAGGCCAGCGGTGGCATCTACAACAACGCCGCCCAGGTCTGGAACCACACCTTCTTCTGGAGCTGCATGAAGCCCAATGGCGGCGGCGCACCGACTGGCAAGCTGGCGGATGCCATCAATGCCAAGTTCGGCAGCTACGACGCTTTCAAGGAAGCCTTCACCAAGTCGGCCGTGGGCAACTTCGGTTCCGGCTGGACCTTCCTGGTCAAGAAGGCTGACGGCTCGGTGGACATCGCCAACTTTGGCCCGGCCGGCACCCCGCTGACCACGGGTGACACTGCCCTGATGACCATCGACGTGTGGGAACATGCCTACTACATCGACTACCGCAATGCCCGTCCGAAGTTCGTGGAAACCTTCCTGAACAACCTGGTGAACTGGGAGTTCGCTGCCAAGAACTTCGGTTGATTCCCGACGTTTTTCGCATCAAAGCCGGGCTCGTCCCGGCTTTTTATTTGGGTCAATGTAAAAAGTGTTCGCCCTTCGGACGGGGGTTGAAAAGTTTTGCCCGACGTGGCAGCACGGAATCTTCATCAGTGCTACATTGAATGCTTCTTTACGGCCCTTCCCGTCGCCCTTGCTCGATTTGGTCTCCAAGCAGTCAGCAAGGCGGGTCGCAATCCGCCAACCGGTCAAGCCGTGTCGCGGAAGGTTTTATCAACCAGCCAATGTCTCAGGAAACCTGAGAGTGAGGTGAGCGAAATGATGCAGCAGTTCAGGTCGAACTCGTACCTGTTCGGGGGTAACGCCCCCTATGTCGAAGAGTTGTACGAGGCGTATCTCGACAACCCCGGTTCCGTGCCAGATAACTGGCGCTCCTACTTCGACGCCCTCCAGAACGTCCCTGCCGGCGACGGCACCGACCAGCGCGATGTGGCCCATGCCCCCGTGGTCGAGTCGTTTGCACAGCGCGCCAAGACCAATGCCTTCATGGTCAAGACCAGCTCCGCTGACTTGGCCGTGGCCCGCAAGCAGGTTCACGTTCAATCCCTGATTGCTGCCTATCGCTTCCTCGGTTCCCGCTGGGCGGATCTTGATCCGCTCAAGCGTCAGGAACGCCCGAACATTCCTGAACTCGACCCGACCTTCTACGGGTTCGTCGAGTCCGACAAGGAATTCTCTTTCAGCGCCACCAACACGTACTTCACCAAGGCCGAACACATGACCTTGCGCGAAATCGTGCAGGCCCTGCGTGAGACCTACTGCGGCAGCATCGGCGCCGAGTTCATGCACATCACCGACCCCGGTGAGAAGCGCTGGTGGCAGGAAAAGCTCGAGAGCGTGCGCTCCAAGCCCACCTACACCGTTGAAAAGAAGAAGCACATCCTCGACCGCCTGACGGCTGCCGAAGGTCTGGAGCGTTTCCTCCACACCAAGTATGTCGGTCAGAAGCGCTTCTCGCTGGAAGGTGGCGAAAGCTTCATCGCCTCCATGGACGAGCTGATCCAGGGCGCTGGCGAAAAGGGTGTTCAGGAAATCGTGATCGGCATGGCCCACCGTGGCCGCCTGAACGTGCTGGTCAACACCCTGGGCAAGCAGCCCAAGGAGTTGTTCTCCGAGTTCGAACACACTGCACCCGAAGACCTGCCTGCTGGTGACGTGAAGTACCACCAGGGCTTCAGCTCCGACGTGACCACCCGTGGCGGTCCGGTTCACTTGTCGCTGGCCTTCAACCCGTCTCACCTGGAAATCGTGAACCCGGTGGTCGAAGGCTCGGTGCGCGCCCGCATGGACCGTCGTGGCGATCCCCGTGCGGATCAGGTGCTGCCGATTCTGGTGCACGGTGACGCGGCCTTCGCCGGCCAAGGCGTGAACCAGGAAACCCTGGCCCTGGCCCAGACGCGTGGTTACACCACCGGCGGCACGGTTCACATCATCATCAACAACCAGATCGGTTTCACCACCTCTGACCCGCGCGACCTGCGCTCCACCCTGTATTGCACGGACATCGTCAAGGGTGTGGAGTCGCCGGTGCTGCACGTCAATGGTGACGATCCAGAAGCGGTGGTCTTTGCGACCGAGTTGGCGCTGGAATACCGCATGGCCTTCCGCAAGGACGTGGTCGTCGACATCATCTGCTTCCGCAAGCTGGGCCACAACGAGCAGGACACCCCGAGCCTGACCCAGCCGCTGATGTACAAGAAGATCGCGGCGCACCCTGGCACGCGTCAGCTCTACGCCGACAAGCTGGCTGCCCAAGGTCTGGGCGCCACGCTGGGTGAGGAAATGGTCAAGGCCTATCGCGCTGCGATGGACGAAGGCCGTCACACCATCGACCCGGTGCTGACCAACTACCAGCGCAAGCACGCGGTGGACTGGTCGCCTTACCTGGGCAAGAAGTGGACCGACGGTGGCGACACCGCCATCCCGCTGGCCGAATGGAAGCGTCTGGCCGATCGCCTGACCACGCTGCCCGACAGCATCTCTCCGCACCAGCTGGTGAAGAAGGTGTACGCCGATCGCGCTGCGATGGGCCGTGGCGAGGTCAATGTGGACTGGGGCATGGGCGAGCACATGGCGTTCGCCTCGCTGGTGGCCTCGGGCTACCCGGTGCGCCTGTCGGGTGAAGACTGCGGTCGCGGTACCTTCACCCACCGTCATGCCGTCATTCACGATCAAAGCCGTGAGAAGTGGGACGAAGGCACCTACGTGCCGCTGCAGAACGTGGCCGACAACCAGGCACCGTTCGTGGTCATCGACTCCATCCTGTCGGAAGAGGCCGTGCTGGCCTTCGAATACGGTTATGCCGGTTCGGACCCCAACAGCCTGGTGATCTGGGAAGCCCAGTTCGGCGACTTCGCCAACGGCGCCCAGGTGGTGATCGACCAGTTCATCGCCTCTGGCGAAGTGAAGTGGGGCCGTGCCAATGGCTTGACCCTGATGCTGCCCCACGGCTATGAAGGCCAAGGCCCTGAGCACAGCTCGGCCCGCCTGGAGCGCTTCATGCAGCTGGCTGCCGACAACAACATGCAGATCGTGCAGCCAACCACGGCCAGCCAGATCTTCCACGTGTTGCGTCGTCAGATGGTGCGCCTGTTCCGCAAGCCGCTGGTCATCATGACGCCCAAGTCGCTGCTGCGTAACAAGGACGCCACGTCGCCGCTGATCGAGTTCACGCGCGGCGAGTTCCGCACCGTGATCGGTGAGGTCGACGAGGCCATCGACACCTCGAAGGTCAAGCGCGTGATCTGCTGCTCGGGCAAGGTCTACTACGACCTGGTCAAGAAGCGCGCCGAGAAGAAGTCGTTCGACACGGCCATCGTCCGTGTGGAGCAGCTCTATCCCTTCCCGCACAAGGCATTCGCTGCAGAACTGAAGAAGTATCCCAACCTGAGCGAGTTGGTGTGGTGCCAGGACGAGCCACAGAACCAGGGTGCCTGGTTCTTCGTGCAGCACTACATCCACGAGAACATGGCTGAAGGCCAGAAGCTGGGCTATGCAGGTCGTCCTGCATCCGCTTCGCCGGCAGTGGGCTATGCCCACCTGCACCAGGAACAGCAGAAGGCATTGCTGGACCAGGCATTCGCCAAGCTCAAGGGCTTCGTTCTCAACAAGTAAGGTTTTGGCGGTCCAGGCGTGCCTGTGACCCCGTCCGAGCAGGTGGCCCGCGCAGGGCGCCAGACGGGCAGGGCACGCCAACAGTGACCGCAACAGGAGATACACATCATGGCAATCATTGAAGTCAAGGTTCCTCAGTTGTCCGAGTCGGTGGCAGAAGCCACGCTGCTGAGCTGGAAGAAGAAACCCGGCGAAGTCGTCGCGGTGGATGAAATCCTGATCGAGATCGAGACCGACAAGGTCGTGCTCGAAGTTCCCGCACCTTCCGCAGGTGTGCTGGCCCAACTCGTCAAGAACGATGGCGATACCGTCGGCAGTGATGAAATCATCGCCCTCATCGACACTGAGGGCTCCGCTGCGGTCAGCCCGCTCGAAGTCAAGGCCGTCGCCTCACTCGACAAGCCTGCCGCTGCGCCCGCAGTCGCCGTGGGTGGCAGCAAGGGCGATGTGGCCATGCCCGCTGCCGCCAAGCTGCTGGCCGAGGCCGGCCTGAGCGCGTCTCAGGTGGCCGGCTCCGGCAAGGACGGCCGTGTCACCAAGGGTGACGCGCTGGCCGCTGTGGCCGGTGGTGCCAAGGCCGTTGCGCCTGCGCCGGCCGCACCCGCCATCCCCACGGGCGTGCCCACCAAGGCACTGCCGCCGGTTCAGGCTCCGTCCTCCGGCCCGAGCCTGGGCGAGCGTCCTGAGCAGCGCGTGCCGATGAGCCGCCTGCGTGCCCGTGTGGCCGAGCGTCTGCTGCAGTCGCAAGCCACCAATGCCATCCTGACGACCTTCAACGAAGTGAACATGGCCCCGGTCATGGCCATGCGCAAGAAGTTCCAGGAGAAGTTCGAGAAGGAACACGGCGTCAAGCTGGGCTTCATGAGCTTCTTCGTCAAGGCCGCGGTGCACGCGCTCAAGAAGTACCCTGTGATCAACGCGTCGGTGGACGGCAGCGACATCGTCTACCACGGCTACTTCGACATCGGCGTGGCCGTGGGCTCGCCCCGTGGCCTGGTGGTGCCGGTGCTGCGCAATGCCGACCAGATGACCTTCGCGGAAATCGAGCTGAAGATCGCCGAGTTCGGCCAGAAGGCGCGTGACGGCAAGCTGGGTCTGGAAGAGCTGACCGGCGGCACGTTCTCGATCTCCAACGGCGGCACCTTCGGCTCCATGCTGTCGACCCCGATCATCAACCCGCCGCAGTCGGCCATCCTGGGTATTCACGCCACCAAGGATCGCGCCGTGGTCGAAAAGGGTCAGATCGTGGTGCGACCGATGAACTACCT
>JACCEE011883338.1_pt1 | contig 15181 bp, 8 predicted proteins | sample 7449931 | NCBI WGS metagenome assembly JACCEE01 (sample SAMN15323457, study PRJNA562643) | freshwater metagenome | isolation source: river surface water | place: USA:Blue River Watershed | collected 2017-08-19 | reverse complement strand
AGGGATTCGCCGATTTCCGACAGGATTCGGTCCTGTGGCACTTCGACAACACTGGCGTACGGGCACAGGAACTCGCGGTTCGCGAGTGGGTGTTGGAACGAATCGCAGTGCACGATGGTGGGCCGCAGATAGGTGCCGTTGTCGACGACCTTGCGGGATCCGTCGCGGTACTTCGCGGTCATGTCCGTCGCGCCTGGGGTTTTCAATCCATCCTCGATGGCGATGTCGATGAAGTCGGCCATCTTGGGATTTGCGAACCCCGAGAGCTTTGCCTCGGGGTCTTCCGGAGTGGCGGGCTTGTAGGGTCCGAGCCGTTGCGCGAGCGCGTCCGCGATTTCGCGGGCGTACTTTGGTACGACCACGGCGGAGGCGTTGACGCAGGAGCGGCCACCGTTTTCGGCGATGGAGGACACCATGAGGTCGATGTACTTGGGCCAGTCTTCGATGCAGTCGTTTCCGATGACGATTTTTGAGAAGCCTGGGCCGTGCACCGAGAACTTCGGATTATCGCGGTATTGGGCGACGGTGTTGGCGTCTCCGAAGATGAGCGCGCGTCCGCAGGATTTCATGACTTCGGCGGAGCCCTCGTGATCTGTCGGATAGAATCCGAACGCCTCTGGAGGTGCGCCTGCGGCGATGAACGCTTGGATGAGCCGGAAAGGCGTCCAAGGCTCTTCGCGGCCCGGCTTGATGATGACCGGCGTTTTGAGCGCGATGGCGGGGAGCCAGAGCGAGTTTACGGCGGGCGAGTTGCTGGGCATGACGAGGCCGAGCGCTTGCGTGGTGGGGTAGTAGCTGACGGCTGCGCCGGACTGTTCCCCGAAGCCGCGGTCGATGACGTCGAGCGGGAGTCCGCGCGAGAGGCCGTTGATGACGGTTCCGAGGTTGGTGAGGGCGTAGTGGATTTTGGTCATGTTCCGCCGCACCATCACGTGCGGGAGACCGCTGGTGGAGGACAGCGTTGCGACGTATTGGTCAGCGGTTTGCGTGTGGCCTTTGTCACCGAGCGGGAGTTCTCCGTTGAGGAAGAACTCGCCGGCTTTTGCGGAAATGGCGATGAGTTCTGCCACGGTGAAGCGCTTGAGCGCGACGCGGGCTTCGCCGATGGAGCGGAGGTCTTTTTTGAGGATTCCCGCGCCGACTTGGCTGACTTCGGCCATCACCTCGCCGGTGCGGTGGTTGACCACCTGCGTCTTCTCGAGGCTTTCGTAGGGGCGGCCGCGACGCAGCGCGGGCAGATGCGGAATGGCGCTCATTTAGTACACGCCCTCCACGATTTTGTTTTCCATGGCTCCGAACGGACGCACGTCCGCAACGCCGTCCCATCCGTAGGGTGCGCGCGGTTTTCGGCGGATGGCTTCGTCGCGCTCGAGGAAGCGCGGCATGAAGAACTCCTTGGTCAGGGTGGTGAGTTCGACGCGGCCCCAGGTATCGTACTCCACGGTTTCTTCCGTTTGGTTGGGGTTCACGACGCGAAGGATTGCGCGTGGTTGTGGTGCGTAGTACGTGACGGAGAACTGGTCTTCTGGGGTGAGCGGCACGCTGGCGGCGAGGCCCATGAGCGTGTTGCCGTATGTGGGGTAGAAGCCGATCCGGCCTTCGAGAACCTCTTCCGCGATGAAGCGCACATATTGCGGTGTCATGGTGGTGCCTCCGCAGAACACGCCGCGGATTCCGGCGTCCCAGAGATCCACCTTTTCCGCGAGTGCTTCGAGGAGTTTCGGGGTGGTGAAGAGGCCGGTGACTTTGCGGTGTTTCAGGATGGTGGCCGCCTGATCGACGACGTGATCCATGTAAGCGCGCGCGTGATCGAACCACTTGTTGGAGAGGACTTTCTTTACCCAGCGCGGGTCGAGATCGATGAAGTAGCAGGATGAACCGCGCACATTGGCGAGGTGCTCGATGGCGAGCCTGAGACGGCGCGGACCGGTGGGGCCCATCATGAGCCATGCGCCACCGCGCGGGAAGTGGGTGTCGGAAACTTTGTCGGAGAACTCGGAGTAATCGACTTTGTAGTCATTCCAACCGATGCGTTGCTTCGGCATTCCGGTTGTGCCGCCGGTTTCGAAAATGTTGTAGGGCTGGCCTTTGAAAGCTGCGGGGACCCAGACTTCGGGTTGGAGGTCGCGGAGCCATTCGTCTTGGAAGTGTGGGAACTTCAGGAGGTCTTTGACGGATTGGATTTCTTTGCGGGGGTCAAAGTTTTTGGAGGCCCAGTCGAGCCAGAACGGGCATCCGGTCTCGGGAGAGAAGTGCCAGTTGATGATTTCGCGCAAGTGCGCTTCCAGTTGGGGCTGTGCCTCTTCAGGTGTTATGGTTTTCATGTCGTGATTAGTGGTGAGTCGGATTCGTGTGCCGGCAACCGGCGTGTGAGAGAGGTTCGGGTTAGTGGGAGGCGGATTCTTCGGTGGGCGGTTCTGGCAGCAGGAAGCTGAGGATGAACCCGATGACAAACACGGATGTCCCGACCACACCGGCAGCGAGGGCGACTTTGTCGAACGTGGAGGCGCCGGGCATCATGGGGGCAATCACGTTCGTCGTGAGGAACGCTGCGGATGTTCCGATCATGCGGCCGCCGACATTGGTTGCGAACGAGCCACCGGTTCCGCGCAGATGGAGCGGAAACACTTTTGGTAGAAACTCACCGAAGTAGGAGAACTGCGCGACGATGAGGAGTCCGCAAATCGCGATGCCCCAGTCGAGTCCGGCGCCGCCTGTGTGATAGAGCGAAAAGTACGTGAGGGGCACTGCTAGGAGGCCTGGGATGAGGAAGATGCGGAGCAGGGTTCGACGGGCAACGGCCATCACCACGAGTGCGGCGAGGACGAGTCGTCCGGCGAGTCCGCCCATTTCCTGCCAGAGCTGGGCTTGGTTACCGCGAGCCTTCACCGCCTTGTCGAGCGGTTCCTGTTTTTCGCGGTTGTCACCGAGTTGTTTGAGCAGTTTTTCGCGGTCGGCGATGAGGGTTTTGGTTGCTGGGTTTGCTGCGGTGAGCTTTTCGAGTTCTTCGCCGAGCGCTTTGAACTCCGCGTTGATGGCGTCGGCCTTTGCCTTGTCGCCGGCCTTCATTGCTGCGCGGAACGCGATGCGATTTTTGGCGCGTTTTGCGGCGAGGGTCTGCAAGGCGGGGTTGGCGGCGTACTCTGCTTTGAGCGACGGGTCGAGTTTGAGCAGATCGCCGTTGATTTGTTTCGCCTCGTCTTGGAGCGGTTTCAAATCCTTGCGCTGTTCGGCGAGTTCCGGCGTGCCGGGGATGACGCGGAGCGGGGTGAGTTGGAGTGCGCCGAAGGCTGCGCCGTACGCGCAAGCGGACAGCGCGGCGGTGACGAGCGTGGTGCGGCGCAGTTCGGGTGAGAAGAGGCCGCCAAGGCTTGGGCGCGAGAGCGAACCCGACGCGCGGCGATCCAGCCACACGCGGGATTCCGGCACGAGCGGGAGCAGCAGGGCGATTGGGAGCGCGGGCAGGAGTCCCGTCATGAGGGTGTACCGCCAGGAGGCGTGCGCATTGAGGAAATCGGGAAGCGGGAGCGTGGGCAAGTCGTTGGCGTGCGTGACGATCCATCCGTTCACTGCGGTGACGAGGATTCCGCCCAAGGAGGCGAACGCCTGCGTGAAGCCGAGTGCGAACTCGCGTTGCTTTCGGTCGGGGAACAACTCTGCAAGCCAGGTAATGGCGGCGATGAACTCGATGCAAACACCCACGAAGGTGAGGCTTCGGAAGAAAACGAAAACGGGGAGTGATGACGAGAAGCCTGCGGCGCAGGGGGAAAAGGAGTAGAGGAAAATGCTCAGCGCCATGATCCGTTTCCGGCCGAACTGGTCGATGAGCCACCCGCCCATGAGGCCGAAGATTCCGCCGCAGAGCGCAGAAATCCAAAGCATGCGCCCGGTCCAATCGGTGACGATGGGGTTGTTCGGGGGGAGTTGCAGGAGTTCGGCGATGGCGGGGACGCCGACCAAAGGCGTCATGAGCAGTTCGTACGTGTCGAACAAGAAGCCGATGCTGGCGATGGTCAGAACGATGAAGCGCGTGCGTGCGCTAATGCCGGAGTCGGTGGAAGTGCTCATGGGATGGGGAGTGGGAAAGGAAGACCGCCACCCGTTCGGATGGCGGCCAGAGAATCCGAGTGGCGTCAGGGTTTCACCTGCACCTCGACGGGGCGCACGCCTTCGCCCACCACGAACAGGTGGGTTTGGGAAGCGACGTACATCAACCCGTTGGCAACGATGGGCGTACTGAAGATGGGCGCGCCCACGTTGACTTCATCGATGACTTTTTTCTCTTTCGACGATTCGAGAATCACGAAGTCGCCATCTTCGTCACCGACGTACACTTTTCCATCCGCCACAAATGTGGAACCCCACATATGAGCCTGCATGTCGTGGACCCAGTTCACTTTACCGGTCTCTGCGTCGAGGCAGTGCACAAAGCCCGAGAAGTCAGCGATGTAGAGCAGTCCCTTATCCGGATCAATCGAGACTGTGGAGATGGAACGCTTGATCGCTTTGTAGTCCCAAATGAGACCCGACTTGGTGATGTCGCCTTCCTTCGTGGCGTCGATGCACACGAGGCGGCCTACGCCTTCACCGTGTTCGGGGTCTTGTCCGATCGCGACGTACACGCGGTTTTTGTAGAAGACAGGTGTCGCGTTGATTTCGCTCGGACCTTCTGCGGCGGGGTACTTGATGGCTTTGCCGCTCTTATCCTTTTTGTATTCCTCGGGCACGCAGTCGAACCACCAGGCCTTCTTGATGAAGTTGGTGTCGCCGTCCTTCGTGGGTTTTGCGTCCAACGCGTAGAGCACGCCGTCGCCGCCGCCGAAGTAGACGTGGGTTTTGCCGTTCACCTTGCCGAGGGAGGGAGAGGTCCACTGGCCGTGGTAAATCCGCGGTCCGATGGCGGCGTCATCTTCACCGATGAGTTCGCCCGTTTTTTTATCGAGCGCGATGAAGGAGGGCGATTGAGGGGACGGGATATTGACGTGGGTCCAGTCCTGACCGTTGGAGGTACAAACGAAAACGGTGTCACCGTCGATGATGACGGAGCAGTTGGAGGCGTTGTGTGGGAACACGCCTAACTCGTCCATCATGTCGTACTTCCAGAGGATATCGGCGTCGGTGGCGAGCACTTCGGCGGCGGGTTTACCGGGGCCGACCATGTATTCGCCTTCTTTTTCGAACGGGCCTTGGTTGCCGTTGGCCTGGCCTTTCATGTCGAGGCAGAGGACTTCGCAACGACTGGTGACGATGTAGCAGCGGTCGCCTTCGACGTAGGGAGAAGCGAGGAGGCCGAGATATTCCCAGTCGTTCACTTTTCCGGATGCGAGTTTGGGCACGGTTAACTGCCAGAGGAGCGAGCCGTCGTTTTCTTTCAGGGCGTACAGGATGGATTTATCGTCTTTGAAGCGGGAATCGCGTGGCGTGGCGTTGTTGGTTCCGACGAGGACGACGCCTTGGGAGACGACGGGATTTCCGTAGGATTGGGAGCCGAGTTTGGCGATCCACTTCACGTTTTTCGTGGTGGTGATATCGATTTCCTCGCTGTTCTTTTTGAACTTTCCGGGGACGAACTTTGAGGGGAGCCCTTTGGCGGGGGAGAACATGTTTCGACCGGGGTCGTTGCCGCCCCACTGCGGCCAGTCCTGCGCTGAGGCGCTGATCAACGGAAGGACGGAAGCGGCGAGTGCCGCGATGCCGATGGATTGAGGAATCTTCATGGTGTTGAGGGGTTTATTGATTGCGAGTGATTCAGTTTTTCGTGATTTCGATATTGTCGATCCAGGCGCGTTGTTCTTGCGGAGTGAATGAGAACACGCCGGGCGCGCCGTTGCGGTGCGCGGTTTTGTGTTCGAACTCGATGGTCCATGCGGCGGGTTCGGCGTCGCCTTTTTTCCAAACTTTTCCGCGGACGGTTCCGGTGCCATCGGCGGCGATATCGACGCGCGACTTCATCCGGTACCATTGATTGGGAACCCATGCGAAGGGCACGGCATGTTTTACGCGCTCTTGGTTGGAGCTGATTTCGACCTGCTGCGAGTTGCCTTTGAGGATGATGAGGTAGCGTTGGTTCACGAGGCCGACCTCGCTCATCTTGCGTTTGTTGCCCTCGGTCATGACGTCTGCTTCAACGGTGTAACCTGCTGACTCGGGGTGACCGAAGAAGACTTGTCCGCGCTGGAACAGTTTGTTGTCGATGGTTTTGCAGAGTGCCTTTGTGCTTCCCTCGCCGGGGGCGTTGCGCACTTCGAACCGGAACCGTGCGCCGTTCCACGCGAGCGGCGGGTAGGCGAATGGGGTCGATGGCTCGAGCGTGTTTGGGACGGCTGGGGCCGGTGGCGCGTCCGTCTTGAGTGCGATTTCGGTTTGTTCGAAGTCGATTTTGACGGGGATGTCGGGAAGCACTTTGGCGCGCATCACGCCCTTGGCCTCGCCGTAAACGGCTTGGTAAGCACCGGCGCTGGGGATTTTTGCTGCGTCAGCGACGAGTTGTCCTTTCTCGTTAAAAGCACCTTTCATGGTGGCTTTTACGAGGGCTGTCGGCGGGATGTAAGACTCGAACTTCACCTTGGTGAGGTCGACGTTTTCTTCGACGGTGAAGCCGTTGGCGTCGAGGGCGCGAACACGAACCTGGCGGGCTTCGCCGGGTTTCAGGAGCATTTCACTTGGGATGATTTGGAGTTTTGCCACGGGCCCTGGTTTGACGGATTTCCAGCCTTCGTCTTTGAAGACGACGTCGGATGCGGCGTCGTTATCGGTGGCTTTTCCGAAGCAGTACAACTTCTTGTCAGTCTGGATGTAGAGGCGTCCGTTGTAGCCGATGGGTGAGCCGTAGCAGCGGCCTTCGAGGACGGTTCGGCTAACGATTTCGGCGTCGCGCTCTCCGGGTTTGAGGATGATGAGTTCGCCATTGCCGCCGGTGTCGCCTTCTGCGCCTGCGGTGGCTTGGACGCTGTTTGCGTCGGCGGTGTACATGGCGACGTAGAGGAGTCCGTTGGCGTAGAACGGGGAGCTTTGGCGTTGCTCGGCGGCGAGTTTCTTTTTCCAAAGGATTTCGCCGTTATCGGCGTTGGTGGCGGTGACTTCACCCGTGCCGGTGACGATGTAGAGGGTGTTTCCGACGAGGCAGGGCGAGCTGGCGAGGTTGCCGAGCGGGTTGCGCCAGTTTTCAAGGTCTTTGGATTCATAGACCTGAGGTTTGCCGGGTTCTGGGGCTTTGGAGCCGAGGGGGATGCGGTAGGATGCGGCGCGTCCGACTTCGCTGGAGTCGAGATTTTCGGACTCGTGGATCACGAGGAGAGAGCCTTTGTGGATGATGGGCGAGGCGTTGATTCCGCCTTTCGCGCCGGCTTTCGCTGCGGCGTAGCGGAAGACGGGTTCACCGTTGCGCGCGTTGAGGCAGACGATGGTGGAGTCGCCACCGGCGGAGATGAGGACGCGTTGTCCGTCGAGCCAGGTGAGGACGGGGTGCGAGAAGGTGTTGTCTTGCGGCCGTTCGCCGGGGGAACTGGTCCACACGAGTTCGCCCGTGCGTTTGTCGAAGGCGTAGAAGCGGTCTCCGGCGGCACCGTTTGCACCCCAGTTGGAGGTCACGCAGCGGGTGATGAGAAGATCTTGATCGATGCGCGGGGTTGCGGTGCGCGAGTTCGGAAAGGTGAGGCGGCCGAACTGTTCCATCAGGGAGTGGCGCCAGAGAAGCTTTCCGTCGTTGGTGTAGCAGGACAGGACGCCGTTGGTGTTTTGGACGTACACGTTTCCTGTTTCCGCATCGATGGCGGGGGCGGAGGTGGCGTAGCGCAGGTAAATCGTGTCGCTGAGGAAGTCGTTTAATCGGTTCTCCCAGATAAGCTTGCCGGTGGTGGCGTCGAAGCAGGAGACGATTTCCTGGAGATCGGGGCCTTCGCCGAGGTAGCCGTTGATGAAGAGGCGTCCGTTGTGGATGACGGGGGTGGACTGGCCGGGGAATGGGGCGGTCCAGAGGGCGGATTTGGCGTCGATTTTGTTGGGGAGACCGGTTTCGGGGGAGGTGCCGTTTTGGTTGGGTCCGCGCCAATCGATCCAGCCTTTCACGCCTTGGGAGAGGTTGGTGGCGGAGGCGACGGCGGCGGAGGCGCCTACGAGGGTTGCGCCGACGGCGTTGACGCCGGGTTTGACGGGTTCGGAGGTTGCGGCTGCGGGTTTGGCGGGGTTTTTAACGCCTTCGGCGGATTTGGCGTTTTTTTTGGGTTTCTCGGGCGCGGCGGTTGTTGGGGCGGCGGCGAGGAGGGGGAGGAGGGCGACGAAGGAAGGGAGATAACGCATGACGGAAGGAGGGGGTCGAAGGTTTTTAGGATGGACCGAATCCGGGCGCTGGCCGCGGCAGAAAAATAGTACGCATACGGACTAAATCCGCAAGGCGGGGGTTTCTTTGGGGAGGCGCGGAAATCCCCCCGGTAGGTTGACAATCACCCGATCGTCGTAAGACCGTAATACGCATGGCGACGATTTCATTTAAGGTTAGTGATGAAGAAGCTCGTACGATTCGTGCCCGCGCCCGACTGGAGCGGCTTACTGTTTCAGAGTTTCTCCGGCGTCAGGCGGCGGCCACGGCTAGCCCCCCGACCGCGATAGGTCGGGTGATATGCCCGCTCACTGGGGCGGTCATCTTTGATGGTGCTGAGTATCTCCCGCCGCTCACATTGGATTCTACGCGGGAAATGTTAGCCAACTTTCCTTAGTCGATATGGCTCACCTCCTGGACGTTAACATACTGGTGGCTTGGGGTTGGCGGGATCATGCGGATCATGACCGTGTTGTGCGTTGGATCGCCGAACGCAAGATGTCGCATAACGTGAAACTGTTTACTTCGCCCATTCCGGAGATGGGATTTGTCCGAGTTTCCGTGCAGCGTTCCTTAGGACGGATTTCGGTGCAGCAAGCAGCCGAGGTGCTCCAAGGCATGTTAAAATCTCTCGGGAAGCTTCATCAATTCCTCCCGGACGATCTCGGGGCAACGGAGTGGCCGAGCTGGTGTGGCTCTGCGGCTCGCACCACCGATGCCCATCTTCTGATGCTTGCTCTGCGCCACGGGCTTAATCTTGCTACTCTCGATGCAGGTATCCCTGGTGCGATGCTTCTGACCTAGATCGGGGCTTTAGTACTCCATGACTACTCTGGCTGGCCATGTCCTTAATCAATCCTGCATCGCCTAGGCCCGATGGACGCACCAATCTGAACACGAAGCAGCCGAGAATTATTTTGATTTCAGCGGGGGTTAAGGAGCCGTTCTTGTAATCCCTTGAGCCGTCGGGGCCTTTGGCGGGATGCAGTTCCTCGGATTTCTGTCGATTTCGCCCCGATTCCCGGCAAAAGTGGCTCCGAAAAGCAACGCTATCATAGTGTGCTTGAATGCTTTGTTGATTTATTCAGGACCGACTCGTCAGCAAGTTAGTGTTTGCGTTGCCCAATGCAAGCGGCTGAGGGGGTTTAACCGATGGAACAGGAGTGCGCTATCTCGATTGGCCGAAGGATGATGAGAGGCGGTGGAGCGGATTTCTGCAGTTATTGAGGGGGCGTGAAATAAAAGTGGGGCGTGGTGTCGCTTCTCAGGGGCGAACATGATTTTTCTGTGGGTGACGAAATACTTTCCAGCGCTTGGCGGCATTGGGTTTCCGGGAATGGTCCCCGGCTCTTGCTCTTTGCGCGTCAGCAGACGCGGTGTGAGGAGGATGCTCGGGACGTCTTGCAGGAGGCGTTGGTTGACGCGTGGCGGCGTAGCGGGGGGGCTGTTCCGGATTTGGCGCTGGTTTTTGCGGGGATTCGCCGCCGTGCTATCGATTTTGCGCGTCGGGAAGAGCGGCGTCGGCGCAGGGATGGGGAGTGGCTGGATCAGGCGTTTGGGGAGGGTTGGTTTGTGGATGGAGGGGTGGAGCATCGCGAGTTGGAGGCGGCGTTGCGGGGCATTCGCGCGGATTTTGCGGAGGTGGTGGTGCTCAAGGTTTGGGGCGGTCTTACGTTTGATGAAGTTGCGCGCACATTGGGGGTTAATGCGGCCACGGTTGCCTCGCGGTATCGCTACGCTCTTCGGGATTTGCAGGAGGTGCTTGAGGGCACCGGAAAGGCAGGGAATCGAAAAGAATCATGAATACTGCACCGCATGAGGATGGGGATGATGTTCGCGCATTAGAGGCGCGTCTGCGCGGGTATTTGCCGGGGGCTCTACCCGATGGGTTTGTGGCGGGATTCGCGGCACGGGTGGCAGCGCGGCGCCCGTCGCTCTTGGTTCGGTTTGGCTGGATTGCGGCGGCTGCGTTGCTGACCGTGGGGCTGTGGTTGGGATTTGGGGAGACGAAGCCGTTGGGCGACGGGGAAGTGATGCAGACTCCGAAGAGGGTTTTAGGGGCACCGATGACCGAGGCGGTAAACGCTGCGTTGAACACCGCGGATGATGGGTTGGTAGAGGTGACCGATGTGGTGGGTGCGGAGGATGCGGGGACTGCGCCGTCGGAGGAGGGGCTTTACCGGATTGTGCGGGTGATGCTGGTTCATCGAACGGTTGAGCGGGGCATTGAGGCGGATGCGCAGCGGGTGATTTCGGAGCAAACGAGCGAGCAGTACGTGGCGGTTCCGCTCGAGATTTTCTGAGTACAAAACGTTTCCTTATGAGCATGAAAATGAGATCCAAACACAGCATAGGCTCCGTCCTGATGGGCGGAATGATTGGGGCGAGTGGTTTTCTTCCGGTGGTGGCGGAAGAGGGCAAAAAGCCGGGGGCTTCGGGGCAGGAGAAAGCTTCGGAGGCCGCGCCCATCGCACCGAAAGTTTCCGCGTCAGCTACGTCGACGGCGGTTGCCGGAGCTGTCGCGAAAGGGGGTGCGGACGGGAACGTGAGCATCAATGTGACGGTGACTGGTCCGGACGGCAAACCGCTCACGCATCAGGTTGGGAATGTGGTTCAGGGTGCGGGAGGGGCGAAGGTGGATGTGCAGGGTTCTGCGATTTCGGTTGCTTCCGATGGAGTGAAACAAAGCGTTACGGTCACGACGGTTGGGCCGGATGGGAAAGTGCATACGGTGACGAGTGATGGGAAGGATGGAAAGCTGCCGCCGATTGCGGTTCCGACACCGGACGGGAAGGGAATGGCGATGAGCTTTCATCGTGCGCCGGCGCGGATGGAAAAGGTCACGTATGCGGGGGTGAATGTGGTCGAGGTTCCTGAGGTGGTGAGCAAGCATTTGCCGATTCCTCGCGGGATGGGATTGGTGGTCATGGAGATTGTGAAAGGATCGCCTGCGGAGAAGGCGGGTATTCGGAAGGACGACATTTTGCTGAGGTTTGATGATCAGTTACTTGCGTCTCAGGATCAGTTGCGCAAGTTGACTCGGTCACGGAAGACTGGCGACAAGGTTGCGCTGACGTTGATGCAGGAGGGTAAAGAGAAGGCTGTGGAACTGGTGCTTGGAGAGCGGGAGGAGGACGTGGCCAATCCTGGGCATGGACCGTGGCAGCCGTTTGGATGGACGAAAGACGGGCCGCATCCGATGGCGCAGAATGTTCGGGAAGCGGCTGAGAGGGCGCGGGATTTGGCCGCAAGGAAGTTTGAGGAGGCGAAGCGTCAGATTCAGGAGCGGCGCGAGAAGGCGGGCGAACCCGGACGACCGGGTGGGGAGGTCGTCGAGCGCATGGAGCGGGAGATCAAACATTTGCGGGAGGAAGTTGATCGGCTTCGCGGGCAGTCGGGTCGCGGGGAAGGGGAGGGCGCGCGTCGCGAGCGGCCTCCGGTGGGACCACGGGATGGAGAGCGGCCGCCGAACGGGCCAAGGGACGGGGAGCGGCCTCCGGGAATCCGGCGTGATGGCGATCGCGGTCCGGAGGGGCAGCGTGAAGGGAGGCCTCGGGAGGGGGAGCGGCCCCCGGGCGGGGCGCGCGAGGGAGAGCGGGGGTAGAGGGGAGAGAGGCGATGGCAGCGGGTCGTTGACCCGCTGTTTGCGGGAGGCGGACGGGAATGTCTGCCTCCCGTGGTGTTTATGGCAGGGTGCGGAGGAAGGCGGCGATGGCGGCTACTTGTTCGTCGCTCATTCCCTCGGCGACGGGGGGCATCACGGAGCGGCCCGTGATGTAGCCAGCGGACTTGATGTCGTCGTGCGCGATCTTCTGTTCGATGCCTCCCATCAAAAGGACGGTTACTTCCTTCGCATCCTCACGCTTTTTGAAGCCTTCGAGTGTTCCGCCGGACTTGGTTTCGATTCGGAACAGACGGAATGCCTGTTCGATGGCTTCGTTCGGGGCGAGGATGGCGGTGAGGAGGCCGTCGAGGTCTCGTTTGGAGGAACCGTCGAGCGGGGGGGCCAAGGCCACTCCTTTGCCGCCGGCGACGTGGCACGCGAGGCAAAGGGATTCCGTCATTGCGCGGCCCTGTTCCGGCGGTGTTTTTGCGACCAGCGGTTTAATCGTTTCGATGCGATGCTTGAGCCGCGCAACGGCTTCTGCGGCAGGGGGCGGTTCGGTGCCGATGGCTTTATCCCAACGGTTTTCAAACAGTTCCGCTGCGGGTTTTCCTGAGAGCGCGAGTTCGAGCAAGAAATCTTGGAACGCTCGCTCGTAGGAACCCCCAAGGGCTAAGTAGGTTCCGCCCCATCCCTTGACGTGTTCAGCCGGTGCCGGCGCTTCACTCCATTTTTTTAGCCAAGCCGCGTGCTCGGGGGCGCGCGGAGTGTTCGCGTGCCGGAAGTAACGCAGCACGGCGTAACGAACAGGCCACGCGGTTTCTGCGCTGAGCGGCTTGAGGAGAGCAAATGCCTGACTCGGCGGGATTCGAAGGAGATCAAGTGCGCGGACCGATTCTCGGCGAACGTCTTCGTCTGCGTCGGCGAGAAGCGATTTCCATAAGGCGGCGTCAAAGTGACCGAGTTCGGCGAGGGCCCATACAGCGTGAATGCGAGCTGAAGGCGCTCCCTCCTTTTTGCCGGCAATGGCTACAAGTTCTGGGGCGAGGTGGGTGGCTTTGCGCGCCCCGATTTGGTGCCATGCCGCGCGCATTTGCCAGACGCTCGGGGCGGACAAGTGCGCTGGAAGTTCGTTGTCGGCGACCTTCGTCAGGTTGGGGATGAGGCGATCCGACTGACTTTTGTGGCGAACTCGCCATACGCGTCCGCGTTCCTTGTCTCGTGCGGGATGGTCGCGCGCGACCTCGTTGTGGGAGATGATCCGGTTGTACCAATCGGTGATGTACAGGCATCCATCGGGGCCGAAGGTGATGGCGACCGGACGGAACATGGGATCTGATGAAACCACAAGATCTGCGTGCTTGGTGAACTTCCAAACTCCGTTTGCGTCGCGGTTAGCGTTCACCGCGTGGACTTTTCCGTGAATGGGATTTGCGATGTAAAGAAGCCCCTGCCAAGGCGCGGGAAATCCGCCGCTGGTGTCTTCGCTCAAGGCGAGTCCGGAGAAGCCTGTTCCGCCGAGGCCGAGTCCTTCTGCGGTCGGCGGGTGAATCGGGGACAGCGGGTTCAGTTTGGTGGCGATGAAACTTGGGTAGGTTGAATCTTCCTCGAACGGAACCACGCTGTATCCCAAGTCGTTGGCTTCGTGGATAAAGACACGGCCGGTGCGACTGTGTCCCCAGCACCAGATGTTGTTGAGACCGGCGCTGATGACCTGAAGATCTTTACCGTCTGGCCGAATCGTTGCCACCAACGTGCGGTTGAACGGGACGCTGGCGCCTCCGGCGTCTGTGACGCGGCCGGAGGTCAGCACGCCTTGCGAGAAGACGATTCGTCCGCCTGGATGCCATTCCAGTTGGTGGGGAACCGTGTGGGTATCTTGCACCCCAAAGCCCTGAGCCAGAACGCGCTTTTCGCCGTCGGCTTTCCCGTCGCCATCGGTGTCGTTGAGGAAGAAGAGTTCGGGGCCTTGCGCGATGAAGGCGCCATTTCCGTGAGGCAGAACGCCGGTGGGCATCACCATGCCGTCGGCAAACACGCGTGGCGTTTGCGGTGTGCGTGCAGTTGGGGTGTCGAAGACGACGACTTTGTCGCGACCGGGTTTGGTCCATGCAACGGGGTCTTTATCGCGGGGGTATTCCGTTGCGGTGACAGACCACATGCGCCCAGCGTCGTCAAACGTGACGGTGATGGGTTTTGGAAGTCCGGTTTCCTCGCTGGCGACGAGTTCGATGGAGAAGTCAGATGGGAGGGTGAAGCTCTCGCGTTGTGCGTTGGGAGAGAGCGGCTTCGCGTCCACGGCATTTCCTCCTTTGAGGGCGCCGGGTTTGGCCGCGGGCGCACCTGAGGGGGCGAGTTTCGGTCCGAGAGATGCGAGGTCTTTAACTGCGGACGGTGCGACGAGGAGGTAATCGAGGCCGAGCATGTAGGCCTTTCGGGCGGAGGGATGGGCGCCTTTGACGGAAAACTCGAGGCGGTGTTCGCCTGTTGCGAGGTGAACGGGATCGCCGATGGGAAGGGTGCCGGTGTGGATGACGCTTCCGTTGTAGAGATCGAGGTCTTTGTAGAGGAGCGTGCCGTTGAGGGAGACGTCAAAAACCCCGTAATCCGATGCTTTGGTGAACCCTGCAGCGAGCCGGTAGTAGCCGTCCGTTGGCACGCTGAACGCGAGAGACAAGACCTCGCCGGGTTTTGCGCCGGTCCACCACAAGTGGCTGTCATTGCTCCAGCGACCGACGCCGTAGTTGCGGAGGTCTTGGGGACGGGCGGCGCCTGTCTTTGCGAGAATCTTCAAGGTTTCGCCTTCGAGCGTGATGACGCTTTGGTTGGATTGGGTTTGTGCCTCGGGCGCGAGAAACATGAGGGAGGCGGACCACAGAAAGACGGGGAGAGCGAGGTGGCGGTTCATTGGCGATGGGTGACGTTGGATGGCGTTTGAGAGGTAACCCTGCAACTCGGTTTTGTCGCAGGGGTGCGTGGGTGATGTGGCTGTGAGGGTTGAGTTCGCGGGGGGTTAGTCACGTTTTCGGAAGGTGACTTGTTTAAGGCTCTGAGAGGGTGGAACGCTCGAGCGGATGCAAACTTGCGCCCACCCTGCTTCGGGTCCGCCTTTCACAAGAAGGCCTTGTTCGGAAGGGGCGACGAGTTCGGTCTCGATGTGGGGAGTCTGGGTTTCTTTGCGCGGTTTCGTGCGAACGAAAAATCGCGCGCTTGTTTGGTCGCTAATAGGGAGCGCGTGGCAGGCATAGGTGGCGTTGTCT
>JACCEE012425486.1_pt1 | contig 15182 bp, 3 predicted proteins | sample 7449931 | NCBI WGS metagenome assembly JACCEE01 (sample SAMN15323457, study PRJNA562643) | freshwater metagenome | isolation source: river surface water | place: USA:Blue River Watershed | collected 2017-08-19 | reverse complement strand
GATATGGAAGCAAATAATTTCATCTACCAAAGAGGAAAGAATATGATAAGAGTAATCTTGGTAATGCTCTTTGTAATTATTTCTATTTCAGGGTTTTCGCAAACAGATACTGAATTTTGGTTTGCAGCACCAGAGATTGATTCTACGCATGCTGATTCATCAATAATTCGATTTGCATCAATTAATCCTGTCGATGTTACAGTAAGTATTCCGGCAAATTCATCATTTGAGCCAATTACGTTTCATATTGCTGCAAATAGTGATGCAATGCTTGATTTGAATAAAATCGGTACTGTTAATTATAAAAATGCTATCGAAAATACGGCCTATGATATACCTGTCAACAAGGGTATTCATATTGTAGCTACTGATAAAATAGAAGCCTATTATGAAGTAAAAACATTGCCGAATTCTGAAGTATTTGCTTTAAAAGGGAAAAACTCATTGGGAAAATTATTTTATGCTAATTTTCAGAATTATTGGCATAATAAATATCCAATTTTAAGTGATGGTGATAAAACGATGGAATTTGGAACTCAAGATTCTTTACCATTGCCTTTCGCTGTTGATGATTACCAAGACCAAGTTGCTTCATATTCTTGGTCATCATTTGATATTGTTGCAACGGAAGATGGTACCGAAATTAATATTACGCCAACCAATCCAATTGTCTCAAACGCAAATACTTTTGATAGTTATGGCTTTGTTACAGGAGGGGCATTTCATCCAGCAAATGTAACATATACCATTAAACTTAATAAAGGTCAAACATACTCGGCTCGTCAAGTCTGGAAAAATCCCAAAAAAAGTATTGGAGGAACTAAAATAGAAGTTACTAACGCGACAGGACATAATATTGCTGTAACATGTAAAGAAGATGGTTTAGTTTCATGGAATCACGATAACTCCCAAATCTATTTAAACCCTACTGATAACAATCAAACTAATTTATATGATTTTAGTAATTACGCATTTGATGTTATTGGAGATCAGATGATTCCAGTAAACTTAATCGGAAATGATTATATTGTAATGCGTGGTGGTTTATATCCAGATGTTGATCAAAATCAAAATACGCCACCCAATGATTATGACTATGATGGAGAAAGAGTCTTTTTTACAGCAACAGCAAATAATACAGTATTAACTATAAAATCATATTCAAATACAGGTGTTTTATTGAATACGTATACATCTCCCACGTTAAATGCCGGTCAAGTTTATGCTTACGCATTTAAGTATAACTCAAATAAATCGAATATTGAACAATTTTTGAGAGTAACCTCTAATAGCCCAAGTTTTTATACCTATCATGTTTCAGGGCAACTATCAGAGTTGGGTAGTGCAATGATACCGACCATTGGAGTGTGTACTGGATCGACACAATTGGCATTTACTCGTTCATATAATGGACTCTTTCAAGTAAATTTAATGGTAAAAACCGGAGCTGAAGGAAGTTTTAAGGTTTACGACAGTAAAGGAAATGATGTGTCAACAACATTTAATATTCAAGCTTCTAATTTTGTGGAAATTCCGGGCTCTGGTTGGAGTGTGTATAATCAACCAAATAATGATTGGACAAATAAAGCTATAAAAGATACAACATATATAATTAAAAATAGTCAAAATGTCTTTCACCTAGGAATAATAAACATAAGTAGTTTTCCAATTATAGATACAACTCGTGTTCCTCAATATATTGGAAATTGGTTGGGAAATCCAAAGAATTTAAAGGTTCCTAAAATGTTCAAAGGGTATTCAACAACTGGAACGATCCCTTCATCTGTTATAGCTTCTGTTTGGAATAATCCAAACTGGACAGTTTCGAAAGTTGATGTTGAACCTACAAGTCATATTTATTATTCAATAACAAATATAGCAGGAGATACCTCTATTTATGTTGCTCATTGGTATGCTGATAGTCGTGGAGCATTTTATGGTTATTTTTCAGATTTTAATGAGTTTAAAATTGGAGCACATTTACCCGATGATGATGCAAAGATCTGTATTGGAGATTCAATTCAACTGCAAGCTTCTGGAGGTATAAAATATATTTGGTCAGGAGCTACAATTCAATACTTAAGTGATATTAATAGTCCAAATCCTGTGGTAAAGGGTATGCCTGCAGGTTCGTATACGTATGGTGTACATATTGAGGGATTTTGTCAGTTAAGTGGTGATACATCTTTGTCGTTCACTGTTTTAGATAAGCCATCGGTTACGATTTCTGGTCCAACAGCAATATGTAGTTCTTCTCCAATTGCAACATATTTAGCAGCAAGTTCTCAAGATGTTATATATACGTGGTCTGCTTTAAATGGTAATATTACATCAGTACAAGGTGTTAATACTTCAACGGTTAATTGGGGAACTGCTACGTCGGGAACAATATCTGTAGAAGTTGATAATAAAGCGTGTGCTGTTGCAAATGCTAGTTTAGATGTAAGTCCGGTACCATTACCAGATCCTACCATTACCGGACCGAATACTATTTGTATAAGTTCTCCATCTGCGACATATACTGTAGCTTCGGTAGTTGGTGCAACTTATGTGTGGAATATTACCGGAGGAAAAATTTCATCAGGACAAGGAACAAATTCAGTTCTTGTAGAATGGAATAGTGTTGGTAATATGTCAATTTCATGTACCGTTAATAATGGAACATGTCCTTCACAAATAGGAACTCAAAATGTTTTAGTAAATCCATTACCAATAGCGACTATTTCAGGACCAATATCTGTTTGTTTGTCAAATCCCACTGTTACTTATTCAGTTCCTCTATCAGCAGGTGCAACATATACTTGGTCGGTAGCTGGAGGTATTATTAATTCAGGTCAAGGAACTAATACAGTTTCTGTTACATGGTCTTCGGTTGGTTCTAAATCGATTTCTGTTGCTTTAGATAATAATTCTTGTCCTGCACAAACAGGAACTTTAGATGTTGATGTACTTGCTGTGCCGGTTGCTACTATTTCAGGTCCAAATGTAATTTGTATGAGTTCTCCAATTGCGACTTATACTGTTAATTCATCACCTAATGCAACATATAATTGGACTGTTGTTGGAGGAACAATAACAGCAGGTCAAGGAACAAGTTCAATTTCAGTAACTTGGTCTTCTGCTGGAAATAGAACTGTAAGTGTAATTGTTGATAATAAAACATGTACCGCCGTTACAGCTTCTTTAAATATAAATGTCGTTAATGTTCCCAATACAACAATTAGTGGACCTTTATCAATATGCTTTGGTTCTCCAACTGCAACTTATTCTGTTCCTTCTATTACAGGTGCAACTTATAATTGGACGATAACCGGAGGAACCATTACATCTGGTCAAGGAACGAATTCGATAAATGTTATATGGACATCAACAGGAAATAAAACATTATCAGTCGATATCAATAATACAATTTGTCCTGTAGCAACAGGTTCTATAACGGTAAATGTTAATTCAACAATCGATGCTTCAATAACAGGCCCTGTTTTAGCTTGTTTGAGTAGTCCGACATCAACATATTCTGTAAATAGCGTTACTGGTGCAACTTATGTATGGACTGTAATAGGAGGAACCATTACTTCAGGTCAGGGAACTAATGCGATTTTAGTTACATGGTCAACCGTCGGTTCTAAATCCATTTCGGTAACAATCGACAATCTTGTTTGTCCAATAGCAAAGGGTAATTTGTCTGTAAATGTTAATACACCTCCAGACAAGACCATAACGGGACCAACTTCTATTTGCTTAAATACTCCAACGGCAACATATTCGGTACCCAATTCATCAGGTTCTGTTTATACTTGGAACATTACTGGTGGAATTATAAATTCAGGTCAGGGTACAACATCAGTAAATGTTACGTGGACTTCTTCTGGCGCAAAATCTATTTCAGTAGATATTGATAATAAAGCTTGTGCTATAGAAACAGGCGTTTTAAATGTAAATGTAAATACACCTCCTAATGTTAATGATCAAATAGTTAAAGCTTGTGCTGTTACCGAAAAAACGTTTGACGGACATCCTGAAGGAGGAACACTCCCTTATCTATCTCATAATTGGAAAATTGTTGTCGGGTCTATTGTTTATTCAACAAATAAAAATTTACTAACTGTTAACCCAACGTCTGTTTCAGGTGTAACAAGATTCAGATATACCGTGACTGACTCAAATAATTGTTCCGATTCATCATTGGTTGATGTTCAAATTTATGAAAATCCTGTAGTTGTATTGCCGGATACAGGTGTTTGTCAGAATGGCGTTTTAAAATTAATGCCAACGATAACAGGTGTTTCAAATCCTTTGCCCGAATGGACAAGTTCGCCGATTTTGAATCCAACACAGTTGTTGTCTAAAAATGTGGATATTATTACTACAAATTATGGAAATTATCAGGTAACATTAACGGCAACAGACTCTTTGGGTTGTAAAAATACTGCGATTTCAAATGTAAATATATATCAGGAACCAATAGCATCTGTAAGTCCTTCAACAAATACTCATGTTTGTCAGAATGAAATACTACCTTTAACAGGTCAGGATTTCCCAAATGTTGTTACATATAAATGGGCCGGAGATTTGGCAAGTATTTCACCAAATGCTAAAATAACCAATTTTAAAAGTAGTATTCCTGGAAACCATGCGTTGTCGTTTATTGTGATTACAAATCATGGATGTTCCGACACAGCACAATTAAATGTTATTGTTGATGAAAATCCAATATTTACTTTAGGGGCAGACACATCAACATGTAGTGGTGTTGCATTAACCTTAAATGCTAAACCTACAGGTGGATCTGGTCATTACATATATGATTGGCATGATGACAATGGACCGTTCGATTTGCCCCACAGTAATAATCCTGTATATGTGAAAAATAATGCAGGAATATTTAATGTATATCTGTCAATTATTGATAGTGTATCTTCTTGTAGTACATCAGATACTATGAAAATTACGGTGAATCCTAATCCTAAAGTAAATCCAATTATTGAAGAGGTTTGTTTGAATGAATCGAAAGAATTAGATGGAAAACCTACGGAAGGTTCTGGTATATGGGTTAGTCATGTGTGGAGTGGAGCAAATATTTCTTCATTAATTGCAAATCAATCAACTCAAAAGCCAACGTTCAAATCGTCGATTGCCGGTCCTCATTATTTGCATTATAAAATTGTTGATTCTAAAGGTTGTATTGGTGAAAATAATGCAACGATCACGGTTAACGGTTTGCCTACTCCCAAAATTACAGGAAAACCATTACTCGAAGTTTGTGCTAAAGCTACATTACCGATTGAGGTTTCTGGTATTTCTGGATCAGCTCAATATACTTGGACTGGTAACGGAGCTGCATATCTAAACAATACATCAATACAAAATCCTACGTTTACCACAACAGCTACCGGTTTGTCACAGTTAATTATTGCTGTTGAAGATACTAAAACATGTATTGGATATGATACTTTAACGGTAAATGTAAATCCTTTACCCAAACCTGTCATTAATAATGATTCTTTATGTGCTGGTGCTAAAATTAATTTGAATGGCGATTCAAAATATTCGATACATAAATGGACTGGAGATGTTGATCCTATTCCTGTTGCTGAAAGAACAAGTCAAAATCCATCTTTCTCTACAACAATAGCAAAGACATATAATCTTAAATATAGCGTAACTGATTCAAAATCATGTACAGATAGCGTTGCTTTTACTGTTACTGTTAATCCATTACCTATTGTAAATGCTGGATCTGATATTTATTTTGCTCATGGCGATTATGTCACATTATCAGGTTCGCCATCTAGTATTGCAGAATATAATTATTATTGGTCTCCGCAAGATTCTGTATTGAATCCCAATAGCCAAAATACCTATACAAAACCTTTACATAGTACTTTTACTTTTAATTTAACTGTTGAAAATAAAATTACATTATGTAAAGACAGTGATAAAGTGAAAGTACAAGATATTTCAGGGCCTTTAACTGTATCTGTAAAACCTGCTGTAATATGTTATGGAGATACAGCAATGTTGGAGTTGTCTGTTGGTGGGGGAAAACAACCATATTTGTATGCATGGTCTCCAGGTATTGAAAAACAATATAGTGATGGTTCTGTTATAGTTAAACCTTCGGTTACTACAACTTATACTGTTACTGTGATGGATAATGTTGGAGCAATTGCAACAGCAACAGCGACCATTGTTGTCAATCAACTACCAACGATTACTTTGGCAGATAAATCGGTGTGTGTAAATGATACATTACCTATCAACCCCTTAATTGTAAATTCAGATGGAGCAACTACTTCGAAGGTTTCTTGGACTGGTGGAGGTACAGGTGGTTTACATGGTATAACAAATGAGGCAAATGTTAATTTTTGGGATAATGTATCAGGTGTAAATCCTTTAAAACTCACCGTTACAGATAGTAAAGGATGTGTTAATTCAGCAACTATGAACGTAACTGTAAACGATTTACCTGTAATAACAATACTTGCTGATTCAAAAGAAGTTTGTGAATCAATACCTGTTGATTTATCTGTTCAACAAACAGGAGGTGTTCCAATAACAAATTATGCTTGGTCTGAGTTAAACCCAACACATTTAAAATCAATAACAGCTGCTACAAATGTATTTACTTCTGATTCAGACGGAGATATTTCGTTATTAGTTACAGATATTAATGGATGTAAAGGTCTCAATACAATCCATATTGATGTGAATTCTAATCCAATAATATTAGCTGCCGATACCGCTGTTTGTCAAAAAACTGAATTAAAATTAGATGGAAAACCAAATGGCGGTTCAGGAACTTATATTTCGCATGTTTGGTCAGGTGTAAATGTTTCAAAACTCAACAATCTATCAATTCAAATTCCTGATTTTAATACATCTGAGGATGGCGAATTTAATGTTTTGTATGACGTGACCGATAATAAAGGTTGTAAAAAATCAAAACCAATAAAAATTACGGTTAATCCTTTACCAACCTCTACTTATTCACCTCTACCCTTAGAAGTTTGTTCGGGTAGTCCTTTAACGATTACAGCAAATCCACAACCTATAAATGATATAGTTACCAATAAATGGATTGAACCAGGAAAACCTCTTCAAGGAAATAGTGCTACGGTAACGATTAAATCTGATTCTGTTGGCGTTAAAAAGATCTATTATCAAGTGATTACCAATAAAGGATGTAGTATTGTTGACACCTTGTCTGTAACATTAAAACCCAAGCCTACAATTAAAATTAATCCAGATGAATTAGTTATTTGTGAAAATGAAATTGACAATATATATTCTGTATACTCTGGTGGAACCAATACTCCGTTAACGTTTACATGGTCGACAAATCCTGAAACACCTGTTGTTTTATCATCTGTAAATACACAAAATACAACATTTGTAAAATCAAAAATGGGAAGTGTTGATGTTACTTTAATATATGAAGATGCGAATACATGTAAAGATACTGATAATGTGACGATTCAAGTAAAACCAAATCCAACAATAACAATTGGAAAAGATTATTTCCATGCTTGTCAAAATCAAAAATTACAGTTAAATGCAAATCCAACAAATATTGCAAATCGTCAATATACATGGATAGGAGGAACCGGTCTAATGTTTTTAAATAAAACAGATATTCCAAATCCTGAATTTAGTTCTTTATCATTAGGAAAGTATTCTTTAATATATCAAGTAAAAGAAAATCAATTTGGATGTGAGGCTTTTGATACAATAACAGTCAATGTGACTGCATCTCCAGAAAAAAAGATCATAAAAGATTCGATATGTCAAAATCTCACATTACAACTTGATGTTGCTCAAACAAATGCAACAAAATATATTTGGAAAGGAACAACATTGTCTGCATTATCATCTGTAACCATATCAAATCCTACGCATAATACTGCAACTCCAGGTGTATTTGATTACAATGTAATCGAAACAAGCGACAGTTTATGTAGCGATACGGTAAAAGTGAATGTTAAGGTTTTTGCAAATCCAACCATTCAAAATGTGCCTACTACAGTTAATGCATTTTTTGATCAACAATATAAATATTTACCGAATATAACTCCTGCAAATGCTCTTTATACATGGAGTCCATCTGAGGCATTTATAGATGCAACAATAAAAGATGCAATTACTCAAAAAATAGAAACAGACATTAATGTCTCTTTATTTGTAGAGGAAATGGTTTCCGGTTTGAAATGTTCAACAACAGTCAATTCTGTGATTAAAGTTGCGCCGAAGCCTACAATTTCGCTTGCTCCTGTAACTATATGTGAAGGAGAAACTGTTAAAATGACACCAACTGTAACGGGTGGCGCAAATCCAAAGACTTATACTTGGACTGTCGATGGACAGACATTTACAGGTCCTACTTTAACATATAAACCGGCTAAATCAACACAAGTAATGGTTTCTGTAAATGATGGATATTCTACTATTACAACAACTCAATCAATAACAGTTAATCCAAAACCAGGAAATACCTATTTGAAATTCCCTGTTTGTAGTGGTGATGATTTGAATATCAATTTCCCCAGTTCTATAATAGCTGTTAAATATGAATGGATTGGGAAAAATGTGCAAAACCTATCGAATACAAAAATTGCTAATCCCGTATTTAATAGTGCTTTGAGTGGTACATATAATTATAAGGTTATAACTACTAATGAATTTGGTTGTGCTGATACATCAGATGTAGAGATCGATAATATAAAACGACCTGAAGTTTCTTTACCTGATACAATTAAAATTTATAATGGACAAACATATGAATTTAAACTTGGAGCTTCTTCAATAAATGAAACATACGAATGGACACCAATTTCAATTTTCTCTGATCCAAATATTAAAAATCCAACGTTAAAAGATGTAAAAGATCAAGACGAGGCAATATTGAAAGTAAGTGAAACGCAATCTGGCTTATTCTGTAGTGTAAAAGATACTTCAATAATAGTCCTTGAAAAACCGATGACTCCTCCTCAATTTGTTGTTGATAATCCAAACATTTGTTTAGGAAATTCAATTATAATGACTGCAAATGTTACTGGTGGTGCGCCTAATAAAGTTTATACATGGACATTTAATGGCGTTCAAACAGTTGGTGATACTTTGAAAATTACACCTACGGCTGCTGGGAAATATACAATTACATTGAAAGTGTCTGATTCTTATGATAGTGTAACAGCAACTAAAGACATCGAGGTTTATCCGAATCCAGAAGTATTTATCTATCCTCATTTACAAACTTATGTAATTGATGACTTGGGACACCAATTAACAGCAATGATGAAAGGAGGAACTCAACCGTATTCTTATGTTTGGTCTTGTGATTCAAATGGCATTGTTTCTCCAACAAAAACTCAAAATCCTTTTACTCTCTTTAAAGGAATTCAATCTGGAAACTCTAAAGTTAAGCTATTGTTGGTTGATGCACATAAATGCTCTGCTACTGATAGTATTAATCCTGAAATTGTTGAAGAACCATTATGGCCAGAAACTGTTTGCTCTGGCAACTCTTTTACCTATTCATTAGGTACAGATAGTTCGATGAGATGGGTTGTCACAATAAATGGAAAAACGGTTGAATACATTACTTCAAGTCCAACGCTTAATTTTGATACTGCAGGAGTTGGCAATATCATTATTTATGATTTGAACGATTCAAAAAATCCTATCTATAGTTTTAATTTTACTATAAATATGAGTCCAATTGCCAATTTTGAATATACTCCTGAAAAAGAAATTTATATTGGGAAACGTGTACAATTCATAAATCTTTCTGGTCCTAAAGTTAATGGAAAACTCGAAGAAAGTCCATTGAATTTCTATTGGGATTTTATTGGAGATAAAGTATTTACTTCTGAATTAATTGAGCCATCATATCAATATGACGATACTGGGAAATATGACGTAACCTTGATTGCAATGGATACAATATCACGTTGTCGTACATCTGTAACAAAAAAAGTTGAAGTAGTACCAAATATGAATTGTGGATTAAAATTCCCCAATGCATTTACGCCTGAATTAATAAAAGACAGAATTTTCTTACCTGGTTATATTGAAGGCATTCAAGATAAAGGTTATGATTTGAAGATTTATAATCGATGGGGACAACTTTTGTTTGAAACAGAGTATCGCAATATTGGATGGGACGGAATTTATAAAGGAGATATGTGTAAACAAGATGTATATGTTTATCAGTGTAAAGCTCTTTGCGAAAATGGTAAAGAATTATTTATTAACGGTGATGTAACATTAATCAAGTAAGCTCGTAATACCGACATATTGTATATAAGAAGCGGGAAAAACAGAGTTCCCGCTTTTTATTATATAATAGAGTCAAATTGAAAATGTGACTGGGTATGAAGGTTTTGTTAGTTGAAGATGATGAATCATCGCTTTGTTACCTTGAGGTAGCTCTGAAGAAAGAAGGCATAGAATATCGTACTGCAAATGATGGTAAAATAGGGTATGAAGTTTTTAAAGAATTTCAACCTGATTTTATTTTAAGTGATATTAATATGGCCGAAATGACCGGGATTGAATTGCTTGAAAAAGTAAAAGTTCATCGTCCAGAAACTATTGTCGTTATGCTTACTGCTTTCAATTCGGAGCAATACGTTGTTGATGCAATGAAATTAGGAGCAAATAACTATTTAAAAAAACCGATCTTAAAAGATACATTCCTCGCTTTCTTACGAAAATACGACAACATTATTCAAATGCAGAACTTTGATAAGAAAATTACATCTTATCAAAAATGTCACGAATTTGATTTAGTTTTCAATACTGAATTTGAAATTATTCCTTCAATTGTTAATTTACTGGTTTCCGAAACCGATGGTATTTTGTCACCAGAAAAACAGCTTGATATACGTTTGGGATTAAGCGAGTTATTGTTAAATGCAGTAGAGCATGGGAATTTGGGCATCAGTTTTTATGAAAAAAGTGATGCTGTTAATAATGATACTCTTGGTCAATTATATAAAGAAAGACTTGCCATATCTGAATATGCTAAGCGTTTGGTAAGTGTTAGTTATTCTTATAAAAACAATATCTGTGAATGGATAATTACAGATCAGGGGCAAGGTTTTGACTTTAAATCGATTCCAGATCCATCAAGCGAAGAAGGATTAATGTGTTTACACGGTCGAGGAATTTTTATTTGTCGATTCCAGTTTGATGAAATGGAATACATCGGTTGTGGAAATCAGGTTCGAGTCGTAAAAAAAATGAATTAATGAGTTCTGATCCGAAATTCTTTTAAACTCGAATTTTATAAAGCCTTTCCTATTATGTATAAAGGGTATATATATAAAGTATTGTTAGCCCTCGGATTTCTTTGTGTTTTGCTATTGAATTCCTCTATCTACGCGTATTCTCAGAAAAGCATTGTTAGAAATGATTATGTTCTCGTTAAGCCTCACATTAGTGATGATAATTATTCTGGTGATAAACAACATGAAAATATTGGTAAAAAATTATCGAAAATAATTAGATTTCAGGTTTTAAAAAACGATACATCGCCCGTTGTCAATTATCCCGTTTATGTATCAATATTATCGATGCCTGCAGGAGCAAAAGGATTTAAAATACATACGACCAGAATATTAACAGATGATAATGGTATAGCAAGAACCTATATCACGCTAGGAAGTAACGAGGGCGAGTATAGTATTATCGCCCGAATAAAAAGCAGTTCTGATAAGTCTTTTCTTGTTTATACATTTTTTGCTCGTTCATCTACATGGGTGCTTTTCTTATTGATTGGGTTATTAGGTGGTTTAGGTCTCTTCCTTTTTGGAATGGAAATGATGAGCTCTGGATTACAAAAATCAGCTGGCGATAAAATGAGAACAATCCTAGGTCGGTTTACCAATAATCGGTTTATCGCGTTTGGATCAGGAGCTGTCTTCACAATGATTATTCAAAGTAGCAGTGCAATGGCTGTTATGCTTATGAGTTTTGTAAATACAAGACTCATGCAATTTAAATCAACCATACCTATTTTGATAGGTGCAGCTGTTGGAACCACAATCACTGCACAATTAATAGCATTAAAGATAACTGATTATGCAATTTTATTTGTAGGAATAGGGGCCGCATTATATCTTTTCTCTAAAAAAAATCAAATACGTAATAATGGTGAAGCTGTTTTAGGATTCGGAATCCTGTTCTTTGGATTAAAAATAATGTCAGATGCTATGTATCCTTTGCGTTCATGGGATCCTTTTATAAACCTGCTTTTATCTTTTGAAAACCCTTTTTTAGGTATAGCTGCTGGAGCCTTATTTACTGCATTAATTCATAGTAGTAGTGCGTGTATTGGTATTATAATGATTTTTGCCGGGCAAGGTTTATTATCATTAGAATCAGGAATTTATTTGTTATTAGGCGCAAATTTAGGAACACCCTCAACAGCATTAATTGCTAGTGTAAAAGCTTCTATTGAAGCAAAAAAGGTAGCGTATGCTCAATTGTTCTATAAAATAATAATGATAACACTATTCATTGGTTTTGTGCCATTATTAGTTCATTTATTAAATTATTATAGTTTTCATAACGCACCAGTTATAACAAATGAAATGTTATATGATGCATTACCCAGACAAATCGCCAATGCACACACATTTATTAATATAATATTAGCTCTAATTATATTCCCACTTATTCCTCTTTATATAAAATTCTTAGATAAGATTTTTCCTGAACCCGAAATTAAACCACTCTATACAATTAAGTATTTAGATAATAATATAATTACGACGCCAACATTAGCATTAAATTTGGCTAAACAAGAAACACTTCGATTAGGAAGAAAAGTATATATCATAACCGATGAAATACTTGTTATATTCCTCAATAATGATATTCAATCTTTAGACAGTTTAGCACTCAAACGTGATGAAATTAAAGCAATTCGCGATGAGATTAAAACATACATATTAAAGCTGAGTCCGTATTGTGACGAAAAACGGATCAACGAATCATTCCAAATAATCCATGTCTTACAAGAACTCTCACATATTAATGATGTTATTACAAAAATTTTGCATAGACGAGCCGAAAAATGGATAGATCGACATTATGAATTTTCACAAGAAGGTAAAGCTGAAATAATTCAATATCATAAACATACATTGTCTGTTTTTAAGAATGCGCTTGAGGTCTTTGAGACCTTAAATTTGGAAAAAGCAAAGGATATACATAAACATCGTAATCAAATAAACGAATTTGCAGACCAACTTGAAAAAACGCAATATGAACGAATAATAAAAGGGAATAGCATCGATTTAGAAAACTCAAAAACACACATGGAGATTATTAATATGCTTAATATCATAACACAATATTCTGTAGATATGATAAAACCATTTATCCCAAAGATTGATACATATTAGTTTTTTCTGTTACTATATACCGAATTCGGGATTTGAGTCATTGGATTTGGAAGGTTATCAGATTTCATTAGGGGGTTTAGAGGATAGTACGTGTATGAAGTTTTTTGGGGGATTAGGGGAATCTTTTTGAATAATGACTCGATGAAATAGGAGTTTGATGGTTGGAGTCCGAAAAAAAATAAACGTGCAAGTGTCAAAGATTCAAGAGAGTAAAGGGATTGAGGTAAAAAAAAGTAAAAATAATTGCAGAATAATTTGGAAAAGGGTAAAATATAGTATTATCTTTGCACTCGCTTTTACAAGGCAGAGTTCATTGACACGAAGGAATAATAAAGAATAAAAAGTTAAAGGTTTAGAAGGGCCTGGATAAACGAAAGCGTGTGAAGATATATAAAACAAAGTAATAATTTTCACAATGGAGAGTTTGATCCTGGCTCAGGATAAACGCTAGCGGCAGGCCTAACACATGCAAGTCGAGGGGCAGCATAGTAGCAATACTGATGGCGACCGGCAGACGGGTGCGTAACGCGTATGCAACCTACCCATTTCTTGGGGATAGCCCAGCGAAAGTTGGATTAATACCCGATGGTCTATATTGATCACCTGGTTTATATAGTAAAGATTTATTGGAAATGGATGGGCATGCGTGACATTAGCTAGTTGGCGGGGTAATAGCCCACCAAGGCGACGATGTCTAGGGGATCTGAGAGGAGTATCCCCCACACTGGCACTGAGACACGGGCCAGACTCCTACGGGAGGCAGCAGTGAGGAATATTGGTCAATGGGCGAAAGCCTGAACCAGCCATGCCGCGTGAAGGACGAAGGCCCTATGGGTCGTAAACTTCTTTTGTATAGGGCGAAACGAATATTTAATATATGCATTGACGGTACTATACGAATAAGCATCGGCTAACTCCGTGCCAGCAGCCGCGGTAATACGGAGGATGCGAGCGTTATCCGGATTTATTGGGTTTAAAGGGTTCGTAGGCGGCTTTGTAAGTCAGCGGTGAAATACCAACGCTCAACGTTGGGGCTGCCGTTGATACTGCTGGGCTTGAGATGGATCGACGATGGCGGAATGTGACAAGTAGCGGTGAAATGCATAGATATGTCACAGAACACCGATAGCGAAGGCAGCTGTCGAGGTCATCATCTGACGCTGAGGAACGAAAGCGTGGGGATCAAACAGGATTAGATACCCTGGTAGTCCACGCCGTAAACGATGATAACTGGATGTTCGGATTTCGATTCGAGCGTCTGAGCGAAAGCATTAAGTTATCCACCTGGGGAGTACGACCGCAAGGTTGAAACTCAAAGGAATTGACGGGGGCCCGCACAAGCGGAGGAACATGTGGTTTAATTCGATGATACGCGAGGAACCTTACCCGGGCTTGAAAGCTAGTTGCATAGATTAGAGATAATCTTTTGTAGCAATACACCACTAGCTAGGTGCTGCATGGCTGTCGTCAGCTCGTGCCGTGAGGTGTCGGGTTAAGTCCCATAACGAGCGCAACCCCTATCTTTAGTTGCCAACGGGTCATGCCGGGGACTCTAGAGAGACTGCCGCCGCAAGGTGCGAGGAAGGAGGGGATGACGTTAAGTCAGCACGGCCCTAACGTCCGGGGCCACACACGTGTTACAATCGCAGGTACAGAGGGAAGCGAAACCGCGAGGTGGAGCCAATCCCACAAAGCCTGTCCCAGTTCGGATTGGAGTCTGCAACCCGGCTCCATGAAGCGGGATTCGCTAGTGAGCGCGCATCAGCCATG
>JACCEE011694795.1_pt1 | contig 15193 bp, 15 predicted proteins | sample 7449931 | NCBI WGS metagenome assembly JACCEE01 (sample SAMN15323457, study PRJNA562643) | freshwater metagenome | isolation source: river surface water | place: USA:Blue River Watershed | collected 2017-08-19 | reverse complement strand
TTCCTTGTAATCCGGCCTCAGCTTAATGGCGCGCTGATACGCCTCGGTCGCGCGCGGTTTGTCGCCCAGGATCTCGCGAACGCTTCCCAGCCTGTACCACCACAGGGAGATTCCCGGTTCCAGGTATATTGCCGCCGAATACGCGATCTCGGCTTTGTTATACTGCTTACCTATGCGATACACCTCGGCGCAGAAAAAATACGCCGTGCTGACCCGTTCGCCCTTGGGCGCCGCGTCGATGTATTTTTCCATGTTCTTCAGCGCTTCTTTGTGGTTTGACGTGTAGAAAAAAGCCTCGCCAAGCGTTTCGGTAATGCGATAGTCGGACGTGATTTTTAAGGCTTCTTGGCAAATCGATATCGCGTCCGCGTATTTGCCCAATCGGACGAGCGCCCATCCGTAAATGGTATATGCGTCCATGTTCTTGGGGTTTTCCGTCAGATCGAGCTTGCAAACGTCGATTGACTGGGCATATGTGGCTTTGGCGTCCTCTATGCGTCCGGCGCTCTCGAGGTCGCGACCGTTCCGAAACAATTTAAGGGCATCGGGTTTATCCTGGGCAAAAAGCGCCGAGGCGGCCGTAACGAGAAAAAGGATGAAAAATACGCGTCTTTTCATGCCGACAGTATGTTCCATTTGACCTTTTTCTTCAACTGCCGCCGTCGGGCCTCAGTTTCTGAAGCTATGGATCGGCGCTGGAATCCTGCCGCCGCGATTGATAAAGTCGGCGCAGGAGAATTTATTGACCTGCATGATCGGCGCGCCCCCAAGCAACCCGCCAAACTCGGCCCAATCGCCCGCTTTCTTGCCCGGTACCGGTATTAGGCGCACGGCAGTGGTCTTGTTGTTCACCATGCCGATCGCCAACTCGTCCGCGATGATTCCGGAAATCGTCTCGGCGGTCGTGTCGCCGGGGATGGCGATCATGTCGAGGCCGACCGAGCACACGCAGGTCATCGCCTCGAGCTTTTCGAGGTTGATCGATCCCGCGCGAACCGCGGCGACCATGCCCTCGTCCTCGGATACCGGGATAAAGGCGCCGGAAAGCCCGCCGACGTTCGTGGACGCCATGACGCCGCCTTTCTTAACCATATCCGTGAGCATCGCGAGCGCGGCCGTGGTACCCGGAGCCCCCGCGGACTCTAAGCCCATCTCCTCAAGGATCCTCGCGACGGAATCGCCAACCGCGGGGGTCGGCGCGAGCGAGAGGTCAAGGATCCCGAACGGAACGTCCAGGCGCTTCGCGGCTTCCTGACCGACCAACTGCCCCATGCGCGTAATCTTGAACGCGGTTTTCTTGATGCCGTCCGCCAGCACGTCCAGGGGCGCGCCGCGATACTGCTCGCACGCGGCCTTGATGACGCCGGGGCCCGACACGCCGACGGAAAGGACGGACTCGCCCTCGCCCACGCCGTGGAACGCGCCCGCCATAAACGGATTATCCTCCGGAGCGTTGCAGAACACCACGAGCTTCGCGCAACCAAGCCCGTCGCGGTCCCGCGTGGCCTCGGCCGTCGCCTTGATCACGGCGCCCATCTTCTTGACGGCGTCCATGTTGATGCCGTTCTTCGTGGTTCCGAGGTTTATCGACGAGCACACGCGATTCGTCTCGGCGAGCGCCCGGGGAATGGATTCCAGGAGGCGGGCGTCGCCGACGGTCATGCCCTTCTGCACGAGCGCGGAAAAGCCGCCGACGAAGTCGATCCCAAGCTCGATCGCGACGTCGTCGAGGGTCTTAGCCCAGGGTGAGTAATCGGTCTCGTCGCTCGACTCGGCCACGAGCGAGATCGGGGTTACCGCGATTCGCTTGTTGATGATGGGCACGCCGAACTCGGCCTCGATCTCGCGGCCGACGGAAACGAGCCGTCCCGCGACGCGAAGAATCTTATCGCGCACGCGCCGCCTGGACTCAACGCCGGAAGGCCCCGCGCAGTCGCGGAGCGAGATTCCCATGGTGATCGCGCGCACGTCGAGCTTGTGGCGCATGAACATATCGACGGTTTCCTGTATTTCGGGGGAAGTGAATAGCATAGGTGAGGCCTTCCTTAAATTCGGTGCATGGCGGAGAACACGCGTTCGTGCATCATGCTGATGCTCACGCCGAGCGCGTCGCCGAGTTTAGTCAGCTTTTCCTTATTATCCTGAATGGAGATGTCGCTCTTTGAGAGGTCAACCATCATCATCATGACGAAATTGCCGGAAAGGATCGTTTGGGAAATATCAATAATGTTGATTTTATGCTCTGAAAGGTAAGAAGAGACCTTGGCGATGATGCCAACCTGGTCGGTGCCGACTACGGTGATTATTGCGTTCATGTTTGCCCTCGCAGGCCGTATCATAATAAATTATGGCTACGGCTTGCAAGGCTACCGAAAAGCTTTATTCGCTCTTGGTCGAGCGCTTTTCTTGTTTCTCTTTGCGCTTTTCTTTAAGAGTGAGTACGGGCTTCTTTTTCGCTTCAGCCTTACCTTTGTCTTTTCCTTTTGGCATGTTAAAGACCTCCTTAAAAGATATTGGCAATTAAGACTAATATAGCGCAGTTTCCGCGCTTTGGCAAAAACAAACCGCTCGGCTCAAAAAAGAATGGGGCGCCCCGCGTTTTTCGCCTCTTCGACGAGCTTATGCGCGTACGCGTTCTCCCGGCGAGACAAGGCTGAGCTTTCGGAACGCGTATACTTCATCAGCACGCGGGAGGTGGCGGGGAAAAAATAAACCTTACGGGGTAGCCTGCCCCCCACGCTTAGGGAATCCACCGGGATCCGTTCCGTGTCGAGGAACTCAATGACGAACCGAATGTTCATCTCCGGGATATCGAAGATCGCGGCCCTGTCGAGCGCGATTACGGCGCTTCCGCCGAAAACCTTCGCGCGAAGGCGGTCCTTTCTCGCCCCCAGTTTAAGAAGATCGTTTATCAGGAGCTCCATGGCGTTTATGCCGTACTTCGCGCTGGATGACAACAGCGTGTCGTCGACGCCCTTGGGATACGGCAGCATGAAATGATTCATACCTCCCGCGGACACGGACGCGTCGAACAGGGCGACCGAGATGCAAGAACCCAGGATAGTCGAAATTACCACGTCTTCGCGCGAGGAATAATACTCGCCCGGCTTAATGTACCGTTCGGGTTTACCGAATTGCGCGTTCAACGTCAAGGAATGATTTTCTTGATCGTCTCGATTAGTTTCTCGTTGTTGAACGGCTTGACGATCCAGCCCGTCGCGCCGGCCTTTTTCCCTTCTTCGACGACCGAGCCCTGGGATTCCGTCGTCAGGACCAGGATCGGCAGGAATTTAATCCCCTCGGTCTCGCGTACCTTCTTCACCATAGTAAGGCCATCCATGTTTGGCATGTTAATGTCGCTTATGACGAGCTGAACCTTGCTCTCGGAGAGCCTTTTCAGGCCCTCAAGCCCATCGGCCGCCTCGATAACGGTGTATCCGTTTTGCTCGAGAATAAAGCGCACGCTCTGCCTGATGGAAACGGAATCGTCGACGATAAGAATCGTGGCACCCATGAACGCATACCTCCGGGTTGGTAAATCCTATCTAATTTTACGGCCGCATAGCCGGGAATGCAAGGGTTATTAGCGAACCAGGCTTTTCTGGATGACGTGGTCGGCTATTCTTGACAGGGGGAGAATGGTATCGACGGCGCCGAGCTTGATCGCCTCCTTGGGCATCCCGAATACGACGCAAGACTCCTCATCCTGAGCGACGGTATACGCGCCGGCTTCCTTCATCTCGTGCATGCCCTTCGCCCCATCGTCGCCCATGCCGGTCATGATGACTCCGATGGCGTTTTTCCCCGCGTAGCGCGCGGTCGAGCGGAAAAGCACGTCGACGGACGGGCGATGTCGCGAAACGAGCGGGCCGTTCTTGACCTCGACGTAATAGCGGGCGCCGGATCTCTTTAAGAGTAAATGCTTGTTTCCCGGCGCGATAAGCACGCGACCCCGTAGGACCGTGTCGTTATCCTCTGCCTCTTTCACGGTGACGGAACAAATCCCGTCGAGCCGAGAGGCGAAGGCCGCGGTGAAGTGCTCGGGCATGTGCTGAACGATCACCACGCCGGGACAGTCGATCGGCAACTGCTCAAGGAACACGCGCAATGCCTCGGTTCCGCCGGTGGACGCCCCCACGACGACGACGTTCTCGGTCGTCTCGATGTTGATATGATGCGTCGGTAGGGGCATGATCACGTCCGCCGTCAGTTTCGGCGCGACGGTATGCATGGATGGCGTGACTTTCTTTACCTTCGTGAGGTTCGCGGCGCGGACGGCGTCGCAGATCATCACGCGGGACTCCTCGATAAACTCCTTCGTGCCGACTTTGGGCTTCTGGATGATGTCGACGGCGCCGAACTGCATCGCCTGAAAGACGTTTTCCGAGCCGGCCTCGGCCTTGCTCGAGCAAATGATGATCGGGATAGGATGCTGGGTCATGATCTTTCGCAGGAACGTCAGACCGTCCATCCTTGGCATCTCGATGTCGAGGATCATCACGTCCGGCACGTTGTTCTTGAGCTTCTCCGCCGCGTCGTAGGGATCCCCGGCAGTCGTGAGCACGGAGATATCGTCTTCCTCGGAGAGGATGCTCGTAAGCGTCTGCCTAACGACGGCCGAATCGTCGACTATCATTACCTGAATCATGCCATTAACCCCCCGCCTCGTTCCGATATACGGCCGAGGCGATATTTTTCAGAGGAAGGGAGGAGTTGCCCAAATTCTCCGAGTGTCCCATAAACAGGTATCCGCCCGGCGCCATATGCGCGTGAATCCGCTCCAAAACCTTCAGCTGGGTCGGTTTGTCAAAATAAATGAAAACGTTCCTGCAGAACACTATATGGTACTTTTTCTGAATTGGGTATGCCGAATCCATCAGGTTTAGCCTGCGAAACCGCACGTGCTCGCGAATCTCCGGTTTCATGCGGATCGTCTTCTGTTCGGGATCCCGATTTCGCATACAGTATTCGCGCTTCATTCGATTCGGGATTTTATCCGCCTGCCGCTCGGTGTAGATGCCGCCGTGGGCGACGCGAAGCACCGTTTCCGATATGTCTGTCCCCAGAATGGAATACCGGAACGGACGATTTGCCCGCTTGAATTCCTCGAGCACCATCGCGATGGTATACGCCTCCTGACCGGTGGACGCCGCGACCGACCAAACGTTCAGCGCGTCGATTCCCTGCGCCCCGATCAATTCCGGGAGAATGCGCTTTTCCAACAGGTCATAATGATGCGATTCGCGGAAAAAGTCCGTCTCGTTCGTGGTCACCACGTCGATCAACTGCTGTATCTCGCGGTCGAATCCCTCGTCGCTGAACACGTACTCGCAGTAATCCTCGTAATTCGGGATCTTCAGCGCGCGAAGCCGCTTCGCGAGCCGGGACTCCAGCATGATCTTCTTCGTCTGCGGGATGCGTATCCCGAGGTTTGTCTCTATGAATTCCTTGAAGGTCTCGAACGTTTCCTGGTTCATGCCTCCGCCCTTTCGGTCACGTCGAGGATTCGCTCAACGTCGAGGATGAGCGCGACGGACCCGTCACCGAGCACGGTCGCGCTGGACACCCCGTCGGCGCGCTTATAGAGCTTTCCCAGCGGCTTGATAACCGTTTGGTTCCCGCCGATCACTTGGTCGACGAGAATGCCGACATGATGGTTCTTGACGTTCACGATCACGATTTGCTCGATCCCCTTTCGCTCGCCCGGGACGCCGAAGAAGCGCCGCATGTTCACGAACGGCAATTGCTTTTCGTGGAACACGATGATGTTGCTCTCGACCGCCGAGGGGCCTTTTATGTACTCAAGGCATCCGACGACGACCGAAAGCGGTATGACGAAGTACTCGTCGGAAATCCTTACGAGCAAGCCATCGATGATCGCGAGGGTAAGGGGAATCTTCAGCGTGATCCGCGTGAATTTCCTCTCGACGCTCTCTATCATCACGGTCCCGTTTATCATTTCCATCTGGCGGTTGACGACGTCCATACCGACGCCGCGCCCGGAGACGGCGGTTACCGCCTCTTTGGTCGAAAAACCCGCCGCGAATATCAGGTTAAAGATTTGCTCCTCGGTCAGCGAGTCCTCGGGCCGCACGAGTCCCTTCGCCACGGCCTTCCTTAGGATAGCATCCTTGTCAAGGCCGTTCCCGTCGTCCTCGATGACGATGTGCACGGAGGCGCCGGTCTGCGACGCCGAGAGCTTAATCATTCCCATCGCGGGCTTTCCGCGCTCGGCACGCACTTCAGGCCGCTCGACGCCGTGATCGAGGCTATTGCGTATTATGTGAATGAGCGGGTCGTTTAGTTTTTCGATTACGGTCTTGTCTAGCTCGGTCTCCCCGCCCTCGGTCGAAAGCTCCACGTTCTTGCCGAGTTCGCTCGAGAGGTCGTGGACCAGCCGCTTGAAGCTGCTGAAGGTGGTGCCGATCGGGACCATGCGAATGCTCATCGTGTTGCTTCTCAGCTCGTCGCTCAGGCGACCGAATTGCTCGACGATGGACATAAGCTCGTCGCCCCCGCCCACGTCCTTGCTCGTCTGAAGGATCCGCGCGTGAACCGTCACGAGCTCGCCGACGAGAAGCATGAGCTGATCGAGCTTTTCCGACTTGACTCGAATTGTACTCATGTCGCTCGCCTGAGCCTTTGTCTTGACCGCCTTCTGAATCTGCTTTTGCTCCTCTAGCGCAACTTTCAGGTCCGTCGGCGATACGAGTTTTTCTTCCACGAGTATCTCCCCGATCTTTTTCTGGCTTTGGAGGATTCGGTCAAGCGCCTTCCGATCTATCTTGCCGTTCTCCACGAGAATCTCGCCGAGCTTTTTGGGCGACGTCGAGGACTCATCAACCAGGCCGTCGAGGCATTCAAGCTGGATCTCGGCGCAGTCCTCGACGAAGATAAACACGTCGCGCAACTCGTTCTCGGTCGCGGTCGTCGTTAGGAACAACTCCCAGGAAAGGTGGCATTCCTCCGGCTCAAGCTCAGAGATCCCCGGCACCCCGTCGAACACGGGAACGCAGATAGTCTCGCCGAAGCCGCGCAGCTCGTTAATGATTGAAAGCGGATTCACGCCACGCTTGAAAATTTCCTTTCCGGGCGAGAACCGGATGCGCCATACCTTTGGGGCGGCGCGCTCGTCGCGCGTGGCCTTCGCCGCGGCATCCGACTCGGTTGCTGGACGCTGCTCTTCCTCGCTCGCGAACCCCACGGAGGACTTAAAATCGCGAAGGAACGCCAACAATTCCTCGGTTAGGGGAATAGTGACGTCCTTACCGCGCTCGAGCATGCCCAGGATGATATCGCGCGCGGACAGCGTCTTCGCGATCAGTTCCTTGCTTACCGTTATCTTGCCCTCTCGCAGCGCGGACAGAATCGATTCAACCTCATGGCTAAAGGAGGATATTAGGTCCAGGCCGAACATGGCCGCGGAACCCTTTATGGTATGCATGACGCGGAACACCGCGGAGATTAGTTCCTTGTCGGACGGGTTCTCCTCAAGCTCGAGCAGTGTGGACTCAAGCGTGCCGAGAAGCTCGAGCGCCTCTTCCCTAAACGTCTCGATGAACTGATCGTTGGCCATCACAGCACCGCCTTAATGATTAGTTCCAGCTCCTCGCCGGTTGTACAGACCTTATCGGTCAGCCCGATAAGGATAATCGTCGAGTGAAACCCGGGAGACAGCTCTCCGGTGAGCGAGAGCGGGCGCTTGGCGCGAGTCGACTCCCTTATCGCCGCGACGAGAAGCTGTATGCCCGAAACATCTATAGAAGGGACGCCGGATAGGTCAAAGGGCTCTTTTTTACCGGATGCCGCGACCTCCGAAAGGGCCCGCTTGTACTCCAGCGCGTTCTCGATCGTCATCGGGTTTTTTTCAGGCATTTGCTTCTCCGACCGGCAAGACCTCGCCGCCGGTAAGCTCGCGCACGCTGAGCAGCCGGTCGATGTCCAAGATTATGATGAACTCGTTTCCCGATTTGCCCATCCCAAGGATAAACTCGGTGTCGATGGCGACGCCGATCTTTGGCGGCGGGAGGATCTGCTCCCGCTCGAGCGTGACGACCTCAAGGACTTCGTCGCTAAACAGTCCGATCGTGTAGCGGCCGCCCTCCTCGTCGGAGGCGTCGGATATCTCCGTCACGATGATGCTCGTATCCTTGGTCATATCCGTCTTTCCCAGGTCGAATTTCATCCGAAGGTCCAACACCGGGATCACGTTTCCGCGAAGATTGATGACGCCGTTCATGAAATCCGGCATGCGCGGCACGCGCGTGATTCTCGGCACGCCCAAAACCTCTTTGATGTTGCCGACGCATATTCCGTACATTTCGCCGGCAAGGACGAAAGTCAAAATCTCCAGCAGTGAACTTCCGGCGTTCTCTTCCATTTTCTTCCCCTCAAGGCACAGCCCTATTCGGCGACCGCGTTTTCCTGCAATTCCAGCAGTTCGGTGCCGGAAAGTATTTTGTCGATATTCAGGATGATGATAAAATTCTCGCCGACGTGGCCCATGCCCCGAATGAAGGCGGTGTCGATGGCGACGCCGATCTTGGGCGGCGGTTCGATTTCCTCCGGTTCGATGGTAATCACTTTCTGAACCACGTCGCTGAAGATGCCGATAGTAAGTATCTCGCGCGTGCCGTCCTCGAGCGAGTTCTCGATCTCGGTAACGATTATTCCAGTATCTGGCGTATTCTGAGTCTCGCCTAGGTCGAACTTAACGCAGAGATCCAACACGGGCACCACGCCTCCGCGAAGGTTGATTATCCCGCGCATGTAATCCGGCATTCTGGGGACTTTCGTGATCTTTGGGATTCCAAGGACTTCCTTGATACTCGCCACGTTGATCGCGTACACCTCGTTCGCGAGCTTAAACGTCAGGTATTGATTGATGTCCTTCCTGTTTACTTCCGCCATTTGATTCTCCCTTGTTCAGTCGCGTTAAAATTCCTTAAAATCCCCATCGATCGAGTCCTTGCCGGACTCGGGCGCGTCGTCGTCGAGAATGATATGCACGCCGGTAATCGGCTTTCGGGGCGTGTCCTTCTTTTGCGACGAGGGCTTCGCGCTTGCCGTTTTTACGCTCGCGGGTTTTTCATTCGCGGGCCGAGCGTTTACGGGCTGCGTGCTTACGGGCTGCGCGGTTGCAGGCTGAGCGTCCGCGATATCCGCCTTCTCGGGCGACGGCGGCGCTTTCTTCGGTTCGTCCTTCTTCGGTTCGTCTTTGCGCGCCGCGGGCTTCGCGGGCGCGGTTACTTCCTCGACGCGCGCGGGTTTTCGCTCAGGAGGAGCCTTCGCGCGGGCCGCCGAGGTTCCGGCGATCTTGAAGAATCCCATGGTCGACTGCATCTGATCCGCCTGACTCGCCAATTCCTCGGACATCGACGCCGATTCCTCCGAGGCCGACGCGTTTTGCTGCACGACTTGGTCTAGTTGCATGATCGCGGCGTTTATCTGCTCGGCTCCGGAATTCTGCTCGTTACTCGCGGCGCTGATCTCCTGAACGAGTTCCGCCGTTCGCTTGATGTCCGGAATCATCGAGGTGATCGTCTCGCCGGCCTTTTCCGCGATGCTGACGCTCTGGCTGGAGAGTTTGCTTATCTCGCCGGCTTCTTTCTGGCTTCGCTCGGCGAGCTTGCCGACCTCGGAGGCGACTACCGCAAAGCCCTTCCCGTACTCGCCCGCGCGCGCCGCCTCGATGGAGGCGTTCAGGGCGAGCATGTTGGTGGAGCGCGCGATCTCCTCGATAATGCCGATCTTCGCCGCTATTTCCTTCATCGCGCTGACCGTCGCGCTTACGGCCTTACCGCCTTCTTCCGCAGCCAGGGCCGACTTCTGCGCGATTTTTTCCGTTTGCATCGCGTTATCAGCGTTTTGCTTGATGTTGCTCGTCATCTCCTCCATCGAGGAGGATATTTCCTCGACGGACGAAGCCTGCTCGGTGGCGCCCTGCGACATCTCCTGCGAGGTGCTGGACAATTGCTGGCTTCCGGCGGCGACCTGACGCGCGGCCGAATTGACTTCCTCGACGATTTGGGTTAACCGCTCGAGCATGTCCTGAAGGGCCTTCGCGAGCATGCCGATCTCGTCGTTTTGATGGATGTCCAATTGGGCGGAAAGGTCTCCCTGCGCGATCTGGGCCGCGAAATTGACGCCCTTTCTCATCGCGCCGGTAATGAGTCTCGTAATTATCACCGACATCCCGATGCCGATCAGCACCGCGATCAGCGCGCTCACGGCCACGGTTACGGTAGTGGCGAGCATTAGCGAGGTCATGTCCGCGGCCGCCTCGTCGCTGACCTTAGTCGCGTTCTTGATCGTCGCGGCGCCGCCATCGGACGCCTTCGCGCGGGAAACTTCCTGCACGGTGACCAGTTTAACGTACTTTTCCAAAGACGCCCCATACTTCCCGTTCGCCGCGATTACTTCGTCGCAGAACGCGCGGGTCGCCGCGTCTCCCTGCGCGCGCAGCGCGTTCGCCGTCGACGCAAACTCGCCCCACGTGGCTTTAATCGCCTCAAGCCGAGCGGAATCGTTCGACAGCAAATAACGGGCCGTCTCGTTTTGGACGGAGTACAGCGAAGCGAGCATGAAACTCGCCATTTGCGCGTTTGAATAGTTAATTCGAAGCTGAGCGTCGCGATATTTGCGAATCATGGCTTCGAGGTTCCTCGCGATTGCCTGCATTTCCTTGTCGACGGCGCTCTTTTCGCCCTCGAACCGAGCGTAGTCGCCGAAATTCACTTTATACGTCAGGGCCCCGCCGATGACGCTCCGGAAAATCTCCCGGTGAGCCTCCGTTGTCTCTTTATCGAGCAAATCCTTCGCGAGGACGTCTATGTCCGTCATGGCCTTCTCGACCTCTGCGGCATATTCGGCCTTCTTCGTTATGACGAAATTCTTTCCGGCGAGGGTTCCGTTCTGCATGGTTTGGACGATAACGCTCGTTATGTCATTCTTATGCGAGGTATCTTGTAGGGAACGTAGGCTTAGCACGCTAATAACGCTGATAATCACCGTAAGCAGCAAAACAAGCGCAAAACCGCCCCCGATCTTTATGGCGAGCTTAAGGTTATTGAACATAGGCACCTCTCCGTTGATATCAATCCACTAAAAATCTAGTTTATGTAAAATTGCCTGTCAAATTCTCGGGTCTTTACCGGATAAGGGGCGGCGTATACAATACGCGGATGCTCAGCTACCGTCACTTGTTCCACGCGGGCAACCACGCGGACATCCTAAAGCACTCGATTCTCGCCCAGATCGCGCTTTCGCTTCAAAAAAAGGACAAGCCCTATACTTACCTGGATACGCACGCGGGGGCCGGGCTGTATTCGCTCGATTCCAACTGGGCGGCAAAGACGGGAGAAGCCGAGAAAGGCATCATCGGCTTGCTTAAGCGAAGTGATATTCCCGAGTTTTTCATGCCATATATCGCCATTTGCCGGTCCCGTTATCTTGATGGGCATATATACCCAGGTTCGCCGGAAATCGTGCGCGCCCTGAGCAGGGAGCGCGATCGGCTAATCCTGACCGAACTCCATCCGGCGGAAATACTGAACCTGAGGGAAAACATGTCCGGGGATTCCCGCGTTCGCGTCGTTCACGGCGACGGGTACTCAACGGTCGGTTCGTTATGCCCTCCCGAGCCGCGAAGGGGCTTTCTGCTCATGGATCCCAGTTTTGAGACGACCGACGACTATGAGCGCGTGGCCGACACTCTCATCGCGCTCCATCGAAGATGGCCCGTCGGGATCCTCGCGCTCTGGTACCCGCTCGTAGGCAGAAGGGCGAACGAGCTTTCGGCAATGAAGTCCGCCTTCGCGCGATCCGGAATCCCCGGGATCGTTTCGATGGAGCTAACCGTAGTTGAGCCGGACGTAAGCCCGGACGCAGGAGGATTCGGCCTCTATGGTTCGGGAATGATCGTTATTCAACCGCCCTGGGGACTCGCGGAAGAGGCGCAGGCAGCGCTCCCCTGGCTCGCGGAGGCAATTTCCCCCGGGCACGGCCGGTTCAACCTGGAATGGCTCGTACCGGACGCCTAGCGCACTTGACACTCCGCGACCCGAATCCTATTATCTGCGCGTACTATCTTCAGGGCGGGGTGCGATTCCCCACCGGCGGTATAGCCCGCGAGCCGTATGCGACGCGTCGTCGTAGCATTGGCATGATTCGGTGAAACTCCGAAGCCGACAGTAAAGTCTGGATGAAAGAAGATACTCGAAAACCCCGCGCGCCATAGGCGGGGACATTTCCTGTATTCGCGTTTATCGACCCCGAAGACATCCATCGTTTTCGGGGTTTTTTTATGCGCGACGCGACATTCGACGAAACCATGATGCGAGAGGCGATCGCCCTCGCCAGAAACGGCACCGGGAGAGTAAGCCCTAACCCCCTCGTTGGGGCGATCCTCGCGCGCGACGGCAAGCCTATCGGCCGCGGATGGCACGACCGAGTCGGAGGGCCGCACGCGGAAGTTAACGCCATCGCGGACGCGCGCGCGCGCGGCGAAAGCGACCTCGCGGGAACGACGCTGTACGTTACGCTCGAGCCCTGCTGCCATAGCGGCAGGACGGGGCCATGCGTCGACCTGATCATAGCTAGCGGAATTACCGAGGTGATCGCCGGGATGACCGACCCCGATCCCCGCGTGCGGGGCAAGGGATTCGCGGCGCTTGAGGCGGCCGGAATCTCCGTAAGTCGCGACGTTCTCGGGGCCGAGTGCCGCGACCTCAATCGCCCGTTCATCAAGCGCGCTACCACGGGCAGACCCTTCGTCCTCCTCAAGATGGCCACGACGCTCGACGGTTCGGCGACGGCGTACCCTCCGCGCCCCGCGCGCGCAAAATCGCCTTCCGACGGCAATGCATCCTCCCGATGGATCAGTTCCCATGAATCCCGAAAAGAGGTACACGCGCTCCGGGCCGAACTCGCGGCCGTCATGTGCGGGATCGGAACGGCGCTCGCCGATGACCCCGCGCTCGACGTTCGCATGACGGAAGGCAGAAACCCCATCCGCATAATCGTCGATAGCTCTTTCCGCCTCCCCGCGACTTCCCGCCTCGCGTTGACCGCGAAAGAGCGGCGCACCATCGTGGCGGGAATCACGACGAAGAACCCGGACGCGCTCGCGCGCAAGCTCGCGCTCGAGCGCGCGGGCGCGGAGACAATCGAAACCTCGGCGAGGGAAGGTCGGGTAAACCTTACCGAGTTGACCGAGCGGCTCGCGGCGATGGGCATCGACGGGATACTGCTCGAGGGAGGAATGACGCTCGCGCGGGCCTTTCTCGCGGAAGGCCTCGTCGACAGGGTCGCATGGTACGTCGCGCCTATGATCTCAGGACTCGGCGCTTTAAGCCGGGCTACGGTGCGGACGGCGGGTCCCGACGCGGTGATCGAGGGGGACCTTAATTGTTCACCGGAATAATCGAGGAGATCGGGACGGTCGAACGCCTCGAGAGAAAACGGGATTCCGCGATCATCGTAGTCAAGGCGCGCGTGACGCTCGGCGGAACCCGCGTGGGAGACAGCGTCGCGGTAAATGGCGTTTGCCTTACGGCGACGCGCCTTGGGGCGGATTCCTTTACGGCCGACGTTATGCCCGAGACGCTGGAGCGGGGCTTGATCGGCGCACTGCGCGCGGGTGACCGGGTAAACCTCGAGCGCGCGGCGACATTGGAGACCAGGCTCGGCGGTCATCTCGTCCAGGGACACGTCGACGGCACGGCGAAAATCGCCCGTATACGCGCCGACGGAAACGCCTCGGTTATGACCGTCGAATGCGACCCCCGACTGCTCGCGTATATCGTCGACAAAGGATCGGTGGCGATCGACGGAGTGAGCCTTACCGCGTTCAACGTCGACGCGCGAGGCTTCTGCGTATCGCTCGCGCCTCACACGCGGAACGCTACCGCATTGTCGGAAAGGCGCGCCGGCGATCGGGTGAACCTCGAATGCGACATCGTCGCGAAGCACGCCGAGAAATTGCTCAAAGGACGGAGGGGCCAATGAACGCGATCGAGGACGCGATACGGGATATCGCGCAAGGGAAGATGGTCATCGTAGTGGACGACGAGAACCGCGAGAACGAGGGAGACCTCGTCGTCGCCGCGGGGCATGCCACGGCGGAAACAATCAATTTCATGGCGAGATACGGCAGGGGCCTTATCTGCGTGCCCATGGAAGGCGCGCGCCTGCGCGGGCTCGGGCTCGATCCCATGGTCTCGCGAAACGACGACGCTCACGGAACGGCGTTTTCCGTCTCGACGGATTGGGCGGGCGCGAGCACGGGAATTTCGGCGGCGGAGCGCGCCGAGACGATTCGCGCGCTGATCTCGCCAGAAACGCGCCCGACGGACCTTAGAAGGCCGGGGCATATCTTCCCCCTAGCCGCGCGCTCCGGGGGAGTGCTTGAGCGCCGTGGGCACACCGAGGCGGCGGTCGACCTCGCGCGGCTCGCGGGCCTTACCGCCGCGGGGGTTATCTGCGAGATCATGAACGACGACGGCTCGATGGCGAGGCTTCCGGACCTTGAGCGGTTCGCGCGCGAGTGGGGCCTTTCGCTCGTCAGCGTGGCGGACCTCGTTCGGTATAGGCGAGCGCGCGAGCGGATCGTCGAGCGCGTCGCCGACACGGTGTTGCCGACGCGGCAAGGCGCGTTCCGCATGGTCGGTTACCGGGAGACGTTCGGCGGGAGAGAGCACGTCGTGCTCGTCCTAGGGGACGTAACCCGCGGCCCCGCTCCGCTTTGCCGAGTGCACTCGGAGTGCCTTACGGGCGACGCGTTCAGCTCGCTCCGGTGCGATTGCGGAGAGCAGTACGAAGCCGCCATGCGTAAAATCGCCGACGAAGGACGCGGCATTCTGGTCTACCTACGGCAGGAGGGACGCGGCATCGGCCTACTGGAAAAACTCCGCGCCTATGAATTGCAGGACGCCGGGGCGGATACCGTCGACGCGAATCTCAGGCTCGGCCACCCGGCGGACGCGCGCGACTACGCCGCGGGCGCCGCGATTCTCGCGGATCTCGGCGTCGGCACGGTGCGCCTAATGACGAACAACCCGGACAAGGTAACGGGGCTTACGGCGTGCGGCATCGTAGTCGAGGAGCGCGTTCCGCTCGTCGTGGAGCCAAACGACAGGAACCGCGCGTATCTTTCGACAAAAGAAAAAAGAATGGGGCACCGCCTCGGGGCGAG
>JACCEE010380176.1_pt1 | contig 15201 bp, 12 predicted proteins | sample 7449931 | NCBI WGS metagenome assembly JACCEE01 (sample SAMN15323457, study PRJNA562643) | freshwater metagenome | isolation source: river surface water | place: USA:Blue River Watershed | collected 2017-08-19 | reverse complement strand
TTTTTATAAAAAATAATTTTTTAAATAAAAATTCTATTAATTTTGTAAATTTTTAATAGTAGTAATTAATATTATTAATTTAATTTATGTTAAATTGTAGTTATTATTAAAAATTAATGATTAAATTTGTGCCAGCAGTCGCGGTTATACAAATATTATAATTAAATTTTTTTTATAAAAGTTAAAAATTAATATAATTATAAAAAATTAAAATAAATTTTTAAGTGAAATTTAAATTTTATTTAAAATTTTTATTAAAAAAAAAATTTTGAAGCTTAGAAAATTTAATTTTTAAACTAGGATTAGATACCCTATTATTTAAATAGTTAATAAAAAATATTTAGGTAGTAATAATTAATTTTTTAAAACTTAAAAAATTTGGCGGTATTTTATTCTGTTTAGAGGAACTTGTTCTATAATTGATAATCCACGAATATTTTACTTTTTTTAGTTTTCAGTTTATATATCGTTGTCATAAGAATATTTTAGTAGAAAAATTAATTTTCAAGATTTTAAATAAAAAAAAATGTCAAATCAAGGTGTAGTTAATAAAAAAGTAGAAATGAGTTACAATAAAAATTATTTAAATGGATAAATTATTAAAATAAGATTTTGAAGGTGGATTTAAAAGTAAATTAATTAATAAAAATTATTTGATTATAGTTTTAAAATATGCACATATCGCCCGTCGCTCTCGTTATTAGATATTTAAATGAGATAAGTCGTAACATAGTAGATATACTGGAAAGTGTATCTAGAAATACAATTTAAAGCTTAAATAGTAAAGTGTTTTATTTACATTAAAAAGAAAAATGTGCAATTCATTTTAAATTGAAAATTAAAAATTTAATATATGTGTTTGTTTGAAATTTTTTAAAAATAAAAATATTTTTATTTGTTTTAGTATTTAAAAAAGAATTAATAATTTTGTATTTATAGTTTAGAGTATTGAAAAAGAAAATTGAAATAACTTGAAAAATAATTTTTTAAAAAGAAAAATTAATTTTTTGTTCCTTGTGTATCAGGATTAATTAATTAATAAAATTTTTAATTAAAAGTAATTTATAATTTAAAAGATTTATAAATTTTTGATTTTTATTGTATAAAAAATATTAGTTAAAAATTTATTGAAATGAAATGTTAATCGTTTTTAAAGTTATATAATTTTTAAAGAAATAAATTTAATTTATAAGTAATTATTGATTATAAAAATAATTTTTTATTTTTATAATTTTATTATTTAAATATTTTAAGGGTTGAGCTTTAAAATAAATTTTTAAAAATAATTTTTTAAATTTATATAAAAAAAAATAATCTTAAAAATAGAAGTTTTTAATTAATTTGTTTTAATTAATTTTAATTTTTTAATATTTATTATTTTTAAAATTTTAATTTTTTATTTAAATAATTATTTTAATTATAAAAATAATTTAATAATAATTAAATTAGTAATCTTTATTGTTTTTAAAAATATAAATAAAAAGGTTTGTAAAAATTATGAATTAGACAATATTATTTTTAATTGTTTAACAAAAACATTGTTTTTTAAAATATTTTAAAAAATAAGGCCTGCACACTGAAATTTTTGAAGAGCCGCGGTAATTTGACCGTGCAAAGGTAGCATAATCATTAGTTTTTTAATTGAAGACTGGTATGAAAGGTTTCATAAAAAATAAGTTTTATTATTTTTATATTAAATGAATTTATTGTTTTAGTAAAAAAACTAAAATAGTTATAAAAGACGATAAGACCCTATAAAGCTTTATAATAAAAATTAATTTTATTTTTTTAGAATATTAAAAATTTAATTTATTTGTTATTTAATTGGGGTGATTTAAAGATTTATAAAACTCTTTGTGTTTTATTTTTAATTATAGTTATTTTTAAAGATCCTAAAATTTTGGATTTAAAAATTAAGTTACTTTAGGGATAACAGCGTAATTTTTTTGGAGAGTTCAAATCGATAAAAAAGTTTGCGACCTCGATGTTGGATTAAGATATAATTTTAGGTGTAGAAGTTTAAATTTTTAGTCTGTTCGACTATTTATTCTTACATGATCTGAGTTCAAACCGGTTTAAGCCAGGTTGGTTTCTATCTTTATAAAATAGTTATATTTTAGTACGAAAGGACCAAATATAAAAATTTTTATTTTTAAATTTTGAATAAAATTAATTTTTATAAAAAATTAAAATAAAATAATTAATATTTTGACTATTTTGGCAGATAAGTGCAATAAATTTAGAATTTATTTATATAGATTAAAATCTATAAATAGTATTGATTTTTAATTTAGATTATTTTTTACCTTTTATTAGAAGTTTATTATTAATTATTTGTGTTATAATTAGTGTAGCTTTTTTAACATTATTAGAACGAAAAGTCTTGGGTTATATTCAAATTCGAAAAGGGCCAAATAAAATTGGTTATTTTGGAATTCTTCAACCTTTTTGTGATGCAATTAAGTTATTTACAAAAGAACAGATCTTACCTTTTTTGTCTAATAGAATTGTTTATTATTTTTCTCCTGTATTTTCTTTATTTTTATCTTTATTTATTTGGTTATGTATTCCTTACGCTATTAAGCTTTATTCTTTTGATTTAGGTGTTTTATTTTTTTTTTGTTGTATAAGTTTTGGCGTTTATATAGTTATATTAGCTGGTTGGTCTTCTAATTCTGTTTATGCTTTATTAGGATCTTTGCGGGCAATTGCTCAAACTATTTCTTATGAAGTTGCTTTAGTTTTAATATTAATATCTATTTTATTTATAATTGGTAGATTTAATTTAATTTATTTTGATTTATATCAGAAGTATTTTTGGTTTTTAATTTTATTTTTTCCTATTGGGTTAATATGAATAGTTTCAAGTTTAGCAGAAACTAACCGTACTCCTTTTGATTTTGCTGAGGGAGAATCTGAGTTAGTTTCTGGTTTTAATGTTGAATATGGGGCCGGGGGGTTTGCTTTAATTTTTTTAGCAGAATATGCAAGAATCTTGTTTATGAGAATGCTTTTTTCTTTGTTATTTTTGGGCTCATCTGTAATTTCTTTTATTTTTTTTTTAAAATTAACTTTTATTTCTTTTTTATTTATTTGAGTTCGTGGATCTTTACCTCGTTATCGATATGATAAATTAATAAATATGGCTTGAAAAAGATATTTACCAAGAGTTTTATATTTTTTGTTTATGTTTATTGGTCTTTTTATTTTTATTTTTTAATAATTAAATTTAGTATAAAAAGTTAATAGAAAATTATTATTTCTATTTTATGTTTTCAAAACATATGCTTATTCAAGCTCATTAACTAAATTTATTAAATTATATTTGCAATATAAATGTAAAAAATGTAAAATTATATTAAATTTTTATTTTAATAGTTTTTCTCATCAAATTGAAATTAAAGGGTTAATAATGAAATATAAAAAATATAAGATAGTTAAGATTTGGCCTGTAATTACATAAGGATCTTCTACAGGGCGTGCTCCGATTCAAGTTAATAAAATAACGGTTATAGTTATAATTCAGAATAAAATTTGATTAATAATATAAAATTGATTTCTTTGAAAAGAAAATTTATTTGTAAAAGGTAAAATAAATAAGATTGCAATTGATATTACTAAAGCAATAACTCCTCCAAGTTTATTTGGGATAGAGCGTAAAATAGCATAAGCGAACAAAAAATATCATTCTGGTTGAATATGAGGAGGGGTGACTAAGGGATTGGCGGGAATGAAATTGTCAGGATCTCCTAGCATATAGGGGGCTATAAGTGTTAATAAAGTTAAAAATATTAGTATTACTATAAAACCAAAAATATCCTTATAAGAATAATAAGGATGAAATGGAATTTTATCAAAATTTCTGTTAATTCCAAGGGGGTTATTCGATCCTGTTTGATGGAGAAATAATAAATGAATTATTGTAAAAGCGAGAATAATAAAGGGAAATAAAAAGTGAAAAGAAAAGAAACGAGTTAAAGTGGCATTATCGACAGCAAATCCTCCTCATAATCATTGTACTAAATCAGTTCCAATATATGGGATAGCTGATAAAAGATTTGTAATTACTGTGGCCCCTCAGAATGATATTTGTCCTCATGGTAATACATATCCTATAAATGCAGTTCCTATTGTTAAAAAAAATAGAATAACTCCGATATTTCAAGTGTAAAAAAATTTATATGACCCGTAATAGATTCCTCGGCCTACATGAAGATAAATACAAATAAAAAAAAATGATGCTCCGTTTGCGTGTAAAGTTCGAAGTAATCATCCATAATTTACATTTCGACAAATATGGTCAACTGAATTAAAAGCTATAGCTGTATCAGCAGTATAATGTATGGCAAGAAAGATACCTGTTATAATTTGAATAATTAAACAAAGACCTAGAAGAGATCCAAAATTTCATCATCTAGAAATGTTAGATGGAGCTGGTAAATCTACTAAGGCGTTATTTATAATTTTAAAAAGTGGATGAGTTTTTCGAATAGGTTTATTCATTATTTTTTTTTATTAGGTTTAATTATTTAATTTTTAGGGCGTAACGGTCCTTCAAAAATATTTGTAATTTTTACTGTGGCAATAAGCGTTAAAAATAAATAATTAATTAATAAGATAGTAATAATATTTATAGGAAAGTTATATAGTTTATTTAAAGTTAGATAATTTTCTAAAAATAGATTTTTTATTTCTATTATATTTAAATTATCAATATTAAAAATTTTATTAAAGAATAATATTTTGAAATTTAAAATAAAAATTATGATTATAAATAAAATAATGAAAATTAATGTTGATAGAGTTTTAATGTTAATTGAAAATTTAAAGATTTCATTTGATGCAATGGATGTTATGTATATAAATAAAATAAGTATTCCCCCTAGGAAAATTAAAAAAAGGGAATAAGAAAATCAAAATGTTTTTGTTAATATTCCAGTAAATAATGAAATTATAATTGTTTGTAATATTAATAAGATGCCTATAGAAAGGGGGTGGTTTATTAAAGAAAAAGAAAATGAAATAATAATTAATGTAAAAATTATTAAATTTTGGATGATTTCAGGACAGAAAATAGTTTATTTAAAAATATTAATTTTGGGGATTAATGAAGAGTAGTTTTATTCTTTTCTGATATTTAAAAAGAACTTATTCTTATTTTCGATTTACAAGACCGATGTTTTTGTTAAACTATTTAAATATTAATGTCAACAATTTTAATTTATTTTTTTTCTTTTCTTTTTTTTGCAGGTGTTTTTTCTTTTATTTTTTCTTATAAACATTTATTAAATATGTTATTAAGATTAGAATTTATTGTTTTAAGATTATTTATTTTTTTATTTTTTTATTTAAATTTTTTTAATTTTGAACAATATTTTAGAATATATTTTTTAGTTTTTTCTGTTTGTGAGGGTGTTTTAGGGCTATCTATTTTAGTCTCTATAATTCGTTCTCATGGAAATGATTATTTTTTAAATTTTTCTTTTTTACAATGTTAAAAATTTTTTTGTTTTTATTATTTATAATACCTATTTGTTTTATAAAAAATATATTTTGAACGGTTCAAAATATACTTTTTTTTAGTTTTTTTTTATTTTTATTTTTATCTTATAATGTAAGTTTATTTAATTGTGTGATAATTTTTGGGTTAGATATTTTATCTTTTGGGTTAATTTTATTAAGTTTTTGAATCTGTGCTTTAATAGTTATATCTAGAGGGGGTATTTATTTTTTTAAATTAAATTATAATTATTTTTTATTTAATATTGTTTTTTTATTGATTATGCTTTTTTTAACTTTTAGATGTTTAAATTTGTTTTTATTTTATGTTTTTTTTGAGAGAAGATTGATTCCCACTTTATTTTTAATTTTAGGGTGGGGGTATCAACCAGAGCGTTTACAAGCTGGCCTATATTTGTTGTTTTATACTCTGTTTGCTTCTTTACCTTTATTAATAAGTTTATTTTATATTATAAATAATTTTTATTCTTTAAATTTTCTTTTTTTAAAGGATTTTGAAATTAATAGTTTTTTATTATATTTATTTATAGTTTTTGCTTTTTTAGTAAAAATACCTATATTTTTGGTTCATTTGTGGCTTCCTAAAGCTCATGTTGAAGCTCCTGTATCAGGATCTATGATTTTAGCGGGAGTTTTATTAAAATTAGGAGGTTACGGGTTGATTCGTATTTTTCCTTTAATTTTAAATGTTTCTTTATATTTAAATATTTTTTGAATTGTTTTAAGATTAGTAGGGGGGTTTTTAGTTAGTTTGATTTGTTTACGTCAAATTGATTTAAAAGCTTTGGTAGCTTACTCTTCTGTTGCTCATATGAGTTTGGTTATTGGCGGCTTAATGGTTTTAATAAGATGGGGGTGAGGATTTTCGTATGCTTTGATAATTGCTCACGGTTTATGTTCTTCTGGGCTATTTTATCTTGTTAATTTAACTTATGAGCGTTTAGGGAGTCGTAGATTATTAATTAATAAGGGAATATTAAGATTTATACCAAGAGTTTCTATATGATGATTTTTACTTTGTTCTAGAAATATAGCAGCCCCTCCTTCATTAAATTTAGTAGGGGAGATTGGGTTGTTAAATAGAATTTTAAGTTGATCAAGTATTTCAATAATTTTATTAATGTTAGTTTCTTTTTTTAGAGCTGCTTATTCTTTATATTTATATTCTTATAGCCAACATGGAAAATTCAATAGAGGAAATTATAGTTTTTCTTTTGGGTTAAATCGGGAATATTTAGTTTTAATATTACATTGACTTCCTGTAAATTTATTATTTTTAAAAAGTGAGTTGATAGTCTATTTTATTTAATTTAAATAGTTTAATAAAAATTTTGATTTGTGGTATCAAAGATATAAAAAAAATTTATTTTAAATCGTGGAATTTATTTCTATTTGTAGAATTTTTTTTGTTTTTTTATTTTGTTTTAGAATAATTTTATTTTTTTTAGGTTTAAACTTTTTAATTTATGATTTAATTTATTTTTTTGAGTGGGAAATTTTTTCAATTAATAGATCTATAATACAAATGGTTTTAATTTTTGATTGAATTAGTCTATTATTTATATCTTTTGTTTTGTTTATTTCTTCTTTAGTAATTTATTATAGAAAAGATTATATAAGAGGCGACAATTTTATTAATCGTTTTATTGTTTTAGTTTTATTATTTGTTTTTTCTATGATAATGATAATTTTAAGTCCTAATTTAATTAGAATCTTATTAGGGTGGGATGGACTTGGGTTAGTTTCTTATTGTTTAGTTATCTATTATCAAAATGTAAAATCATATAATGCTGGGATATTAACTGCTCTTTCTAATCGATTAGGCGATGTAGCATTATTGATATCTATTGCTTGAATATTAAATTATGGGAGATGAAATTTTTTATTTTATTTGGAATTTATAAAAATAGATTATTGAATAAGAGTTGTTTGTTTTATGGTTATTTTAGCTGCAATAACGAAAAGAGCTCAAATTCCTTTTTCTTCTTGGTTACCTGCGGCTATAGCGGCCCCTACTCCTGTGTCAGCTCTTGTACATTCTTCAACTTTGGTTACGGCAGGGGTTTATTTATTAATTCGGTTTAGTAGTTTAATTAATGATTCTTTATCAGCTAAAATTTTATTATTAATTTCTGGGCTAACTATGTTTATAGCAGGTTTAGGGGCAAATTTTGAATTTGACTTAAAAAAAATTATTGCTTTATCGACGTTGAGACAATTAGGTTTAATAATAAGAATTTTAGCTATAGGGTTTTATAAATTGGCTTTTTTTCATTTATTAACTCATGCTTTATTTAAGGCATTATTATTTATATGTGCAGGTGTAATTATTCATAATATAAAGAATTCTCAAGACATTCGTGATATGGGGGGATTAACGACTTATATACCTATAACTGTTTCTTGTTTAAATGTGGCTAATTTAGCCTTATGCGGCTTTCCTTTTTTAGCCGGGTTTTATTCAAAAGATATGATTTTAGAAATAGTTTTAGTATCTCAATTAAATTTATTTTCAATATTTTTATTTTTTTTTTCCACCGGGTTGACAGTGAGATACTCATTTCGTTTATTTTATTATTCGTTTATTATGTACATAAATCAAAGTCCTATAAATATTTTAAATGATAAAAGATTTATTATATTAAAGAGTATAATGGGTTTATTAGTTTTTGCAATTTTTGGGGGATCAATATTAAATTGAATAATTTTTCCTTTTAGCCCTGTTATATGTTTACCTTTTTTTTTTAAGATATTAACATTAATTGTTTGTTTAATTGGCGGGGTTTTAGGTTATTTAATTTCTAATATTAATTTTTTTTCTTTTAATAAATCTTTAAATTTTTATATTTTTTCTTTTTTTTCTAGTTCAATGTGATTTATACCTATTTTATCTACAATTGGTTTAGTTTATTATCCTATTTTATTTAGATTTAAAATATATAAAAATTTAGATCAAGGTTGATTTGAATTTTTTGGGATTCAACAAATTTTTAAAATTTTTATAAAGTTTTCTTCTGTTGTTCAATTTATTCAATTTAATAATTTAAAAATCCATTTAACATTATTTATTTTATGGGTTACTCTTCTTATTTTATTAATTTTAATAATTTAAAAAAGTGTATATTTAAGTAGCTTATATAATAGAGCATAGTTTTGAAGCAGCTAGGGAAATTACATTAATTCTTAAATAATTTTATAAAAGAAGTTTAATCTTTGTTTTTATAATGAAAATATAATGTTTTATTTAAACTATATAAAAAAGAAATATAAATGGAATTAAACCATTAAAGGATAAAGTTAGCAGCTTTTTCTTGAACATCATATTTCTTTAATTGGAATCTTTTAAAATATTCAGTTTTATCATTAACAGTGATATACCTCTTTTTGGTTTCAATTAATTATAAAAATAAGGATATTATTTTTAATATCAATGATTAGGTCGAAACTAATTGCAAATTTTGCTTCTTACTTTTATGATTTTTTATAAGAAAGATTGATTAAATCAATACTTTTTGAATGCAAATCAAATGTTATAGTTAACTACTTTCTTTATTTTTTTTTGATTTTTAAAAATATTTATATTTTTAATTAATTAAAAAGTTCAATTTAATGATCCTTGATTTCATTCATGGAATAGTCCAATAATTAAAATAAAAATAAAAATAAATCTTGTATATGTTCAAATAAATAAATTTGATGATTTAAATGTTAAAATTATTGGTAAAATTAATGCAATTTCTACATCAAAAATTAAAAAAATAATAGCAATTAAAAAAAATCGAATTGAGAAGGGTAGTCGTGAAGAGTTTATAGGATTAAATCCACATTCAAATGGAGAAAGTTTTTCTCGATCGATATTTTTTTTTTTTCTAAGAATAGATGAAATTATTATTACAATAAAAGAAATGATAAAAATAATGAAGGATATTATTAATAAGTTTAAGATTATTTATATTAAATTTTTTAAACCTTATGATTGGAAGTCATATATACTTTTTATACTATATAAATTTATTTTATAAAAAAAATTTTATCCGCCTCATCAATAAATTGAGATATATAAGAATAATCATACAACATCGACAAAATGTCAGTATCAAGCAGCTGCTTCGAATCCAAAATGGTGATTTTTAGAAAAATGATTTTGTAAATGTCGAATTAAACAAATTAATAAAAATGATGTTCCAATTAATACATGAAGTCCGTGGAATCCTGTAGCTATAAAAAATGTTGATCCATAAATAGCATCAGCGATGGTAAAAGGAGCTTCAATATATTCATAGGCTTGAAGGGCTGTAAAATAAATTCCTAATAAAATTGTAAAAAATAATCCTTGTGTGGTTTGTGAATGATTTCCCTCTATTAAACTGTGATGGGCTCAAGTTACAGTCACACCTGATGATAAAAGAATTGCTGTATTTAATAAAGGTACTTGAAATGGGTTAAATGGTAAAATACCTATTGGCGGTCAGATTTTTCCTAATTCAATTGTTGGGGAAAGACTTCTATGAAAAAATGCTCAAAAAAATCTAATAAAGAAAAATACTTCTGAGACAATAAAAAGGATTATTCCTCATCGTAATCCTAATGTGACTGGAAAAGTGTGTAAACCTTGAAAAGTTCCTTCTCGTGAGATGTCACGTCATCATTGAAATATAGTTAATAAAGTAATTACATTTCCTAAAATAAATAGATTTATATTATATTGATGGAATCATTTTGTTAAACCAGCTGTTAATGTTAAGGCTCCGATAGATCCTGTCAATGGTCATGGGCTATAATTTACTAAATGAAAGGGGTGATTTGCATGTGTTATCATTTTTTATTTTAAATAATTTCTCTTGAATAAAGTGTTCTTAAAATAGTAAATACATAAGATTGAATTACGGCAACAGCTGTCTCTAAGGTAAGTAAAAGTAATTGAGCAATAATTAGTAAGGAAATTATAAATATTGATAATGAATTTCCCGTATTTCCTAATAATGTTAATAAAAGATGGCCAGCAATTATATTAGCGGATAATCGAACGGCTAGTGTTCCTGGACGAATAATATTTCTAATAGTTTCAATTAACACTATAAAAGGTATTAGGACAGGGGGAGTTCCTTGAGGTACAAGATGAGCAAATATATGATTAGTGTTATTGATTCATCCAAAAAACATAAAACTAATTCATAATGGCAATGCTAATGATAAAGTTAGTGTTAAATGACTAGTTCTTGTAAAAATATAGGGGAATAATCCTAAAAAATTATTAAATAAAATGAATGTAAATAAGGAAATAAATATAAAAGTTGTTCCAGAGTATCTATGAATTCCTAATAGAGTTTTGAATTCTTTATGTAGGGTTAAAAAAATTTTATTTCAAAAAATGTTAAATCGGGAGGGTAGAAATCAAAATATTATTGGGAAAAATAAAATTCCTAAGAATGTTCTTAATCAGTTTAATGATAAATTAAAAATATTTGTTGAAGGGTCAAAAATAGAAAATAGGTTTATTATCATTTTCAATTTAAGTTTAAAATTTCATTATATTTTTTATTATTTTTATTTTTAGTTCTGAATGTAGGTGTAAAATTAAAATAATTTAAAATATTAAAAAATAAAAATAGAAGTGTAAATATAATAAATAAAATTGATCAAAGTATAGGTGATATTTGTGGAATTAAAAAATATTTTATATTAAAATAATTTTAGTTTGACATACTAATGTTATGATATTTAACTAATTTTTTAATGATTAGTCATTAGAAGTAATTACTAATTTACTATATTTTGGTTTAAGAGACCATTACTTGCTTTTCAGTCATCTAATGTTATAGTAAATTAAATTATATTAGAAATTCATTTAATAAAATGATTTGTAGGGATTCTTTCAATTACAATAGGTATAAAACTATGATTAGCACCACAAATTTCTGAGCATTGTCCAAAAAATAATCCTGGGCGATTAATAAAGAAATTAGTTTGGTTTAATCGGCCGGGGTTTGCGTCAATTTTTACACCTAAAGAAGGTACAGTTCAAGAGTGAAGTACATCAGTGGCTGACACTAAAATTCGGATCTGATTATTAATAGGTAAAATAACTCGATTGTCTACATCTAGTAATCGAAAGGTGTCTAAATTTATTTCATTTTGTGGAATTATATAAGAGTCAAATTCAATACCGGAGAAATCAGAGTATTCGTAGCTTCAATATCATTGATGACCAATGGTTTTTAGTGAAATTGACGGGTTATTTACTTCATCTAAAAGGTATAAAATTCGTAAAGAAGGGAATGCAATAAATAATAGAATAATTGCGGGAAGAACTGTTCAAATTACTTCAATAGTTTGACCATGCAATAAATATCGATTATTTAATTTATTAAAAAATAAAGTTCCTATTAGATACCCTACAAGGGTAGTAACAAGAATTAAAATTAATAAAGTGTGATCATGGAAAAAATTTAATTGTTCTATAATTGGTGAGTTACTATCTTGTATACCTAAATTTGATCATGTTGCCATTACTAGTTTTCTAATAAAAGTTTTAAGTCTTTATTTATGAAGCTTAAATTCATTGCACTATTCTGCCATATTAGAATGTTTATAATTAAAATTTTTATATTAGTTTTAATTTGTTAATAGGGGAAGTTCATTGTAAGAATGTTCTATTGGTGGGAGATTTTGATATCATTCAATTGAAGATGTAAATTGAAGAGGGTAGATTTGGCTTCGATGAGTAGCAAATCTTTCTCAAATAATAAAAATAAAAAATAAGGTAGCAATTATAGAAATAGTAGAACCGATTGTAGAAATGATATTTCAAGAGGTATATGCATCGGGGTAGTCAGAGTATCGTCGAGGTATCCCTGCTAATCCTAAAAAATGTTGGGGGAAGAATGTGAGATTTACCCCAAAAAATATTATCGCAAATTGAGATTTTAATCAGTTTTCATTTAAAGTTAAACCAGTTAATAGGGGATATCAGTGAACAAATCCTGCTATAATAGCGAATACAGCCCCCATAGAAAGAACATAATGGAAATGAGCTACTACGTAGTAAGTATCGTGTAGAATTACATCAATAGAAGAATTAGCTAAAACAACTCCCGTAATTCCTCCAACAGTAAATAAAAATACAAACCCCAGTGCCCATAAAATAGATGGTGAATAATTAATCTGTGTTCCATGAAGGGTAGCCATTCATCTAAAAATTTTAATTCCGGTCGGTACTGCAATAATTATAGTTGCGGAAGTGAAATATGCCCGAGTATCAACATCTATTCCTACTGTAAATATATGGTGGGCTCATACAATAAAACCTAATAGTCCAATAGCTAATATAGCATAAATTATTCCTAAAGTTCCGAAAGTTTCTTTTTTCCCTCTTTCTTGACTAATAATATGAGAAATTATTCCAAATCCTGGTAAAATTAAAATATAAACCTCTGGGTGGCCAAAAAATCAAAATAAATGTTGGTATAGGATAGGGTCTCCCCCTCCCGCGGGGTCAAAGAAGGATGTATTAAGATTTCGGTCAGTTAATAGTATAGTAATTGCTCCGGCTAAAACTGGTAAAGAAAGAAGAAGGAGAACAGTGGTAATTACTACTGATCACACAAATAAAGGTATTCGATCTAAAGTAATCCCATTAGCTCGTATATTAATAACTGTAGTAATAAAATTTACAGATCCTAAAATAGATGAAACTCCTGCTAAATGGAGAGAAAAAATTGCTAGATCAACAGAAGCCCCTCTATGAGCGATAGCTGCTGATAAAGGAGGGTATACTGTTCATCCTGTTCCTGCCCCGTTTTCTACAATTGATCTAGAAAGAAGAAGAGTAAGAGAGGGGGGTAAAAGTCAAAAACTTATATTATTTATTCGGGGGAAAGCTATATCTGGGGCTCCAAGTATTAAAGGAACAAGTCAATTTCCGAAACCTCCAATTAAAATAGGTATAACTATAAAAAAAATTATAATAAATGCATGAGCTGTAACAATTACATTATAAATTTGGTCATCTCCAATAAATGTTCCAGGACGTCCCAGTTCTGCTCGAATAAGCATACTTAAGGATGTTCCCACTATTCCCGATCAAGCCCCAAAAATAAAGTATAGGGTTCCAATGTCTTTATGATTTGTAGAAAATAATCATTGTTGCAATATTTTTGAAGATTAAATGGCTGATAAAAGTAATAGATTGTAAATCTATAGATAAGAATAAAATATTCTTTTTAATCAATTAAAAATAACTTTATAGTCAATAATGATATTAGACTGCAATTCTAAAGGAATAAAATAATAAATTTTATTAAGGTTTAATTTTATAAAACTTAAAAGTAATTCTTTTATTTATAACTTTGAAGGTTATTAGTTTATTTAACTTAAAGTTTTTAAACTAATATAAATATTGTATTAATAAATAAAAGTCCAAAAATTGAAATAAATGTTAGAATGCTTAAGATATTTTTTTTTTTTATATTAAAAAAATATTTAAAATTTCAATTTATTTCATTATGGTTTAATAAAAATGCTGAATAGGAAATTCGAAGATAAAAATAAAGAGTAATTAAAGTAAAATTAATTATTAAAATTAGAATAAAAAACAAATTTATTTTAATTAATAAATTAATAATTATTCATTTTGGGAAAAATCCTAAAAAGGGAGGTAGTCCTCCTAAAGAAAGAAGAGGAATGAAAATAATTATTTTTATTAAATATTTAAAATTAAAAGACGAAAAAATTTGATTTAAATTAAAAATTTTTAATCTATAAAATATAAAAATAATTGAAATAGAGAGAAAACAGTAAAAAATAAAATAAATTTTTCAAATATTTTGATTATTTAAAATTCCTGCTACTATCCACCCTAAGTGGTTAATTGAAGAAAAAGCTATGAGCTTTCGCAATGAGGTTTGATTAAGACCCCCAAAAGACCCAAAAATGACTGAAAGAATAATGGAAAAATAAAAAAATAAACTGTTTAAACAAAATGATAAAATAATTATAGGTGCAATTTTCTGTCAAGTTATTAAAATGATATTATTAATTCAATTAAACCCTTCTATTACAATAGGATATCAAAAATGAAAAGGAGCTATTCCTATTTTTATTATTAATGAAGAAGCAAAAATAATGTTAATTTTTGAATTAAAATTTGTTATTATTATTATTTTTCATTCAATAAAAAAAGAAAATAAAATAATTGAAAATAATAAGATACTTGATGCAATAGCTTGGGTAAGAAAATATTTTAATGAAGCTTCGGAAGAAAATAAATTATTCAATTTTATTGTTAAGGGAATAAAAGATAATAAATTAATTTCTAGTCCTATCCATACACTAAATCAGGAAGAAGATCTAATTCTAATCAAAGTTCCAATAAATAATGTAGATAAAAATAATATTTTATATGAATTTTTTAAAATTAAAAAGAAAAGGATTAAAACCTTTATATATAGGGTATGAACCTAGAAGCTTAATTAGCTTATCTTTTTTAAAATATAAAAATATATTTTGGTGTATGGAGCATAAAAGATTTTGATTCTTTTGGAGATAGTTTAATTCTATTAAATATAAAATAATTTAATGAATATAATTATTAAAATTATATGATTTACCCTATCAAGGTAATCCTTTTTCAGGCAATTCATTTTTATTAAAAAAAATAAAAACAACGGTTTAGAATTTTTT
>JACCEE011524483.1_pt1 | contig 15211 bp, 10 predicted proteins | sample 7449931 | NCBI WGS metagenome assembly JACCEE01 (sample SAMN15323457, study PRJNA562643) | freshwater metagenome | isolation source: river surface water | place: USA:Blue River Watershed | collected 2017-08-19 | reverse complement strand
TGAACGATTCTCACCGCTGTCTCTCTCTTGTTTACATTTTGTCCTCCTGGTCCTCCCGCTTTTGACATCTCTATATTTAATTCATTGTCATTTATTTTAATACTAGAATCCCTGTCTATTTGTGGAACAATCTCAACCATCGAAAAAGAGGTTTGTCTTAAATTTTTAGCGTTAAAAGGAGAAAGTCTTACAAGTCTATGAACTCCAGATTCGTTTTTCAAATTACCATAAACATTTTCTCCATTTACTTCCAAAGTTATATTCCTATATCCTCCATTATCATTTTCATTTTCATCTATAATATGATAGTTCCAACCATTCTTATCGAAATATTTAATATACATTTCGTATAGAATCCTTGAGAAATCTTCTGCGTCATCACCACCGGCACCAGAAAAAATATTCAAAATAGCACCGCCCTTATCATACTTCCCCTTACCAGATAATTCTGATTTCAGATCTGAAAGTTCTTTTATTTTTGATTGTGCAAGATTTTTATCATTCCAAAAGTCTGGTAACAACATTTCCTCTTCAATTTTTTTAATTTTTTCTTCTATATTTTCCATAAAAATTTATGAGCCAAGGGCGAGGATCGAACTCGCGACCTGTGGTTTACGATACCACTGCTCTACCAACTGAGCTACCTTGGCAAAAACTGAGCCGTTGACCGGGATTGAACCGGTGACCTCGTCATTCGTTTACACCTCTCCTTACGGGAGGACTAGACTGTATCTTTTTCCATTTAATTATGGAAACCCTTGTCAGTCGTTCGAGCGCTTTTAAAGCGCTACGGTCTTGTCCTTAATCTTATTAATAATTATTAGGATATTAACCGTTATTCGGGATTCATATAAAAGTTACCAATTATATGGGCAGGGGGTTACGACCCACCAATGACGTGCTCTACCAACTGAGCTACAACGGCATTTAAAAAGAATAGCTTATTTATTAGAGTTTTTCAATCATTTCTAATATTACCTTTTTAATTTTTATATTATTAAAGTAAACAATTATAACCCCGTATTTTGATTTATTTTTATAAGTTCCACTCCCCCTCACTTTCGAGACTATAGTTTTATAAAATTGTTCTCTTTTTACACCCAATCCATTTTTCCAATAATTAAAAGCTTCCTTTGGTACAATATCATCAAAAATTTGAATACTAAATCTAAGTTTATCTTTTTTTATATTAAAAAACTCCTCTAAAAAAGAGATAAATTTGATTACCATATTAATATCTGTATTGGTTAACCTTAAACCTCCATTACCTCTTTTTAATCCTTCTCCCCAATAAATACCTAAACCCAAACCAAAGAGAATACCCTGTTTTAATGTGTAAGGTTTCTTCACTGAAAACGGGTCACCCAACGGATTTTTTAATTGATATATTGCATCTGAAATAGTTCTTTTTTTAATGTTATATTTCTTAAGCCAGTAGTTTACCTTATTTTGAGAACACCCTATTTCTTTTGAAATCTTAAAGCTAGAAAATTTTTTATTGATATATAAATCAGATAAGATTTCTTTTGATATTTTATTTTTAATTGGTAGACCTAATACTTTCACAGTAGTAAGTATACCAATACAGAAAATATTAATCAATATTTTTGTTTTTAAAAACCACCTGCCGAAGCAAGTGGTTTATACATAAGTTTTACTTCCAGTTTATAGGTAGTAAATTGCTTATGTTGTCGTTTGTCATATGATTATAGGTTGAACCAGTTAAGGTATCACCTCCCATAGACAAAATACTCTGTAATGTCCCAAAGAACAAAAGAAGAGTGTCCTCTATAATTTCAAATAGTTCTGGCATCAGAAAACGAATTATAATTATAGCCAAACCTAATCCTAAAGCTCGAAAAATTCCCATATATTATTGAATTAAACGAGAAAGGTTCTAAATCATGCTCGACGAAGCAAGATTCTGGCTAAAACCAGAACACCCCTCCCCTTTCAAAACTCAAATTTGGGTTTCAAAGGGAGAGAGATCTTCTTTATTGTGTTTTCAATGTTCTTCCTTCTACATGTATATTATAGCATATATGCTATAATTTATACAAGCAAATTATAATATTTTAGTTAAATCCCCTTTTATTAATATCGGCGAAAAACCAATAATTTCATCTTTTAAAATACCCTCTGGAATATCATTATATAAATAAATCTTTTTATTCATACGAAAGGCATCATACATTTCAAGAAAAGTGGCACCACCTATATAGTTATCGGTTCCATTTTTATTAAAATTAAGCACTAAAACTGAATCAATATTAGAAATAATATTTTCACTTTGATTAAACATTCTTCTCTTAAAGTCAGAATGTTCTCTTACACCAAGATTACGAACTCTATCCTCTGTTCCTGGATCAAGATAACAGTTAGGTAATAAAATATTATGACCCATAGCCTCCAACTTATTTTTTATTTCTGGAATATTAGAATAAAACTTTTTACTACAAATAATAAGGATTTTCATATTATAAACTAATTATTTTTTTTAAAAAATGTCTAATATAATCCAACACTGATATCTTCTTAGGATTAATAGAAATAATTTTATTATTTTCACAAACAAGCTTTCCAAAATATCTTTCTAAACCGTGTGCAATTGTTCCATGAAGAAAATAACCTGATGGTTGTTCTTTCTCAAAAAAATTAATGAAATCTTCATTTTTTAATTTTTTAATTAATGAATAATCAACCCAAAACATCGAACCTGAAAACCATTTAAAATTTTTCTTTCCTTCTCCAAAAAATTTAAATATTAGTTCAATCTTTTCTTCATAGTAGTCATCACTATTTAATATACCCCCGTATTTAAAATCACTAATATCACTACCTCCAATCATACCAACTTTTGTATATTTAATAGTGTTTAATATATCATTAACCAACTCTTTATTAAGTAATAAATGATTCATTATATCGTTAAACCACATACCACCAAAGGCTGGATTTAGAATTGATTTTTTTGAATGGATTTTCAACAAAAACTTAGTATCGGATGGAACATATCTTAAACATTTTAAAAAAGGCAAAATATCCATACCTTTATTTTCTAATATGATTATTTTTACATCATCTTTATATTTTTTAATCTTTTCAGTAATATCATTATTATCCATATTTTCCGTCAAAGATACTATAAGATAAAAATTATAAGGTATATTTTCTAATCTACTTTTAATATCCTCCCACATATCTAAATAATATAGATGTAATATGACACAAATTTTATCAGTATTAATATAACAATTATTTTTTGCCTTTGAACATATTTTATTAATTTTATTGTTATTTTTATAATAAAAAGAAATCAAACTATCAGAAAATGTATCGAGCAATTTAAAACCCTCTTCATTACTTGGCTCCATAGCCATTTGTTCACCCCATTCATTCCAGGAATTAACTAAAAATATCTTTCCAACTTTATCTGATGAAAAATAAGTTTTAAACTGTAATAACAAAAAATCTTTAAATAAAGATATATTATTATTAATAGTTATAGTAATGAATTTATTTCTCTCTTTGTGATGAAAATATCTAACAATATTATTAAAATTAAAAAATACCCCATGAATATTCTTTGATCGATATAACATATTAGGGACAAACCTTTTCACATATTTTTTATAATCAAGATATTTAATCCCATTTTTAACATCAACAAAAAGTGAAACATTCTTATAATCAGAATGGTGTGAATAATTTTTATATCCATCTATATTTCCTTTCATACCATTAACAAAAAGTTCTAGTCCATCAAAACCATTCTCTTTCATAATCTTATTACCTATATCAAAAAATAATTTTAGTTCATCTTCACTCATTGTCCAAGGATGATGTATGAAAAATACAGGTTTATTGTTTATTTTTTTATAATTTTCATTTTTAAAATAAAATAATAAATTTTCAAAATTTTTAATTATTTGTTTCTCAGTATATATATTCTTAATAATATAATTATTTTTTCTTTGATTAAAAGACGGATTACCTGTCCAATTTTCATTAGCATATATAAAAAACACATCAAAACTATCGATCTTTTGATCAAAAAATTTATCTATAACATCTTTCATAAGCATGTTATTTTGAGTAACAGTATTATGACTAAACCAATAATAATAAATACCGAACCCCTTAAAACCATATGATCTAGCCAAACTAATCTGTCTATCAACAATATTTTTATCTTCTTTAAGATTATAAAAACCTAAATAATTATTTAATGGTGTTTCAAGATATTTGAATTCTTTTTTTGCGTACTCCAGATTAATCATGTCATGATAACCATCATAAAAACTTTCTTTATTTTCTTCTAGAAAATGAAATTGCGGAAAATATATGGCATACGGCTCCATAATATTAAAAATCTTTTTATATACTTTTTTGTTCTCTGTATATTTTTCTTCTATTTTTTTAGAATAATCAATAGAAAATAATTCTTTATAAAACTCTGGTATATCACTTTCATAATTAATAATGTTATTAGTATTAGAAGTATTATTTTTTTCTATAATAAAATCAAACATCTTCTTAATGTCTTTTTTAATATTTTTAATAGGAAAAAATTTATCATTATTTTTTAATCTTTCTATATAAGCACCTATATTAGAATAAGAAATCGGTAAACCAGAAATAATACCTTTTGTTAAAGAGTAACTATAAGTTTCACCCCATTTATTCAAAAAAACTAAACCGTGTATATTATTTTTATTTAACAATGCAAAAATCTCCTGCTCACTATATTTACCATGATATTAAACATTATTCGATCTCTTTTCTACCATACCAAAAATATGATACTTAATATTATATTTACCATATTTTCTAACCGAGAATAATCTCGAGTAATAATCAGCTCCTTTATATTCTGTTATGTTATTAATAATACCGATATTAATAACATTATTCTTAATAGGAGGAATATTTAAAAAATCAATTATTTTATAATCTATATGTTTTGTAAAAACAATATTATCAAACTTATATACAGAATCAAAAATATTTTTAACAAACAATGATGGGAAAATTATTATATCAACTCCTTTTAAAAAAGATAAAACTTCTTTATTTATTTTATTTTTATTTAAGTAGTTTGTATATACACCACGATTTACTTTATAAAAATCTTTTTTATCATCCCCTAGAAAATAAAAATCATGAATCGGTACAATAATTTTTATTTTTGTTATTTTTTTAAACCTTAAGACATCTTTAAAAGATAAATCTGTGTTAAACAAATATTGAAAAATTAAAATATCATTATCCTTCACCTTTTTCTTATAACTAAATAATTCCTTCTTACTTTTTATCTGAAAAAAACCAACCTGTGAACCACTAAAATTACTAATAAGATCATCAATGTATTTTTTTGATCCACCGTTCACTCCATTAGAAATATAATATATATTTTTAAGTTTGTTTTTTTCTTCTTTTTTTTCTAAATTAGTAGATTTATTTTTTATTTTTTTAAACTTTGAAAGAAAAAAAAGGAAAATTTTTTCAGAAAATTTAAATAGTCTTACAGCAGCTTTTCTTCTTAATGTTTTTAATGGTAAAAGAAAATCTATTGTTTTTCTTAAAAAAACAACAAATTTCCAAGACACAGAGCTATAAATACAAGACAATTCATTATTTTTACTTTTTAATTGTCTTATAAGTCGAGAATTATCTTCTTTTAAATCAAGGTTTTCTTTCTGTAACTTTAGAAAATTTGATGGATTATCTAAAGTTTTAATAACTATATCAGCTATCTTTAAAGAATAATTGGAAAAATTAAAGTTTGATTTTACAAAATTATATCCATTATTTGATACCTCTCTAATTTTTTCTTTATTCTCAAAAATAAATTTTAACTTTTCAAAAAGTTCATTATAATTTTCTGAACTATATAGAAAACCGGTAGAACCATCTTTAATAATTTCAGGAACACCTCCAGAATTTGTTGCTACAACAACTTTATTCATTAACATAGCTTCAACTATCACCCTACCAAAAGCCTCATTTTTAGAACAACACACGACAACATTTGCTTCAGAAAAAATATTATATGGTCTGTGTATATAACCTAAAAATCTTATATAACTATCTAATTTATTTTTAGAAACTATTTCTCTAATATTATTAATATAATTTCTATCACCATCTCCAACTATAAGTAGCTCAGTTTTTATACCTTTTTTAATTAATTCTTTTGTGGCTAAAATGATATCCTTTTGATTTTTACCAGGAGTAACAGAACCAACAATTGCTATCTTAAAATATTCCTTATTATTAAAATATTTAATACTGTCATTATCTTTAACAAAAGTTTTATCAATATCTACATTATTATATACAACTATACTATTTATTCTGGGACCTAAATAATATTTTTCAACCGCCTTGGAATTAAAAATAACAAAATCAGAATTATTAAAAACATATTCTGACCTCTGTTCTATAGGCAAAGTAAAAGTCATTCCATGGTCTATTTCGCCAAATTCTCTTATATGCCATATGTGTGGTTTAAGAAGTCTCTTTGCAGCCAAAGAGCCAATATTAATCACTGACGTATTTGTATATATAATATCAGGATTAATTTCTCTTAAAACAGAAACAAAATATTCTAATTGAAAATTTATTTTATTATTTACATATTCTAGATCTTCTCCAGGCATTAAAATCCATTGTCTATATTCAACGATATGGTACGGTATAAGTCTTTCTTTAAGAGATTCTTCAAAAGAACCATTCCTAGGTATAACAACCGTACACTTAAAACCAAGGGACATGAGTCCATCAATAAGGTCAAGTAACGATCTTTCTGAACCCATCATTTCAGCAGAATGAGAAATAAAACAAATTTTTTTTCCTTTTTCTAGACCATCCAAAAAATTTGAGTGTTTTTCTATTAATTTACTTTTATTAGTTTTCAACATTTCTAATATTTCTCCTTCTGTATATATTTTCTTAAAAGTTGTTCTGTGGTTATGAAAAACAAAGACACCTTTAGCAATACACAATTTCCATCCTTTTTTCATAGCACGAATAGAGTAATCATCATCGTCAGCAAACCCAACACCGAAATCTTCAGACAAGTACCCCACATCAAGAATTAATTCTTTTTTGATTAATACAGAAAAAAAAGCTAGCCTTCGATCTGTTATTTCAAACTGGTCTTGGTATTTTTCTCTAATTTCTTTTGCATATTGAGTTAAATCATTTTTATACTCAGGTATATCATCAAATGTTTTAACATACTTTTTTATATTTTTTACCGATTGCCAACTATCACATGGCGAAGAAATTGGACCAACGAGACCTATTTTAGAATCAAAACTAGATATTTTTATAAGTTCATCCAACCAGCCTTCATAAACTTCAGTATCATTATTCTGTAATACAATATAATCAGCAAATAGTTCTATTGATTTTCTTATACCTTGATTAACAGCTTTAACAAAACCAAGATTTTCACTATTTTCTATTAATTCATGAGAAATATTATTTTCTCTAATAAATTTTTTTACTTTATCTTTACTTTTTTGATCAGAACCATTATCAACCCAAACCACTTCATAATTTATTGTATGTTTTTTTATACTATCTAAACATCGGATGGTGTAATCCTCATTGTTAAAAGTTGGTATTATAATACAAGTTTTTTGTGACATTTTTACAACTTATCTATAGCATAATATATGTAAAAAATCAAAAATATTTTTTTACATATTATTATATAAAATTAGACCACCTTTCGGTGATTATTCTGCACGGCCGATGGGATTAGGCTATTACATAGTCAGGTGTTTTTCCATTTCGCAGACTCAATAAGGAAAAGCCTTTCAAATCTCCTATGGGGACAAGTAATGACAGATGGGATTAGGTCACATATATTTTATTCACCGTCGTTCATAAAAACTCTCGAACTAAATTTAAATGGGATTTGGTCATAACTTTTGATTTTGTCGTCACAAAATCAAAGTCACGACCCTGCCTCACACTTATTTTTTGCTAAAAATAAACTTCGCTTCGCTACGTGTGTTCCGGCTTTCAAATCCCATCGGCCGCGCAAAACAAAAATCACCTTTCGGTGATTACTTTGCGCGGCCGATGGGATTTGAACCCACTACCTCTCCCGTGACAGGGGAGCGCTCTAACCAACTGAGCTACGACCGCATATTTTCCAACTACTAAAGGATAGCAAAAAAAACATTTTTTATCAATCCTTTTGTGTCGACGGGTGGAATCGAACCACCGACCTTAGCTTTATGAGTGCTATGCTCTAACCATCTGAGCTACGTCGACATTTAAAAACCAACAAAGACAATATAACATTTTTAATGATTTTATCAACCAATAACAAAAATAACCACCATATGGTGGTTATTTTTGTTATTGTTGCGGGGATTGGATTTGCACCAATGTCTCAAGGTTATGAGCCTTGCGAATTACTGTTACTCTACCCCGCTACCTTCTATATTACAAGAAAAAATAGAAAAAAGCAAGTATTTAAATTAAATAATTTCAAACTCTTTAAATACTTCAGAATACAAACCTATAACTCTTTTTGCTTCTCTTTGATTTAAAATAAAATCAGAACCTTGATGTGCGATAGCGTTTCTTATTTTGTGTGCTTCCCACGCCTGATCTAATGTATCAAAATCACTTGGTTCTACAGCCTTTAACTTTTCTCCCACACTTTCACCTGGTAAAGAAAATCTTTCTAACATTTCCGATAAAATAATATCTGCTTCTAAAATAGCGAGCTTCCACTTGTTTGAATCATCAGAATTTATGTGTTCTTCAACTAGTTTCCATTTAGGATTTTCAAGAGTCTGATCAATATTTTTATCTTTTACCTCTTCAGGTTTTATAATTACCTTCTGCATAATATTTTCTCTAATTTTATTTTCCCTAATCAGATATATTATTATTAGAACAACAAGCGCTATACAGAAAAAAATAGAAAAAACAGTAAACCTAGCAAATATATTTACTAGATAATATGGTAAATTATCAAAAAAAATAGATATATTATTATGTAGCTGAAATCCTTTACTATTTGGGCCACCAGAACCAGTTATAAAATCAAATAAAAAGGTTATACTTCCGTAAATATTATAATAACTTAATGGATCCATTGTTGGCATAAAGAAATTATATCATTATATAAAAATAATAAAAATTATTTTTCACCCAAAAACTTCTTCCCTACTTGAAACAATTTATCTTCACCTAAATGAGATGATATAAACTGTAAACCTATTGGTATTTTTTTATCACCAACTTCTTTAAAACCAGAAGGAACAGAGATTGCAGGGACTCCAGCAAGGTTTACGGGAACTGTAAAAATATCTTCAAGATACATTTGTAACGGATCATTAATTTTATCTCCTATTTTAAAAGCTACATTTGGAGCAGTTGGTGTGATAATTACATCAACTTTTTCAAAAGCTTTCTTGTAATCGTCTTTTATTATATCTCTAACTATGTTTGCTTTATTGTAATATGCATCATAATATCCAGAAGATAAAACATATGTTCCAAGAATAATTCTTCTTCTAACTTCTCTACCAAGACCAGATTGTCTGGATAAGAAATAATCATCAATTCCATTTTCTCCAGAGACTCTACTACCATATCTCATACCATCAAAACGAGCCATATTCGAAGAAACCTCAGCTGGAACTATCACATAATATACAGCTAGAGAATATTTAAGATTCGGTAATTCAATATCAATTATTTCATAACCTAATGTTTTTAATTTCTCTATAGACTCATTAAAATTATTTAATACATCTTGATCTATTCCACCAACATTCAAGAAATCTCTAGGAACACCTATTTTAATTTTACTTGCCCTGTCAAATTGTTTTTTTATTTGACTGGAGTTATCTTTAGTAACAACATCAGGTAAGGTTGTACTATCCATTTTATCTTCCCCTTTTATAGCGTTAAATAATATTTCTACATCATCAACAGTTTTACCCAAAGGACCTATCTGATCAAGCGAAGAACCCATGGCCATAACACCATATCTTGATACAGCACCGTATGTTGGTTTTAGACCAACTATTCCACAAAAACTTGCTGGCTGTCTTATGGAACCACCGGTGTCAGAGCCGAGAGCGACTAACGCCTCATCAGAAGAAACAGAAGCTGCTGCACCACCAGAAGAACCTCCAGAAACTCTTTCTAAATCATTAGGATTTTTTGTGGGTCCATAAGCTGAGTTTTCTGTAGAACCACCCATAGCAAACTCATCCATATTTGTTCTACCGATAAAAACAACCCCATCTTTTTTAAGTTTTTCAATGACGGTCGCATCATATGTAGCGACATAATTCTCCAACATCTTAGAAGCAGAACTAGCTACCCTACCCTTTATTAAGATATTATCTTTAATAGAAATAGGAATACCTGTAAGTAATGTTGCGGTACCATTCTTTATCATTTCATCTGCCTTAGTAGCCTGATCTATAACATCAGAATAAACTTCAAGATATGCGTGTATATCTTTATCTTTTTTCGTTATTTGTTCTAAATATTCTTTTGCCAAATCAACAGAGGTATATTCTCCACTAATAAGAGAATCATGAACCTTTCTTATTGTTAATTCTTTTAAATTAATCATTTTATAAAATTTTCTTAACCTTCAAATAATTATCTTGTGATTCAGGCATATTACGGACTATACAAGAAGTAGAAAAACCAGATTCATTACTATCTGAATCTTCTCTCATAATATTTTTGTGTTCCCCGGCTTTTTTCTCGTCAGAAACATTAGAAACAACTTCTTTTAACTGCGCAACATATCCCAAAATAGGATCTATTTCCTTAAGAAGTTTTTCTTTTTCTTCATCTGTAAGTTTAATCCTTGCTAATTTAGCTAGTTTTTCTATATCTTTGATTTCTAACATAATTAGAAATATATCACATATATAAGAAATAGAATAGATTATCCAATCAACTCTAAAAAATTATTTTCATCTAGTATTTTAACACCGAGTTTTTGGGCTTTTTCTAATTTTGACCCTGGATTTTCACCAACCACTAGGTAAGAAGTCTTTGAAGAAATAGATTCAGAAATTTCTCCGCCCAACATACGAATTTTATCTTTTATTTCATCTCTAGACATTGAAGAAAGAGTTCCTGTAATAACAAAACTTTTACCAGATAGTCTATCTTCACTAGTTTTATTTTCTTCAACAATTTTTATATGTTTTAATAATCTATTAACCAAATTATTATTATCATTATCAGTAAACCATTCGTAGACAGATTGCCCTACTATATCCCCAACTCCATCTATTATCTGCAAATCTTCTATCTTTGCTTTTCTAATTTTTTCTATAGTTCCAAAATGTTTTGCGATATCAATGGCGGTTTCTTCACCAACCTGTGGTATAGAAAGTGAAACAATAAATTTTGCTAGTGAAATCTCTTTACTTTTATCTATTGAAACGAAAATATTATCAACGGACTTTTCTCCAAAACGGGGTAATGCAAGCAAATCTCCCTTTTTTAAAGTAAAAAGATCATCAAAATTTGATATGAGATTATTTTCTAGCAAAACATCTATTATTTTAGGTCCGCAACCATCTATATTAAAAGCCTTCTTTGAAACAAAGTGATAAAACTTTCTTTTCTGTTGAGCAAAAGAGTTTTTGTAAACACATCTCCAAGCAGCTTGTCCTGGAATCCTCTCTATACTTCCATCACCACCACAAGCATCAACTTTTTTAGGGAATATATATTCTTTTTCCTTTCCTGTCCTTAATTCTTTCAAAACCTGAACTATATCTGGAATTACATCACCGGCTTTTTGTAATATAACTGTATCACCGATTCTCATATCTAGTCTTTTTATTTCATCTTCATTATGAAGAGTTGCTCTTGAAACTGTTGAACCAGCAACAAAAACCGGCTTCAGATGAGCGACGGGGGTTATAACACCAGTTCTTCCAACTTGTAATACAATATCAAGAACAACGGTTGTGACTTGTTCTGCCGGAAACTTATATGCGATTCCCCACCTTGGAGATTTACCAGTAAAGCCTAAAGTGTTCTGAATTTTCCTAGAATTAATTTTAATAACTATACCATCAAGACCATAGTCTAATCTGTCTTTTTCTTTTGACCATTTTTTATAAAATTTTTCCACACCTTCTAAAGAATCAAAAACTTCTGTATACGGATTGGTCTTAAATTTTAAATCAGAAAGAATATTTAATTCTTCTCTTTGGGTGTCTGACAATTCTTCACTTATTTTATCTATATCGTAAATAAAAGAACTAAGATTTCTGCTAGCTGGTATCTTGGGATCAAGTTGTCTTATTGATCCTGCTGCAGCATTTCTTGTGTTAGCAAAAAGTTGTTCTCCCTTGTTTTTTCTATCATTATTAATTCTTTCTAATTCTTTTTTAGAAAGCCAACATTCTCCAACAGCAATGAGATCAACTGGTCTAGATAATAAAATTGGAATACTTTTTATTGTCTTTATATTTTGTGTAACATCTTCTCCTATTTCACCATCACCTCTTGTTGCTCCTTGAACAAATTTACCATCTTTATATGTAAGAATAATTTTTAATCCATCTATTTTTAACTCACAACAATATTCTATTTTTTCTCCTTTTAAAGATTCCTCCTTATCTACCATTCTCCTTATTTTCTCATCCCATTTTTTGAGCCCTTCAAAATTAAAACAGTCATCAAAAGACCACTGTAAAACTTCATGTTTAACCTTTTTAAATTCATCCAATGGTTTATCCCCCACTCTTTGTGTTGGAGATTCAGGAGTTCTAAGTTCAGGATACTTTTCTTCTAAATCAAAAAGTTCTCTTATAAGAGAATCATAAGCTTCATCACTCAAAGAAGGTTTATCTAATACATGATATAGATATCTATTTTTTTCAACGGTTTCTACGAGTTTTTTGTATCTTTCTGTAATTTCTTTGTTCATAAAAACTAATTAGTAATAATTCTATAAGCCCTTTCAACTCTCCTACCGGTTTCTCCAGTATTATAACCCTTAAAAGAAGACATTATATCTACCACACCATTATTTTTCGTTTTAGTTACTTCCATAAAAGCAACCGGCTCTAATGTATCTGTAGAATCAGTTGAATATCTAATAAATTGATTTGATTTAAAATTATTATCTCCCTCACTTTCAAATACCACATCGTTTCCATTACACCTAATCAATTCTGTTTCCTTAATACACGTATCTGTTGGTTCACAATACTTAAAATAATCAGATATTGTATCCCAATAAAAAAAACATTCTGCTGCACTATCTGCAGCATAGTATGCTGTTTGAGAGTCTCTTATAGAAGCTGATATCATCAATTCTTTAATAGATATATTAAAAATGGAAATACCAATAGTAATAAGCAATCCAGATATTAAAACTGCAAATAATAAAGCAAACCCCTTTTTATTTTTATAATAATACATATACTATGGTTTAATTAAAATAGGTTCAAAATTATACATAAAAGTTTTTATTTCTACTTTCTGAATACCATATGGCGAATCCCAATACACTCTTGCTTTTATCTCGGCTTCATTTTCATTGTTTTCTGATTTTTTAATATTAATTTTTCTATTAAATTTAGTTTTTTGTTCTGAATTACCTTCTATAGAATATTTCTGAAAAAGAAGATCCTCTGTACTAAGAGAAACATATATATCATCACTATTATTAAAAATTTTATCTGTATCAGAACTATCTATATTACAGTATATATTGGATGCATTATCAAAATCACAAAAATCTCCTTCCAAATTACAAATGCATTTATTCAAATTTCCACCGAGCCAATTAACTTCCCCTTCTGTACACCAAGCAAAACCACCAACTAAAGTTTCTTCGCAAGAATGGGTTTCAGAATCACCAGAAATAACCTTTACACATACTTTACCTTGATTCTCACAGACACTATTTCCACTAGACTCTTCAGCAAAAGACACATCATACCTCTTTTGATTTATAGCTATTTCATCTCTTATATTTTTAACAGCTTCTATACCATCCTGTGCTAAAAAAGAAGCTATCATTTGATCTCTTGAAAGAATTGATGATGATAAACCTTTTTGTGCAAGCATAATGGGACTTGATATAGCAATCATAAGCAAGGAAATAGCGACCAAAGCCTCTATCAAAGTAAAACCAGAAATTATTTTTTTATTTTTTATATACATACTAATTTCTTATTCTATTTATTTGTGATACCATAGTTTGTAACATAAAACTTGTATTCGAATACATACTTTGATCACCAGAAGCGCCCTCGGCAGTTATTATTACTCTTGGCTGTTCTCTAGAACCTCTTGGCTCATTACTTGTCCCAATACCCAATATATAAAATCTCATATTTTTAATATTTATATTACTAACAGGACCTGTCATACTTTGCCATTCATCACAACCACTATTATCCGAGTCACAAATTCTTTTCTGTATATTTCCTTCTCCTCTATCACCATCAAGATTTACATCTTCAGTTTTTACAAAAATATACTGTATATATTCACCACTAATCTCATTATAGTATTGAATTAGATTTGATCCATCAACACAATTAGTTGTACTTAAACTAACACTATTTTTATTAACATTATCATTTGTACCACACTTATATTCTGTTCCAATTTTTATACCTCTCGATATACTATCTATAGCAAAAGTCACATTATCTACAACTGTTTTCATTGCCTGAGATTTTTTATTTGCATTTAATATCGATATAAAAGAACCAACAGCAATAGTCATAACTGTCATAAAAACAGCAATAGATACAAGCATTTCTACAAGAGTAAAACCTTTTTCTTTATTTTTAAAAAATAACATATTTTTATTGTTTTTTAACATATATCTGACCAACACCCGTAACTACAATACTACTTTTTGATGAACCGTCACCAGAAGAGAGTTCTATTTCTGCATACTTTTTATTATTAAGATCATCATCTCCATATATATAAGCATCCGGGTTTGGTCTAACAAAATTTATTGTAAGTTCATTAACTTCCGAACATGAACCATCGACAGCTGAGACACAAAGTTTACTTATATAATTTCCTCTTTTTAAAGTATATTTTTGTAAACATTCACTACTGGTGTCATTTGGAGAACAGGTTGTATCCGCATCAGAAAATCTTCCATCTTTACTTGAACTTAAATCGGAAAAAAATATTATCTTTTTATTTTCTT
>JACCEE011293933.1_pt1 | contig 15220 bp, 7 predicted proteins | sample 7449931 | NCBI WGS metagenome assembly JACCEE01 (sample SAMN15323457, study PRJNA562643) | freshwater metagenome | isolation source: river surface water | place: USA:Blue River Watershed | collected 2017-08-19 | reverse complement strand
CATTTGTCATTTGTCACAAGGCAATTTGTCACTTGTCATTTTTCACTTGTCCCTTGTCCGGCGATGAGTGAAAATTGAACAGTGAAAAGTGAACAATCAACCGGTATTCCTATTTAATTTTTGTTTTTTGTTTTTCATTCTTATATTTTTACTTGACCAAGGACAAATGACTAAGGACAAAAGAATCCCTACCCAAGGACAAATGACCAAGGACAAAAGAATCCCTACCCAAGGACAAATGACCTTTGGACTTAGGACAAATGACAAATGACCTTTGGACTTAGGACAAATGACAAATAACAAATATTTGCAAAAATTCACAAGAAAGCATAAAACTCCATAATTTAAGCGAAAAAATTAACAATTTCTTCACCCCCACATCCCCCCCTAGGGGATGCTATGCTGAAGACTTAAGGCGTGGGGCATATTTAAGTTGGGTTGAGGAACGAAACCCAACCGACAAGAGTGAAACGAAGTGCCACGAGCAATAGCCACGCCGTTATCAATGGTGATAGGAGAATACCTAAATGGTTGCGATTCCAGAACAACATTTGCCCGCAGCTTCCCCAGCAGCTCATCAGCAGCTTGAGCGGGTGGCAGTTTTACTCATGGGATATGGGGAGGTAGAAAGTTACGCCGACTTTGCCAACTATAATGAACAAGCTCTCAATCTGCTGACGGCGAAATTTGCCCCGGTCCCAGCATGGATTTATCCGCCCCTAGCGAAAATTCTGGCATTATTTGACTTGCACGAATGGAGTCACCAGCATCACCAGTTTATCTCGCCGCATAACGCCATTTTTGAGCGGCAGCGTCAAGGGATAGAAGAACAACTGCAAGCTAGGTGGGGCGATCGGGTTAAGGTTTTTAAAGCCTTCAACTTTTGCGCTCCTTTCTTGCCGGGGCAAGTGCTGGCAGAAATCAAAGGTGAAGGCTTTGATAAATTGCTCATCTACCCTTTATTAGTGGTGGATTCTATTTTTACGAGCGGGATTGCCATAGAACAAGTGAACAAAGCTCTGGATAGTTTGAGTGATGGTGACAAACAATGGTTATCTGGTCTGCGCTACATCCCCTCATTTTATAATGAAACTGCCTATATTGACTTGATGGCGCAGTTAGTAGAGGAACAAATTGCGGCGCAACTGGCGGGGACTTATTTGCCTTCAGAAATTGGGATTGTGTTGTTGAATCACGGTTGTCCGCAAGAAGCGAAAGGGTTTACTTCTGGGATTGTGGAATCAATAGCTCTTTATGACTTGGTACGGGGCAAGTTAATTCACCGTTATCCTCTGATTTCTGTGGGTTGGCTGAATCATCAAACGCCTTTGATTGAATGGACTCAACCTCACGCTCACCTGGCGGCGAGCAATTTGATTCAGTTGGGGGCGAAAGCGGTGGTGTTTTTGCCGATCGGGTTTGCTACGGAAAATCACGAAACCCTTTTAGACGTACATCACATCATCCACGAGCTGGAACGGCGACACCCGGATGTTACTTACTTCCAGTTGCCTTGTGTGAACGATCGCCCGGAATTCCTCCACATGGCAGCGGACTGGGCAAATCCCCACATTGAATCCCTGCTCTCGGATCTGCCAATGGCTGCAGTCCGGCCCGATGTCTCGCCTCTAGCCACCCATCACCACCATCATCATCATCACTAAACCACATTGGTCCCTAGTCCTTTGTCCAATGTCATTTGTCCTTTGGTAGGGGCGAGAAAGCGAATCGCCCGTACAAGGGACAAGTGACAAGTGACAAGGTGACAAGCTGCCTTGGAACAAGTGACAAGTGACAAAGGACAAGATTGATAGTGTTGAGGAGTAGAGATATATGGGCTCGACTTGGAAGCCTTTTCTATGGCTAGCGAAAACCATCGCTCTGCAGGTGCTGACCTTGAGTGCAGCCGCTTTTTTCCTCATGGCTATATGGTAAGGTTTCGCCAGAATGGAGATTTACAGCCCCAAATTATCGGCCATGAGGGGCTTTTTAAGGGATGGAGAAGCGCCACTGCAGACAGAGAGGTCCCATAGACACGGGAGAGACCAGCGGAAAAATCAGAAAAATTGAAATAAACTGAAATGAGGGCGAACGCGATCGTTGTTTCCCCCTTGAGTGGCAATATCTAACCTGCTTCCGGCAGTTGGGCAGGATCTAGGCGAAGGTAGTTATGAAAATTTACCGCAAAACATCGATCCCTTGGCATTGGACAAGCAGGCAGATACCAGAGGCGTCATCCATACCTACAATCAAGAACATCATTCCAGCAATGTCCCAAAAACACAATACCCCAGCCCCAAAGGTTAAACCAAACTCCCAAAATCTCAAATGGCGGGTGATGGCATATCTGATCGGTGGGTGGCTGATGACCGCCGGACCGACCTTGGTCACGCCAGCTCTGGCTCAGAGTCAGAGTAACCAGCAGATGAGTTATAGCGAGTTGCTCGCCCAAATCGAAGCTCGCAAAGTGAAGCGGGTGATTATTGACCCAGACAAGCAGGTGGCGAAAGTGCAGCTCGCGGATGCGAATCAATATGAAAATGTCTTGTTGCTGGAACGCAACCCGGAACTGCTGCAAAAAATTCGGGAAGTGAATACTACTAACTCTCGCGAGCAAATCCAGCTAGAGTTTCAGTCCTCGGGGGATTACAAAGGGGCTGTGGGACTGGTAGCGAATTTGCTGTTGATTGGTTTTTTAATTGGCGGTTTGGTGATGCTGCTGCGGCGGTCATCCCAGGTGGGCAACCAAGCGATGAATTTTGGCAAGTCTCGGGCACGCTTCTCGATGGAAGCGAAAACCGGGGTGATGTTTGATGATGTGGCGGGGATTGAGGAAGCCAAAGAAGAGCTGCAAGAGGTGGTAACTTTCTTGAAAAAGCCGGAGCGGTTCACGGCTTTGGGGGCAAAAATTCCTAAAGGGGTGTTGCTCGTAGGTGCCCCGGGGACGGGAAAAACTCTGTTGGCGAAGGCGATCGCCGGGGAAGCGGGAGTACCGTTTTTCAGCATCTCTGGCAGTGAATTTGTGGAAATGTTTGTGGGCGTGGGTGCTTCCCGTGTGCGCGATTTGTTTAAAAAAGCGAAGGAAAACGCGCCCTGTATCATTTTTATTGATGAAATTGACGCCGTGGGGCGCCAGCGGGGGGCGGGGATTGGTGGCGGTAATGATGAGCGGGAGCAAACCCTCAATCAATTGCTGACGGAAATGGACGGGTTTGAGGGGAATAGTGGCATTATCATTGTCGCCGCTACTAACCGTCCGGATGTGCTGGATATGGCTTTGTTGCGTCCGGGGCGGTTCGATCGCCAGGTGGTGGTGGACCTGCCTACTTATAATGGGCGGTTGGGCATTTTGCGGGTCCATGCTCGCAATAAGAAGCTCTCTGAGGAGGTGTCGTTGGAAGCGATCGCCCGCCGGACTCCGGGTTTTTCTGGGGCTGATTTAGCAAATATGCTGAATGAGGCGGCGATACTTACGGCTCGCCGTCGCAAAGATGCGATTACGCCATCGGAGGTGGAAGATGCGATCGACCGTGTAAGTATCGGTTTGAGTCTCAACCCTCTGCTGGACAGTAAGAAAAAGCGCTTGATTGCCTACCATGAAGTGGGTCACGCTCTGCTGATGACTCTACTCAAAAATTCTGACCCGCTCAACAAAGTGACGATTATTCCCCGTTCTGGCGGTATTGGCGGTTTCGCCCAGCAAACCCCTAATGAAGATATGGTGGATAGTGGTCTGAGGACGAGGGCGTGGATCGTGGATCTAATTACGATCGCTTTGGGGGGACGAGCGGCGGAGCAGGAGGTATTCGGCGATGCGGAAGTGACGATGGGCGCTAGTAGTGACCTGCAAATGGTGGCTAAATTGGCCCGGGAGATGGTGACACGCTTCGGGATGTCTGAACTCGGCCCGTTAGCCTTGGAAATTCCTAATAATGAGGTGTTTTTGGGGCGGGACTGGATGCCACGATCGGAATACTCTGAGGATGTGGCGACTAAAATCGATCGTCATGTGCGGACGATCGCCTTGGAATGCTACGAAAAAGCCCGTCAGATTATCCGGGAAAATCGCCCCTTACTCGATCGGCTCGTGGACCTGATCCTGGAACGCGAAACCTTGGATGGTGAAGAATTCCGGCAAATTGTCTCCCAATACGTCGCCCTGCCAGAAAAACAACTCGTTAAATAAAATAGTCATTTGTCATTAGTCCTTTGTCCTTTGTCCCTTGTCCCAAGGCAAGTTGTCCCAAGGCAAGTTGTCCCTTGTCACTTGTCAAATGACAAAGGACAAATGACAAAGGACAAATAACAAAGGACAAATAACAAATGACTATTTTTGAGAAACTTGGGACTGTGCGCCATACATAGCGCGCAGCACTAAAGCCGGGTCGTACCACTCGCCGTTATAGCGCATTCCCCAGTGCAGGTGGGGACCGGTGCTGCGACCACTCATCCCCACTCGACCGATGCGCGCACCAGCGGGGAGATACTGACCATCGCGGATTAAAATCCCCCCTTCTCGGTCAATGAGGTAATCTTGACCAGAAGCGCTATTCACATCACCGAGCATATGGCAGTAAATGTGATCCCAGGCTCCAGATTCCACTACCAAACCCACGCCACAGCGATCGTCATTCACCACCTCTACCACTTTGCCACTCCACCAGTTGCGGATAAAGCTTCCCATCGGTGCGGCGATATCCAAACCTGAGTGAAATTCTCGCGTTGCTTGGCCCGTAGGCGAGATGCGGTAGCCGAAGGGAGATGAATAGCCGCGAAAATCTTCTACCGGAAACGAGGCACCTTGCCAAGAACTACCGGTGGCTATCTGCACTCCATTGTCATCCTGCGCCACCACGGGATCCGGTTGCCATTGCAGCAACACTACTGCCACTACAGTCATCACCGCCAAAAATAGCATTTTGGCTCTGGCGGTCAATTTGTTTTGCTGCATGATAGGGGATAGCTTTCGCTTCATTACCTGCACTCCTCTCAAGAATAACATAAGTTTGGACTAACAACTAAAATCCGGCTTTTTTGTTTAGTTATATGAATGCTAATAATACCTGAAAAAAAATCACGATAATTAGGCTTAAATCCTAGTATTTATCTGGCTATCAGGAAAAATTGACAAAAATCACTTAAGTAATCAAGAATAAGTGAAGCACCCTGGAGTCAAGAAAAGGGGGTAAGACCAGCTTTGACGATCGACCTGACGGAATCCTGACCTAATATAAAAGTTTTTGGCATTGGTGGCAACAAAATCGACAACCCTGCTAGGGGATGAAAATAAACTTTTCCATCTTCCGCCACCGCACCAGAGAAACCGGAATTTCTGCCGGACCCATCCTCACTTCGTCTTTGCCGGTGCGCCCCAACACAGGGGGAAGCAAAAAGCCCCCATTTGGTTTCCTTTGGCAATAGGGTTGCCTCCCATCAGGGCTGTAACCCTCAGTCTGAGCTAAGATGCCCGTAGCCGATCGGGGGTGATCCCCTCTAGATTAGAAGCTGATACCATTTTTTTTAAATCGTGTTAGATATCTTTCTGACTCCCCCGCAATTTATCGGGGGGTTGGGGGGGATCGCTTCTCTAACATCCTTATAGAAAAATGGTATGAGCCCAGAGCAGGCTGCATCTTGAACACCAGTAACCACCATGCCCTTGCTGCCCCAAAATTGCGCCCACATTTTCATCCAGACTTTCTGCGCAACACAATCAAGTCGCACTTATCCTCAGTACCTTAACTCTTGGAAAACTAACTTTGGAGTAAATTAGTAGCTGGCTGCCCCAGTATCCCAAGGATCAAAGCGGGTTCAGTATCAAATAAATTGCCAATCACCCCAATTCAGTTCGGCTCTTGACAAAACCTTATTCATCCGATAAAATGACCCATGCTCAAGCCAAAATTACCCCAACACCCAGAAAAACAACTATTTGATTATCATTCTTCAAAATCTAGGGTAAACTGCTACTAGGTCAATTATTAGACGACCATTACCATCCACATATATATGACTTTTTCCGTAAATTAGGCAAATTTTCTCTCGTGTAACCAACAAAATTATGCTAAATTCCCGAAAATTTGGTGCAAATTCACGCCGCCAATATCCTCCACAAGAGCAGATTAGAGCCGGAGCGAGAAATCCCTAAAGCCTTGTCAAACATAATGATGAAGTTGCTGGCAAAAACCGCTGAGGAACGGTATCAAAGTGCTTGGGGAATTAAAGCGGATTTAGAAGAATGCTTATCTCAGTGACAGCAAACAGGGGGGATAACAGAATTCACCCTGGGACAGAATGATAGTGCTGACCAATTGCAAATCCCCCAAAAACTCTATGGCAGAGACCGGGAAATTGACACCTTGCTGGCGGCTTTTGACGCGGTGAGCGGTGGCGCCAAAGAAATGATGCTGGTGTCGGGATATTCCGGGATTGGCAAATCAGCTTTAGTCCAAGAAATATACAAACCAATTACGAGGCAGCAGGGCTACTTTATCGGCGGGAAGTTTGACCAGTATCAGCGGAATATTCCCTAATCGGCGGTAGTGAGCGCTCGATTCCTCTGGACTCTAGTCAGCTTTTGCCCGCCGCGATCGTTAATTATGTGGCGCGCACCCAAGAAAATGTGGTTTTAGATGATGCCACCGGCGATGGCATCTTTACTAATGATGCTTATGTGATGGCCAATCAGCCGAAATCTGTGTTATGCGCTCCTATCCTCAACCAAGGACAACTCACGGGAATTCTGTATCTGGAACATAATATGGCGACGGCGGTATTTACACGCGATCGGCTGCAAGTGGTGAGCATTATCTCTGCCCAAGCGGCTATCTCCATTGAAAATGCCATGTTGTATCGGAATGTGGAGCAAAAAGTGCGGGAGCGCACGGCGGAACTAGCCGCCGCGAACCAGGAAATTCGGGCTTTGAATGAACTGCTCAAATCCGAAAACATTCGCATGAGTGCGGAGTTAGACGTAACCAGGCGGTTACAGCAGATGATGCTACCTACGGAGACGGAATTGGCAGAAATTCCCGGTTTGGAGATAGTGGGATTTATGGAACCAGCGGCGGAAGTGGGAGGGGACTATTATGATGTGCTGCAAAAAGATGGCCGGGGCCGGGTGAAAATCGCGAACGTCGTCAGACGTCGCGTCAGCATCGGCGATGTCACCGGACATGGTTTAGAATCAGGAATGCTCACCGTCGCCACCCAAGCCGCAGTCAGGACATTGCTGGAGAGTGATATCACTGACCCAGTGCAGTTTTTGGCGATTCTCAACTCCATGATTTATAAAAATGTCACCCGGATGAATTCCGATAAAAATTTGACCCTGGCTTTGCTAGACTACCGTGAGGGGACGTTGCGCCTCAGCGGACAACATGAAGAAATGCTCGTGGTGCGTTAGGGAGGAAAAGTAGAGAGAATTGATCCACTAGATTTAGGCTTCCCGATCGGGTTATCACCGGATATAACTGAGTTCATCGCCGCGAGCGAAATACATTTAAATTCCGGAGATGTGGCCGTATTATATACCGATGGCATTACGGAAGCGGAAAATCTGTTAGGCGAGCATTACGGGATAGAGCGGTTGATGGCATCGGTGCGAGAAAATTGGCAAAAATCCGCCGCCGATATCCAGAAAGCGGTGATTGATGACTTGCACCAGCACATCGGCGAGCAAAAAGTCTTTGATGACATCACCTTACTGGTGCTAAAACAGCAGGAGGATAAGTATTTATATAAACTGTGAGTCCCAGAGACCCACAATCATATGACCAAAAAGGTAGGCGCCGTCACAAAAGTTAAAAATTAGTAAATCCACATAATTAAACCCCCAATCAAATCAGGTGATGTAGGGTGGGCTTATCCCAATACTGCTACTGTTTATGAAGAGACTTTTCGGTGAGGCACTGCCCACCCTACTATCTGGCTATCTGGCGTTTTTTTAGGTTGACATACTTATCAACATAATTAGGTCCCCAGAAATGTAGGCGCCCTCACCAAAATTAACAAAAAGCCCAACCCCAGTGCCAATCTTGATGGACAGGTGGCCGAGCGCAGAATTTGTAAAAAAATCTGAACAATTGGGCAAACTCAAAATTTTATGCTTTAATGGATAGGCGCGAGCAAATTCAAAGCCAGTGATTGTGGTTGGGTTTAGGGTCGATCGGGTTCAGGAATGTGATGCCCCTAGGAGGAAACACCAGCAATGCTAGTTATTCCAGGCTACCAAGTGAGCCGCCAAATCTATGAGAGCGAAATCTCCCGCCTGTATCAAGGACAGAGGGAAGCGGACAATCTCCCAGTCATTTTCAAAGTGCTGAAAGCCGAATATCCCACCCCAGAGGAACTGACGCGGTACAAGCAGGAATATGAACTGACGCGAGAGCTAAATATCGCCGGTGCCATCCGCGCTTACAGCTTAGTCAAGCATGACAAAAATCTCGTGATGGTGCTAGAAGATTTTGGGGGTGAATCCTTAAGAAAATGGATAGCTAAAGAAAAATTTAAATTAGCAGAATTCCTGGACATAGCCATCAAAACCGCCGGGAGTTTAGGGCAAATTCATGCGGCCCACATCATCCACAAAGACATCAACCCCAGCAACATCATCTATAACCGCACCACGGGAGAGGTAAAAATTATCGATTTTGGGATTTCCACCAAATTAGACCGGGAAAAACCCCTGGTAAAAAATCCGGAAGTTCTCGAAGGGACTCTCGCCTACATATCACCGGAGCAAACCGGGCGGATGAACCGTTCGTTAGACTACCGCAGCGATTTTTACTCCCTGGGAGTAACATTTTATGAACTGCTCACCGGGGTGCTACCGTTTGACACCAGAGACCCCCTGGAAATGGTGCATTGTCACATTGCCAAACAACCGCCATCTCTGCAGTTGATAAATCCAGAGATTCCCCCAGTTTTGGCGGCTATAGTCCAGAAACTGATGGCGAAAACAGCGGAAGAGCGCTACCAAAGCGCCTGGGGACTGAAAGCGGACTTAGAAAGATGCCAGAAACAGCTAGAAAGCCAGGGAAATATCACCCCATTCCCCCTGGGAAGTGACGATATTGCTGACAAATTCCAAATTCCCCAAAAACTATACGGTAGAGAAAAAGAAGTGGCGCAGTTGCTGGCAGCATTCGAGCGCAGCACCGCCGCCAGCAGCCGGGAAATTCTGCTGGTGGCGGGATATTCCGGTATCGGCAAGTCGGTATTAGTCCATGAAGTCCATAAACCGATCGCGGCAAAGCGGGGTTATTTCATCGCGGGGAAATTTGACCAGTATCAGCGCAATATCCCTTACAGTGCCTTGCTCCAAGCATTTGGGGACTTAGTGCGGCAACTGCTGACAGAAAGCGAAACCCAGCTTTCAACATGGCGCCGAAAGATAGCGGCGGCTCTCGGCAGCAACGGTAAGGTAATTGCTGAAGTCATCCCCGAGGTAGAATTAATCATTGGAACGCCACCAGAAGTGCCAGAACTGCAGCCAACGGAAGCGCAAAACCGGTTTAATTTGGTGTGGCAAAACTTCATCAAAGTGTTTATCAGTCCCACTCATCCGTTAGTGATATTCCTCGATGATTTGCAGTGGGTGGATAGTGCTTCACTGAAGTTGATGCAGCTACTAGCGGGGGAAGCAGAGGGAGGACTATTTTTGCTGGGTGCCTATCGGGATAACGAAGTGAGCGCGGCGCATCCGCTGATGCTGACCCTGAAAGAGATAGCAGAAACCGGGGCAAATATCAACCAGATTGTCCTGGAACCATTGGGGGAACAGGCCGTGACCCAGCTAATTGCCGAAACGGTGAAATGCTCGCCGCAGTTGGCGCAACCACTGGCAGAATTGGTGGCGGCGAAAACTGGGGGGAATCCATTTTTTATGAATGAGTTTCTGAAATCTTTATCTAGTGAGGGGTTGATAGATTTTGATTATGAAAGCAGTAGCTGGCGCTGGGATATTGGGCTGATTAATGCCCAGTGTTTTACGGATAATGTGGTGGAACTGATGGTGCAGAAAATCCAAAAGTTACCGGGAGCGAGTCAGGAAGTGTTACAGTTAGCGGCGGCGATCGGCAACCAGTTCAAGCTGGAAACTTTAGCTCTGGTATCGGGAAAATCCCGGCGGGATACAGCCCTGGCGTTGCACGAAGCCTTGGCGGCGGGTTTGTTATTGCCTCTGAGCGATGCTTACAAGGCGGTGGAACTGGATGTGGCGAGTTTGGGGGGTGTGAGGGAAGAAACTAACACCGCAGTGGAGTATAAATTTTTGCACGATCGCATCCAACAAGCCGCCTATTCCCTCATCCCGGAAACCCACAGGCAAAACATCCACCAACAGCTTGGGCAAATGCTGCTGCAAAACACACCAGAGGCGCAGCGAGAAGAAAAAATCTTCGACATCGTTAACCAATTGAACCAAGCCATTGACTTAATCGCGCATCAGTCCGAGGCGGTAGAATTGGCGCAATTAAATCTGATGGCAGGGAAAAAAGCTCTCGCGGCAGCGGCGTATGAACCAGCCCTGCAATACCTAAATCTCGGTATCAGTATTTTACCACCAAATAGCTGGGAAACTGAATATGATTTGACCCTCACATTGCATACCACTGGCGCCGAAGCCGCATATCTGAGTATCGACTTAGCCCGCATGGAGGAATTAATTACCCTAGTGCTGGAAAAAGCCACCTCCCTCCCAGACAAAGTGAAAGCCTATGAAATCAAAATCAGCGCCTATATTTCCCAGCAACAACAGCGGTTAGCCGTAGAAACCGCTCTCTCAGTTTTACAGTTGTTGGGGGTAAATTTACCGAAAAATCCCACCCCATCCCGCTTAAAACGGGAGTTGCGTGATACCCAACTGCAATGGCAAGACAAGCCCATTGAAGATTTAATCAACTTGCCACTGATTCAAGACCAGAGCAAGCGTTTGGCTATGGGCATCTTGATGCGAGTGGCTTCTGCCTCGTTTCAAGCATCGCCTCAACTTTTTCCTTTTATCGTTTTAAAATTAGTCAACTTATCTTTCCAATACGGCCATGCACCTGAGTCGGCTTATGGTTATGCAGTTTATGGGATGATTCTGTGCAGTATTTCCCCAGAATTTGAGGCCGGATATAAATTTGGTCAACTGGCGTTAGATTTAGTTGAACAGGGTGATTTAATCAACATAAAATCGAGGGTTTTTCAAATATTTTACGGTCATGTAGCGCCTCACAAACAACATATAAATGCCTGCATAGAATCGCTGATTTCAGCTTACCAAATTGGCCGAGAAAATGGCGATATTGAATTTTCTTCTTATGCGATTCACGTTTATTGCTACCATTTATATGCTTTAGGCAGACCATTATCAGAAGTTTTAGATAGATTCAGATTAGCGGAGTTGACTCTGGCCAGCTTTCTCCAATATCATACATTAAACTGGCACCAAATTTCTACAAATGCGATTAATTCGCTCATAATTGACAACCAAGAATGCGATTTTGTCGATTTATCGCCGAATGATTTGACTATTAATGTTAATTGGGAACTCCAAAATATCATCAATTCTTTTCGGGCGACTGGGGATGTAACCGGACTCTACGTATTCTATTATCAACACCTAATCATCGCCTATGAATATGAACGTTATCAAACAGCCATAAAGTATGGGCAATGGGCGGCTAAATATAAATCTAGCAGTCCATGTTTAATCCATTTACCGATTGCGTTATTTTACCATTGTCTAGCGGAGCTAGCTTTATGTGGTCAGGTGACTAAACCGGAGCAAAAGCAACTGTTAAAGCAGGTAATTACTAAGCAGAAGAAGCTCCAAAAATATGCGAAAAGCGCTCCCATGAACTTTCTCCACAAATTTTATCTGGTGGAAGCGGAACGGTATCGGGTGCTGGGCAAAAATATGGCGGCGATGGATTGTTACGACAAAGCCATAGCTGGCGCTAAAGAAAACGAGTATGTTCAGGAGGAAGCTCTGGGGAACGAACTGGCAGCTAAGTTTTACTTGCAGCGAGGACAAATGACCATTGCTGCTGCTTATATGCAGCAAGCGCGATATTGCTATCAGCTCTGGGGAGCAGCGGCAAAGGTGCGCCAACTGGATGAAACCTATCCCCAATTGCTGGCCGCTGCATCCGGGTTGACCAAAATTAACCCAATTGCCAGAACGACTAGCACTTTTTCTAGTTATCCCCGTAGTGGCGATACCCTGGACCTGGAAGCGGTGTTGAAAGCATCCCAAGCGATTTCTGGGGAAATTCAGTTAGACAAGTTGCTGGTGAAACTGATGGAGCTGTTGCTGGAAAGTGCGGGAGCCCAGAAAGGTTGTTTGATTTTACCTGATAATGGCACCCTAAAAATTGAAGCGGTGGCTACGGTGGATGGGGTGGTGGAGGTGATGCGATCGATTCCCATTGATAATGAAGAAATCCTCCCGGTAGCGGTGGTGAATTACGTCGATCGCACTGGTCAAGATGTGGTGTTAGCCGATGCCAGCCAGGAGGGAATGTTTGCCAAAGAGCCTTATATCATCGCCCAGAACCCTAAATCTATTTTATGTGCAGCCATCCGCAATCAAGCCCAGCTAGTTGGCATTATCTATTTGGAAAATAATCTCACTCCCGGTGCCTTTACTTCGCAGCGGTTGGCCCTGCTGAAAGTTTTATCCTCCCAAGCGGCTATCTCCATTGAAAACGCCATGTTGTATCGGAATGTGGAGCAAAAAGTAGAAGAGCGCACAGCGGAACTAGCCGCCGCTAACCAAGAAATTCGGGCTTTGAATGAAATGCTGAAAGCGGAAAACATTCGGATGAGTGCGGAGCTAGAAGTGACGCGGCGGTTACAGCAGATGATGCTACCCACGGAGGCGGAATTGGCAGAAATTCCCGGTTTGGAGATTGTGGGATTTATGGAACCAGCGGCGGAAGTGGGGGGAGATTATTATGATGTGCTGCAAAAGGATGGCCGGGTGAAAATCGCGATCGGCGATGTCACCGGACATGGTTTAGAGTCGGGAATGCTCACCGTAGCCACCCAAGCCGCAGTCAGAACATTGCTGGAGAGTGATATCACCGACCCGGTGCAGTTTTTGGCGATTCTCAACCGGATGATTTACAAAAATGTGGCGCGGATGAATTCCGATAAAAACCTGACTCTGGTGTTGCTAGACTACAGTGAGGGGACGTTGCGACTGAGCGGCCAACATGAATATGTTATCTTAGTGCGTCAGGGGGGAGAGTTAGAGTTAATCGATACCATCGATTTGGGGTTTCCCATCGGCTTAGATGGGGAGATTGCCCAATTTGTGGGTGACAAGGAGGTGCGGTTACTACCAGGGGATACGGTGGTGCTGTACAGTGATGGCATTACTGAGGCGGAAAATTTGGATGGGCAACAATACGGACTGGAAAATCTCGCTGCTGTGATCCGTGAAAATGCCTCTCTTTCCCCTGTAGAAGTTCGGGATGCGGTGATTCATCACTTGCGCCGCCATATTGGCGCCCAAAAGGTTTATGATGATATTACTTTGGTGGTGATGAAACAAAAATAGATGCTTGGTCATTGGTCATTGGTCATTGGTCATTTGTCCTTTGTCATTTGTCATTTGTCATTTGTCATTTGTCCTTTGTCATTTGTTTATTCATCCAAACGGACAAGGGACAAGGGACAAGGGACAAGTGGCAAGTGGCAAGTGGCAAGGGACAACGGACAACGGACAAAAACCAGGGGGTCCTGTCCCCCCAACCTCCCATGTGCTAGGTAGGGACAATTGATGAATGGCGCGATGCGGCCAATTCTGATGAAAATAGAAAATTATCCCCGCTTAGGTCTCCCTTGTGGTATTCTAGCTAGCACAACCTGATATATAAATTACGAGACAGGAATTGCTGTTACTTGCCCTGGGGGGGTATGTTTGCCTATTTTCTACCCTACCCGTAGGGACACCACACGCCTTGGGCGGAAATTGTTAATGTCCCTTGTCACTTGTCACTTGTCCCAAGGCAGCTTGTCCCAAGGCAGCTTGTCACTTGTCACTTGTACGGGAGAGAAAGCGAATCTCCCCGGACCATTGGACAAATGACAAAGGACAAATGACAAAGGACAAATGACAAAGGACAAATGACAAAGGACTCTTGGACAAATGACCAATGACAGTGGAAAATTGTTAATTGTCAAACAGACAATAAACCTGTCTATCTATATATCTAAGCAAAATGTAGCGAGCGCCAAGCCGTGATTACAGAAACACAAACAGAAGCATCTGCCCAGCAGGAATTGTTGGACAATCCCACCACCCGGTTAAATCGTCAGATGGTGGTTATTTTGGACTTTGGTTCCCAATATTCTGAGCTGATTGCCCGTCGGATTCGGGAAACTCAGGTTTATTCGGAAGTTTTATCGTACCGTACTAGCATCGCCGAGCTGCGAGATTTAAATCCTAAAGGAATTATTCTCTCTGGCGGACCGAATTCGGTGTATGATGAGGGGGCGCCGCAATGCGACCCAGATATCTGGCAGTTGGGGATACCGGTGCTGGGGGTTTGCTATGGGATGCAGCTCATGGTGCAACAGTTGGGGGGTCAAGTAGAGCGAGCTAAGCGAGCAGAATATGGCAAGGCTTCTCTATATATTGATGACCCCACCGATTTGCTCACAAATGTGGACGCTGGTAGTACGATGTGGATGAGTCATGGGGATTCGGTGGCGCAATTGCCCTCGGGTTTCCAGGTCTTGGCTCACACGGAAAATACCCCCTGTGCCGCGATCGCCAATCACCAGAGAAAACTCTATGGCGTCCAATTTCATCCCGAGGTAGTTCATTCGATCGGCGGTCAGGCTTTGATTCGCAATTTCGTTTATCACATCTGCGACTGTGACCCTAGCTGGACTACCGCCGCTTTTGTGGAGGAATCGATTCGGGAAATTCGCGCTAAAGTCGGCGATAAACGGGTGTTGTTGGCTCTTTCTGGGGGTGTTGATTCTAGTACCCTGGCCTTTTTGCTCCACCGAGCGATCGGAGACCAGCTCACCTGCGTATTCATCGACCAAGGATTTATGCGCAAATACGAGCCGGAACGGTTGGTGAAGCTATTTCAAGAGCAATTCCATATTGGGGTACAATATGTCAATGCTCGGGAACGCTTCCTCAAACAAATTGAAGGCATCACCGACCCGGAAGAAAAGCGCAAACGCATCGGTCACGAGTTTATCCGAGTTT
>JACCEE010760214.1_pt1 | contig 15223 bp, 15 predicted proteins | sample 7449931 | NCBI WGS metagenome assembly JACCEE01 (sample SAMN15323457, study PRJNA562643) | freshwater metagenome | isolation source: river surface water | place: USA:Blue River Watershed | collected 2017-08-19 | reverse complement strand
TCGGGTATCGGCAATGGAAAAAATCTGTCCGGGGGCGGATTTGTCTGAGCAAATTTCGACCGCCGGTAAGGAAGCGTCCGGCACCGGTAATATGAAATTTATGATGAATGGCGCGTTAACTATCGGCACATTAGATGGGGCAAATATTGAGATTCGCGAAGAAGTGGGGGCGGAAAATTTCTTTTTATTCGGTTTAACCGAAGAACAAGTGCAGGAATTGCGTCCGTATTACAATCCTACTGCCATTATTGCTGCCGACGAAGATTTGCAACGAGTGATTAATTTACTTGAATGTGGGCATTTTAATCAGTTTGAACCGGGTATTTTTAATGATATTTTAAATTCAATTAAAAGTCCGCATGACCCGTGGATGACGATTGCCGATTTTCGTAGTTATGTGGAGGCGCAAAAGCGTGTGGAAGTTGCGTATAACGATAAAGAACGCTGGACACGCATGAGTATTTTAAATTGCGCCGCCAGTGGTAAATTTTCTACCGACCGTACTATCGGTGAATACAATCGCGAAATTTGGAAATTAGACGCGATTGAGGCAAAAGTTGAGTAATTAAATTCCCTTGCCCCCTTTTTTTGTAAAAGGGGGCGTTGTTTTAAGCGGAATTTGAATCATTAGAAATTTAATATGCTGCATATCGTTTTACACCAACCCGACATCCCTGCCAATACCGGCAATATTATTCGTTTATGTGCCAATACTGGTATGCGGCTGCATTTAATTGAGCCATTAGGGTTTGATTTAGAGGATAAAAAATTGCGCCGGGCGGGGTTAGATTATCACGAATGGGTAACGGTAAAACGCTATCCGAACTTTGCGGCGTTTATTGCGCTGCACCCCCCACAACGCTTATTTGCCCTGACCACTAAAGGAACGCGCATTTACAGCCAAGTGGCATTTCAAGAGGATGATGTGTTGTTATTTGGTTCTGAAACACGCGGTTTGCCGGCGGAGGTTTTAGAATCGCTGACTGCCGCACAGAAACTTTATTTACCCATGCAAAACACCAGTCGCAGCCTGAATTTATCTAACACCGTGGCGATTGTGTTGTTTGAGGCGTGGAAACAACTGGGCTTTAGTGGCGGTATGATTAAAAACTAAATGTGACCGTTGCGCGGTGAATTTCTATGTAGGCTTGGGCGGTGTTTGGTTTTTATAACTACTTGATTCTATAGCTTTATTTGGCTTTAGTGACCGATTCTTGTAACACCACCACAAATTCTTCAAACACGGGTTTTTTATGAAACAAAATCGACGTGTCGCCAAATTGAATGTGTGCCTTGATAAATGCGTCTGATTTTGTCCAGTTTTCAAAATCTTCTTTGCTGTTCCAAATAAACTGCGAAAAATACACCGTGTGGTCAATTTCTTTTGCACCTCGCAATAACAATAAACCGCGATAGCCTTTCATAGTCGATAAATAACTTTCACGCCTACGCCAAGTAGTTTCAAACAACAGTTCTTGTCCTAAAATGATTTGAAAACGGGTTGTGGCTACATACATGATTTAAGGTCGCGAAGGGTTAGACAAAGGTAAAAAAACTATAGTGACTTAACTGGATGGGGTCAACTAGCGCGATACAAGGAAGGTAAAAACCCGCTGTCAGCACAAGCCGTATAATTCCAATTTTTTGCGCAAAGTGCTACGACTTAAGCCTAGCATTTTAGCGGCTTTGCTTTGATTATAGCCGCATTCAATCAGCACCGATTCTAATAACGGTTTTTCCACTTCACGCATCACTAAATTGTATAAATCAGCGGTGTGATGACCTTTTAGTTGCGCAAAATACACGGCTAACGCTTGTTTTACCTGCGTAGACAAGCACACAGCGTTGTTAGTAGGGGTGGAGTCTGATTCAGTCATTATCGGGCTTTACAGGTTAAAAAATTCAAAACTGGCATTGACATAATGCAGTTGTTCAAGTGCGGTATCTGCTTGATAAAGCTTAAGTTTATGTGTTTCTGGCAGAGTACCGAGCGGTTGAAAATACCAGCCAAGATGTTTGCGAGCCATTTTGACCCCCAGTGAATCACCATAAAAGCTGTATAAACTGTCCAGATGCTTGATAACAACATCACGCACTTGGCGCAAGCTCGGTTGAGAGAGGGGGTGCTGGGCTAAATAGTGCAGAATGTGCTGAAAAATCCACGGATTGCCTTGTGCCGCCCGCCCAATCATAATCGCATCCGCGCCAGTGTAATTGAGTACAAACGCGGCTTTTTCAGGGCTGCTAATATCACCATTGGCGATAACAGGAATCTTAACTGATTGTTTTACTTGCTTAATTGTGTCATATTCCGCGTTACCAGTAAACTTGCAAGCGCGGGTACGACCATGAATTGTAATTGCGGCAATACCGCTTTTTTCCGCTAACTGTGCGATAGTTAAGGCATTGCGGTTTTCTTTGTCCCAACCGGTGCGAATTTTTAAGGTCACTGGAATTGACACCGCGTTAACTACGGCAGTTAAAATTTTGCCGACTAAGGCTTCATTTTTTAATAACGCAGAGCCGGCGGCAACTGCACACACTTTTTTTGCCGGACAGCCCATGTTGATGTCAATAATATCCGCTCCGCGTTGTTGATTCAAATAGGCTGCTGCTGCCATCTGTTGTGGGTCAGTGCCTAAAATTTGTACACAGCGCAATCCCTGTTCGCCGTGTTGCCGCGCTTTAAGTAGGGTGCGTTGGTTTTCTTTTAAGGCAGGGTTTGAGGCGACCATTTCAGATACCGCCAGTCCTGCGCCAAATTGTCTGCATAAATGGCGAAATGGTTGGTCGGTAATGCCCGCCATCGGCGCAAGTAGCAGATTATTTTCCAGACGGTGGCAACCGATTTGCATAGCGGAATTGGAGCAGTAAAAAGGACGTGTATGATAACGCAAAAGCTAAAAATTGGTGTAGTTTGACTTACTAATCGCACGAAAATAACTTAGTATGCACAATGTATCGGGTAAAATTTTAGGAGAAGAGCCAATGAATACAATCGCTGAAATAAAACCACCCCTGCCACCTTTTACTCACGCAACGGCGACTGAAAAGGTGCGCATGGCCGAAGACGGCTGGAATAGCCGCGACCCACAGCGGGTTTCTTTAGTTTATACACCGGATAGCCAATGGCGCAATCGTGCTGAATTTCCATGTGGACGTGAACAAATTATTGCTTTTTTAACTCGTAAATGGGCGAAGGAATTGGATTATCGCTTGATTAAAGAATTGTGGGCGTTTGCGGACAATCGGATTGCGGTGCGGTTTGCGTATGAGTGGCATGATGAGGCGGGCAACTGGTTTCGTTCTTATGGCAATGAAAACTGGGAGTTTGCGGACAATGGCTTAATGCAGCGGCGTTTTGCCAGTATTAATGATTTGGCGATTACACAAGCAGAACGCCTTTTTCATTGGCCATTAGGTCGTCGTCCAGATGAGCATCCCGGCTTAAGTGAGTTGGGATTATAAAGTGCTAAAAAATACAATAACTTATGGTTTAGTTTTTGTCATGGCAGTTAAATACAATCATTAAGTTAGTTTATTCAACAACTTGCGCCATCACAAGGTACGCTAAAATTATGAAAATAACTATTCAGGTTGGCATTATTGGTTTTTCTTGGCATGAACAACAACAATTCAGTCGCATTTTCGCGCTTTCATCAGAACGTGACCGCTGCTATCTCTTAAAAGAGTTGACTCAAAATCAGTCGGTTGATTTGCTGATTGTTAAAACCGCAACCGAATCAGCGTTAAAAAAATTGCATCTGTATCAAGCAAATCATCGAAAAGTACCGATTGTGGCGGCGGGAAAAGCACAAGTGGCAGGATTTGAATATCATATTCAAGGTGTATTACTGGCGAGTCGGGTGCTAAAAGTGCTGGATGAGGTACCAGTGACGGTGCAAACTGATGTTGAAATTTCTAAAAATATTGATGATAATCAATCTGTTATCGGTGGCCAATACGATATTTTGGTGGTGAATAATGACCAGCAAATGTGTCAAATGTTGAAAAATATCCTGCATGAGTCGGATATTCCGTTGAATATTGATTGTGCTGTGAATGAAACACAGGCAATAGAAAAAATTAGGCAAAAATATTATGACTTTTTGTTTGTGGATGCCAATATTTCAAATTTTGCAGAAATTGATAACAATATTAGTGCGACACGCAAGGTAGGCGTGCGTTCACCGGTGGTGATGCCAATTGCTGAGGAGTTCGCTGTGGATGATGCGCATATTGTGTTGCGGGTGTTAAAAGCGTTTGCTGTGGCGGATGATTTGGCGGATGCTGAGTTGTCGTGTTGCTGTGAGGCGGAGAGTAGTTATGCGGTGCTAGTGGTTGATGATAGTGAATTAATGCACAGGGCTTTAAAAATTGAGTTAAATAAGTCGGAGGTGTCACTACGCACAACGTTTGCTTTTAGCGGCGAGGAGGCGTTAGAAAAAATTGCCCAACAGCATTACGATTTTATTTTTCTCGATGTGATGATGCCCGGTATTGATGGCTTTGAAACTTGTACACGAATTCGGAAGATAAAATCAATGGCTAAAGTGCCGATTATTATGTTGACAGCGAAAGCATCGCCATTGGACGAAGTGAAAGGTATTGTGGCGGGGTGTAATACTTATTTGGCCAAGCCGATTAAGCCCGATGAATTTCAAAAAATGTTAGCACGAATCATGCGTTGGTTGCGGGAGTTTAAAACCGAGTTTTAAATCCCGCGCGTGGCGTTTGCTTAAGCGGTTTTTAAAATGGGTAGTCGTAGTCGATAATTAAGGGGGCGTGGTCAGAAAAACGTTCAGCGGTGTAAATACTAGCCGCCGTGATTTTGTCTTTTAAGCTGGCACTGATTATTTGATAATCAATCCGCCAGCCGACATTTTTAGCTCGCGCCTGACCACGATTTGACCACCAAGTATATTGCTCAGGTTGTTGATTAATTAAGCGAAACGCATCAAACCATTGCCCAGTGGCAAATAGATCATCTAGCCAGGCGCGTTCTTCAGGCAGAAAACCGGAATTTTTTTGATTGCCGCGCCAATTTTTTAAGTCTATGTTTTTATGAGCAATATTCCAATCACCGGCAATAATGTAGTCGCCACCGGCTTGACTTAAGGCGTGTAAATAAGGCGAAAATCGCGCTAAAAATTTGAATTTAAAGGCTTGGCATTCTTCGCCTGAAGAACCGGACGGCAGATACAGTGAAATTACCGACAGTTTACCAAATTGTGCTTGAATAAAACGCCCTTCGCAATCAGCCTCTTGCCAGTCCATGCCGTGTTTTATTGAGTCAGGCGGTTTTTTGCAGTACAACGCAACACCGCTGTAGCCTTTTTTTTCCGCATCGTGATAAAAACACTGATAGCCGGTTGGAAAGAATACCGGATTTTCCAGTTGATGAACTTGGGCTTTGGTTTCTTGAATACAGATGACATCGGCATTTTGTGATGCTAACCAAGAAAAAACGTTTTTTGTTTGCGCCGAGCGAATGCCGTTAGCGTTTAAAGTGATAATGCGCATATTAATTGATAGTTGCGATTTTGTAATAGAACTCGTATTATAAACAGTTCCCTTTTAAGTATGTAAACCCTATTATGGGTAATGTGAAATCATTATGAAACCAGAAATTCATCCTAACTACGCGCAAATTACAGTCACTTGCGGTTGTGGTAATAAATTTGAGACAGGCTCTGTGTTAGCCAAAGATTTGCATATCGAAGTTTGTTCAGCGTGTCATCCTTTTTATACGGGTAAACAAAGAGTGGTTGATACCGCAGGTCGAGTGGATAAGTTCCGTAAAAAGTTTGGTAAATAATTTTTTTAAGAGTGATGTAGGTATCTTGGCTTGTGTCTATTGCCTTAAGTTATTACAGCAAACTCGGCGATTTCAAGCTGAATAAATTGCCGAGTTAAGCGGTTTTTACTGATTAAAACAACTCTTCTACTGTTTTTCCCTCTTGTGAAGAATTACTGGTGCGTGGAGTTTTGCGTTTTTTGCGTACACTTGGACGGGACGATGAATGGTGTTTGACCGATAGTGTTGTGGTTGCGGCGGTAGTGGTGCTGCTGGTTTCTTCCATAATCTTATCTTTAATAAAATAATCCCAGCCATTGCCCGGCGTGGTGTCAGTAGTAGTAATTTCTTTGCTGGGATTGTGGATGGAGGCTTTAATAATGCCATCTGGCTGTTGTAACGGTTGTTCAGGCAAGTCTTTTAAGGCGGTTTTCATAAATTCTATCCACATTGGTAGAGCCGCTTTGCCACCTGTTTCTGAAGCTCCCAGAGATTTTGTCGAATCAAATCCTACCCAGGCGGTCGCAGCAAAATAAGGGGTAAAGCCATTAAACCAAGCGTCTTTTTGATCGTTGGTCGTTCCGGTTTTACCAGCGATGTCGGTGCGATTTAATACTTTTGCATCCGTTGCCGTGCCTCTTTGTACAACATCGCGTAATAAAGAATTCATTAAAAAGCTAATTTCAGGAGAAATAACACGGATGGCACGTCGTCCATTTGTTTGCGGCGTAGGTGAAAAAGTGTTAGTGCATAATGGGCAGGCGGAGTCAGGTTCTGCCTGAAACACGATTTGTCCTTTGTGATCTTCAATGCGTTCTATAATGTAGGGCTTGATTAAAAAGCCGCCGTTGGCAAATACCGAGTACATGCGGGTCATTTGTAATGGTGAGGCATGACCACTGCCAAGTGCTAAAGACAAACCATGCGGTAATTGGGATTTTTGAAAGCCAAAACGGGTCGCGGTCGCAATAACTCTATCCAGTCCTAAATTTTGCAGTAAGCGAATCGCGACGATGTTTCTGGAATGAATTAAAGCGGTTCTAATCGGGGTTGGGCCATAAAAACGATTGCTATAGTTTTGTGGATGCCACGCTCTATCTTTGGCTGTTCCAGTGTTAATCACGATCGGTGCGTCATTAATAATACTGGCAACTGAATAATTCCCCTCTAATGCGGCGGTGTAGACAATCGGCTTAAATCCCGAACCCGGTTGGCGTTTCGATTGTGTGGCGCGATTATAGGTATTTAAACGAAAATCAAAGCCACCTTCTAACGCAACAATTGCGCCATTCATTGGATTTATACAGGCAAACGCGCCTTGTACTTCAGGTATTCTCGATAATGCCCATTCGCCGGTCGCAGTTTTTCTAACTCGTACTATGTCATTGATTTGTAAGCTAGTATCAACAATCCGTGTAGAGGATTTTCGCCATTGTACATGCGTATTAGGAAGCTCAATCAACGTATCATTTTGTAAACGGGCTTGCGTTTTGCCGTGTTGCACTTTTAACACATGTGCCGGATAAGTATCGCCGATAACCGGTAATTGTAAAAAAGCTTCTTCCGTGCTAAAGCTTTGATAAGGCTGATATTTAATCCCATGTCGTGTATCGTAAAGATGCAAAGTATTCCACACTGCACGACTTGCGGTTTCTTGCAAGGACTTGGTGATAGTCGTGTAAACTTTCATACCGCTGTTATAAGCTTCCTCACCATATTTTTCCAGCATTTCTTGACGCACCATTTCAGCAATATAAGGCGCGACCATAGCCGGAGCAGCGCGGTGAATATGCGCGTTATCAGTTTCCGCTAACGCCTCATTTACATCGGCTTGAGAGGCATAACCCAAATTCGCCATACGTTGCAAAACATAATTGCGTCGTTCTATTGCCCCGACTGGGTTAGTAACTGGATTATCAACAGACGGTGCTTTGGGTAAGCCGGCAATCATGGCTTGTTCAGCAAGGGTTAGTTCAGGTAGGGTTTTGCCATAATAAGTTTCGGCAGCGGCGACAATGCCATAAGAACTGTGTCCCATATATATTTTATTCAGGTACAGTTCTAAAATTTGATCTTTACTAAACGACTTTTCAATTTGTAGTGACAACAGCAGTTCTTTGAATTTTCGCGTATAGGTTTTTTCTGGAGTTAAAAGAAAATTACGAATCACCTGCATGGTGATAGTGCTACCACCTTGTTTTTTCTTACCCGTTAACAGTAGTTGTAAAGAGGCGCGGACTAAGCTTTTATAATTAACCCCAGGATGGCTGTAATAGCGATCATCTTCAGCAGCGAGAAAGGCGTTAATCAGGCGTTGTGGAATTTTATGAATGCTAATAGGGGTGCGTTTTTTTTCCCCAAATTGTGCAATTAAGGCTTTGTCATGGGAATAAATGGTAAACGGCATTTGATACTGAACATCACGCAACGAAGATACATCTGGTAATTCTTTGATTATACTGATATAAAAAATATATCCCGTAATAGAACCGCAAATAAGCAGTGCCAGTGTGGTGATAACAAGCCATTTGAAAACAAGTTTACATAAGGTCATGCGTTAAGAAAATCAATAAGCCTTAAAAAGAGAGTTGTTGGTATAAAAAACAGTTCAACAACAAGAACGATAAAAATAGCCTGTTTTTAAATTCAGAACAATAGACAGTTTAAAATAAAGTGGATTTTTTATGATGAAACTGGAAAACGCTACTATACTCTTAAACAATAAAAACAGGGCTTGATTTTTGCTTTAGAAAGATAGGCTGAATAAATGATGAAATATTTACATTGTGGTCGCGTTAATAGGATCGGTTATGAATTTTTTTAATCGTAAGCGTTCAGCCGTGCTGGGCATAGACATCAGTACAGCAGCGGTTAAGCTGTTAGAGTTAAGTAAGGTAGGTACCGGGGCGCGTTATCGGGTTGAAAGTTATGCGGTAGTGCCGTTGCCGCAAGATGCGGTGGCGGATAAAAATATTACCAACGTGGATATGGTTGCCGACGCGATAAGGATGGCGGTTAAGCAGTCTGGGTCGAAAGAAAAAAATGCCTGTGTTGCTGTTTCCGGTTCTTCAGTGATGACTAAGCCGATTCAAATGTCAGCGGATTTGGAAGCGGATGATTTGGAAGAACAAATTATGGTCGAGGCGGAACAATATATTCCTTACGCGCTGGATGATGTGAATTTGGATTTTGAAATTCAGGGTAAAAATGAACAAAATCCTGCAATGAATGATGTGTTGTTGGCGGCTTGTCGTCGCGAAACCGTTGATGACAGGGTTGAGGCGTTGACCAAGGCCGGTTTGAAAGCAAAAATTGTCGATGTTGAGGCGTTTGCGATGGAAAATGCTTTCATGTTGTTGATTGATCAGTTGCGCAGTGCAGATCGATTAAGTAAAAAATCTATTGATAAACAAACCGTTGCGATTGCTGATATTGGCTCGACTATGACGACGTTGAATGTGATTCATAATTGTCGTACGGTTTATGTGAGGGAGCAAAATTTTGGTGGTAAACAATTAACCGAAGAAATTCAACGCCGATACGGATTGTCTTATGAAGAGGCTGGATTGGCAAAAAGGCAGGGCGGTTTGCCTGATAATTACATTACCGATGTTTTAGACCCGTTCAAACAGGCGATGGTGCAGCAAATTTCCAGAGCATTGCAGTTTTTTGTCTCGTCCAGTGCGAATCGTGAAGTTGATGGAATTGTGTTAGCTGGGGGATGTGCTTCTATTCCGGGGCTAGATAAAATTGTGCAGAAAAGTATTGATATTCCGGCTTATGTTGCTAACCCATTCATTAATATGGCATTGTCAAATCGAGTTAAGCCGCAAAGTTTAAGTAATGATGCGCCAGCTATGATGATTGCTTGTGGGTTGGCGTTAAGGAGTTTTGATTAATGGCAAAAATCAATTTACTACCTTGGCGTGAAGAACTGCGCAAACAGCGACAACAAGAGTTCTTAATGGCGATGGGGGGCTCAGTATTGTTGACCTGTGTTTTGTTTGGTTTGGTTTATCTGCATATTGAGGGCATGAAAGAATATCAGCAAAAACGCAATGAGATGGTGCAGCATGAAATTGATGAAGTGGAAAAAAAGATTAAGGAAATCAAGGATATTGAAAATAAGAAAGAGGCTTTAAATAAAAAAATTGATTTGATTAAAGACTTACAGGCCAGTCGGCCTAAAATTGTGCATGTGTTTGATGAGTTGCGAAGAATTACGCCGGTTGGTGTGCATTTACTGAGTGTGGATCAAAAAAACGGTGATATAACGATTACTGGAAAAGCCGAGACTAATGCTAAGGTATCTGATTATATGAAAGCGGTTGAGGTGTCAAAATGGCTTACCGCGCCAAATCTTAAGTTTGTAAAAGGATTTGGATTACAGGAGGTTAAAGGTCAGCTTAAGGAATTTACTTTGCAAGTTAAGCAAGTTGAAGAGAAAAAAGAGGAAAAAAAAGCAGATAAGGCAGCAGACATTAAACCAGAACAAACGGCTGGAGCAAAATAATGGATTTATCAGAAGTTAATTGGGATTTTAATGTTGCAGGCTCGTGGCCGTTACAGGTTAAGGCGATGGTGATTGCTATTGTTTGCTGTGTGGTGGCGGGGGCAGGTTTTTATTATATTACGCAACCACAATTGGATGAGTTGAGCGTTCTTGAGAGTAAAGAAAAAGGCTTGATAGAGGAGTTTACAACCAAGCAGGCAAAGGCGGTTAGCCTAGCGGATTATCACCAACAATTAAAACAAATTGAGTCCAGATTAGGCGATATGATGAAGCAAATGCCAAGTAAAGCTGAAGTGGCGAATTTGTTATTTGAGATTTCACAAACTGCGTCTACGAGCGGTTTGGAGTCTAAGCTTTTTCAGCCTGAACCTGAGGTAAAACAGTCTTTTTATATTGAGTTACCCACCAGTGTGGAGATGGAAGGTCGTTATGAGGAATTAGGCTTGTTTGTTAGCGGGGTGGCTTCTATGGCAAGAATTGTCACGGTTCATGATATTAGTTTGCAAGCTTTACCGCCGGATAAGGCGGGTAAAATTCGTTTAACCATGAAAGCGACGATAAAAACCTACACCGATTTAAGTGAGGAAGCTAATGCCAATCAAGCTAAAGACGCTAAGAAACCTTAAGGTGCGGATAAATGAAACATGAACTGACTGATAAACATAGGTTGCTGACAAAAAATGTTTTTTTAGTTGCCGGAATTTTAGGGCTTGCCGGTTGTGTTAATGATAATCCATCTGATTTGATAACAAAAATAGCCGAAATAAAGGCAATTCCTAAGAAGCCTATCCCTGATTTACCTGAGCAGGAGGTGGTTGAGCCTTTTCTATTTGAACTTGATGGTTCAAGAGACCCTTTTGAATTATTGCAACAGGAGGCATTAGTTGATGCGCCGGTTGAGGCGGCAGGTTCTGGAATTCAGCCAGACCCTAATCGACCTAAAGAAGACTTGGAGTTGTATGGTCTGGATTCTCTTAAAATGGTAGGAACGTTGCGAAAAGATGATATTTTATGGGCGTTAGTTCAGTCTAAAGATGGTACGGTGCATCGAGTTAAGGCGGGAAATTATATGGGGACGAATGACGGAAAAATTACCGATGTTTCTGAAAACGAAATCAAGCTGATGGAAATTGTGCCAGATAAAACGCCGAATACATGGCGCGAGCAGCCTAATTCACTCAAACTTAATCCGACTCAGTGATTTAAAGGTAACAATGATGAATTTTACGCAATGTAGTAATTTTTTAACACAGTGCCGCCTCTGGTTTGTCACACCGATGTTAGCCGTCCTGTTCTTTGTTTTAGTACAGGTGAGAGTGGTTTGGGCGGATGATTTAAGCATTAAAACCCTTGATTTTGCCTCGTTATCGGGCGATAAGGTGCAGTTGCAGCTAGAAATGGAGGGCGGCTCTGCGATTGCTCCGAAAGTATTTCAAACCGATAATCCGGCTAGGATTGCTTTGGATTTTGTTAATGTGAAAAGTGGTTTAGCTAAAAAAAGCTTTGCGGTGAATAAAGGTGCGGCAACCAATGTATATGTTGTTGAAGTGGCAGGGCGCACGCGGGTAGTGATTAATCTTGTGCAGTCTGTTCCGTATCAAACTAGCGTGGTTGGTAATAAGGTGTTGGTGACATTGAATGAGACCAGTGCGCCATTGCCGGTTGCAGAAGTGAAGCAGGAAATTAAAGTTGAGCCGATTCCTGAACCTGAAGCTGAAATTGATAATGTAGCGGATAAACTGACTCCAGATAAAGCGCGTAAGCATTCGATGGTGGCTAAATTTTTGCCCAAGCAGCTTATCAAAGATATTGATTTTAAACGTGGACCGGCGGGTAACGGGTTGTTGTTGGTGGCGTTGGCAAATCCTAATACCGTTGTCGATATTAAGGAAAAAGGCGGTAAGGTGGTGTTGAATTTTTTAAATACCAAATTGCCCGCCGCGCTTAGAAAACGCTTTGATGTTTCAGATTTTGCAACCCCGGTACAGAAAATAGATGCCAACGATAAGGGGTCTGATACGGTATTGACTGTGGCAACGGCTGATAGTAATTATGAATATTCTTCTTATCAGTCTAATGGTGTGTTGACGGTGGATTTTAAGGCGATGACGGTTGCGGAAAAAGAAGCGGCGGCCAAAAGTAAATTTCCTTATACGGGGGCTAAGTTATCGTTGAATTTTCAGGATATTGCTGTTCGCGACGTGTTGCAGATTTTAGCCGATTTTACTGAGTTTAATATGGTGGCAACCGACGCAGTGGGCGGAAATGTGACCTTGCGTCTTAATGATGTGCCTTGGGATCAGGCTTTAGAATTGATTTTAAAATCAAAGGGTTTAGGGCAGCGTAAAGCCGGGAATGTAGTATGGATTGCGCCGGTTGCGGAGATTACCAAATTAGAACAGCAAGAAGAAGATGCGCAAAAGGTGGCAGTGCGTTTAGAGCCGTTAAAAACCGAGTATATCCAAATTAACTATGCCAAGGTAGAAGAAATTAGAAAAATGTTGGTCGGTGAGGGGACGGTAACAGGGGCAACGGCGCTTAATCCTAATGGAGTTGAGGCGGAAGGAGGGAAATTATTGTCTGCGCGTGGTGTGGCAACCATTGACCCTAGAACTAATACCTTAATTGTTAAAGATACTTCTAAACGGTTAGATGAAATTCGCGCGTTGATTAAGTTGTTGGATATTCCTATTCGGCAGGTGATGATTGAAGCGCGTATCGTGATTGCGAATAAGAACTTTGCTCAAGATTTGGGGGTTAAATTCGGAGTGGCGCGAGGGGCTACGATGGGGGCAGGAAAGAACTTTGCTATGGGACCAGGTGCTGTCTCTGGCATACCAACTTACGGTGTTCCGGTAGATGGTGTGCCTTCTGCGCAGACCGGAGGGGGGACGTATGCAACAGCGGTGACAGCAGGAAGTACGGCGGGGGCGTATTTAGTTGATTTAGGCGCGGCGGCTATTAATGCTCATCCGGCGGCGGCATTAGGGATGACTTTAGCACGCGGTGCGGATTATGTTTTAAACTTAGAGCTTTCGGCGTTGCAAAATGAAAATAAAGGTGAAATTTTAGCCAATCCTCGCGTAATGACTTCGGATAGAGTCCCAGCAACCATTACCCAAGGGGTGCAAATTCCTTATACCACACAAGGTCAGGGCGGGGCTTCGACCACAACTTGGCAAGATGCGGTGTTGAAGTTGCAGGTGACACCACAAATTACACCTAATGGCAATGTGATTATGGAGCTGTGGGTAACTAAGAACAATCCCTCGGCTGATGGTACTGGTAGTATAGAAAAACGCGAGGTTAAAACCACGGTACAGATTAATGACGGGGAAACGGTGGTTTTAGGTGGGGTCTACGAGTATGATTCTGGACAGGACAACTATAAAATTCCCTTCCTAGGCGATTTGCCGGGTATCGGTTTTTTGTTTAGAAAAACGCAAGTTAGTGACAGGAAACGTGAATTGTTAGTGTTTGTTACACCAAAAATTGTTAAAGGGGCGTTGACAATTCGTTAACAAACTTCAAATTGAACGCGAAAGAGGGCATAATGCGCTCTTTTTTTAATTTACTATTGCCCAGTTATCTATGAAACGGTCAGAAAATATCTATTTAATTGGTCTAATGGGGGCGGGAAAAACCACAATTGGCAGGCAGTTAGCCAGCGCTTTGCGGTTACCTTTTTATGATAGCGATAGAGCTATCGTTGAAAATACCGGCGTTGATATTCCGACTATTTTTGAGTATGAAGGTGAAGAAGGTTTTAGAAACCGCGAACAAGCCATGATTTCGCAATTGACGGAAATAGACGGTATTGTATTGGCAACCGGCGGTGGTGCTGTGTTGCGTGAAAACAATCGTAAACAGTTACAAAGCAATGGTTTTGTGGTGTATTTGCAGTGTTCAATTGAACATATTTTGCAAAGAACTCGGCGTGATACGCAGCGGCCTTTGCTCAATACCGAAGACCCCAAACAGCAGCTAGAAACTTTATTTCAAGAGCGTGAGCCTTTGTATTTAAGTTGTGCGGATTTTAAAATAGACACGGGTGAAATGCAGAGCAAGTTAGTAGTGAAAAATATATTGCAAGCTTATCAACAGTTTAATGATTATCCGGTTATGTTATGAAACAGCTACAGGTCGCATTAGGCTTAAGAAGTTACCCCATTTATATCGGCGAAAATTTGCTACAGCAAAGGCATTTGTTGGCAGCGCACATTAAATCTAAGCAAGTGCTAATAGTGACTAACGTTACTGTTGCACCGTTGTATTTGAATTGCTTATTAGAGCAGCTTACTGACTATCAGGTTGAAACGGTGATTTTGCCTGACGGTGAACAATACAAAACTTTAGATTATATCGCCGATATTTTCACCACGCTGTTAGAGAAAAAATTTAGCCGTAATGCCACTCTTATTGCTTTAGGCGGTGGCGTAATTGGTGATATGGGCGGATTTGCAGCGGCGTGTTATCAACGCGGAATTCCTTTTCTTCAAATTCCAACCACGTTATTAGCGCAAGTCGATTCTTCGGTCGGTGGAAAAACGGGCGTTAACCATGTGTTAGGTAAAAACATGATTGGCGCGTTTTATCAGCCGCAAGCGGTGATTGCCGATACTTGTGTGTTAAATACTTTGGATGATAGGCAGTTATCGGCTGGATTAGCGGAAGTGATTAAATACGGGCTGATTCGTGATGGCGCATTTTTTGCATGGTTGGAAGCGAATATCGAAAAATTGCTTGCCAAGGACGCTGAAGCTCTTACGTTTGCGATAGAGCATTCTTGCCGAAATAAAGCTGAAATTGTTGCTGAAGATGAATTTGAGTCTGGGGTGCGTGCTACGTTAAATTTGGGACACACGTTTGGTCATGCGATTGAAACAGGGACGCAGTATAGTGACTATTTGCAT
>JACCEE012646068.1_pt1 | contig 15234 bp, 12 predicted proteins | sample 7449931 | NCBI WGS metagenome assembly JACCEE01 (sample SAMN15323457, study PRJNA562643) | freshwater metagenome | isolation source: river surface water | place: USA:Blue River Watershed | collected 2017-08-19 | reverse complement strand
TTTATTGACGGTTTAAGTTTAGCATAAACCAAACGATTCAGGTGTGTTACGCTCGCCCATGGCACAAGAATTGCGTAGCGCGTAGGGAGAAGTTGAACGTACTGTGTAACCAGTTCTTGACCAGAGACCCCGCCCATGAGTTGCCAAGGCAGGTAGGAAGAGAACCGTGCAGGCAAGAGTTGAACGTACTGCGTGAACGTGTCTGCACAGTCAGTTCTTAAGCCTGTGCCCCACGGGATTGCGTGTGTTTCTTTAGTAGGAAGTAACTGCTTATGGGAGAGATTGAGACCCGTTTGAAGCTCGATACCCACACCCCACGGCACTGTTTCTGTCTCTTTCAGTGGTAAGCTGTTGAAGTGATTGGAGTTTATGACACGCCCGCTGTGGCGCGTAGAATCGAAATTAGCGGGCAAATCTACGCAGAATTTACGCAGCACGTCTGCCGAATAGGTCAAAACGCCGTGGGCAGAGAGCTGAGGCAAAGCGGCGTGAATCACGCCGCTTGAATCAGGAATAACAGGCGTAACAACGTCTTGCCCAAAGACTAAGTCAGTCTCAGTCGTGGGTGCTGTTTGATGTAACGCTCGAAACTCAAGATTAACGATCATTATTCGGTGAATTGCATTGCACTGAGTAAAAAGTTGCCGCCCGCATACAGCATTAAGGAGGGGGGGCTTTGACCATTATGCAGCTCCAAAGTTGCACCACTTCCAATCAACCCAATATCCATATCTGCCACCCAAAGCCCTTGATGCGTGGTGAATCTTGCCCATGCACATTCCCCCGTGACAGTTGCCATGATGGGGGTACTTGAAGGGGTTAAGTTAAGTTCACCCGCCGTGTAGGTTGTAACGGACGGATAAGGGAGTGCAAGTCCACACAATAAAGTGCTTTCAGGTGGCACAGCTCCGCCCGCTACAGCGGGCGCGGGGTTGGTGTAAATGTGCAGATACCCATTCCCGCCGCCCGAGTCCAAAGCGCGGGGGAAAGCACGAAGTCTGTCTTCAATGACCTCAGGGGCGATTGTTATCATGATTCAATCCTAGCCTTCGCAATGTTGACATACTCTTGGGATAACTCAATGCCGATAAATTTCCGATTGTGCAACAAAGCCATTTTACCCGTTGTACCTGAACCCATAAACGGATCAAGCACCATATCTCCCTCATTTGACCAGGATAAAATATGGTCACTTGCAAGCTGCTCAGGAAAAATTGCAGGATGTTGAAACGCTATTTTATCCAGAGTGCTGTTATTGCAGCCCACATTGTAATGCCATATATTGCCTTTAATGCTGGTTCTATTTCTTGCAATATATGTTTTTCCCTGCTTTCCACCTTGCGCACTGCCTATTTCTTTTGAGCTTGCTGCATTGGCACTTGCAAAATATTTTCTGTTCCCAAAGGATAGATTTTCTCTTAAAATCGCATTAAAAGTCTTGGGTTTACCCTTACTGAGAATGAACATGTACTCAAAACCCTGTTCATAGCGATGATGCGTAAGCGGCGGGCTTTTACGGGAGTAAATCATCGTGTCGTGCAGATTAAACCCGCAAGCATCCTTAAAGAATAAAGCTTGTCGAAACGATGTTCCTGTCTCGCTACCTTTGATTGTCGCATCTCCCACAACCCACACCACTACTCCACCTGGTTTAGTGACGCGGTATAAATCTTTAGCCAAGGCTTCAAAATCCCACGCAAACCCATTGTAAGCGCGTAAATTATCATAAGGGTGGCTGGTAACAGTTAAGTCAATGCAACCATCATCAAACGCTTTGATTGCCCGAACGTTATCGCTTGTGATTAATTTTGCGTCCCCTATCTGTTCAATAATCATGGCTTAAGCCCGTCCTTTACCACGGCATTATACATGCCAGTTTCATCGTGTGCCACGACAAAATACTCACGGGCAGAGTCAATGTCTGTGAAACTGTAAGCCCCATTGTCCGCTGACCATGTGGCTTTAATAAACTGGTTGCTGATTTTGTCGAACAGTTTAACCTGCTTACGGGCGGGGTTGTTAAGCACTTTCACCGTACCGCTGATTGTCGCACGCCCTACGAAGTTGACAGGGCGGGTTAAGAACGCAGTTGCGACAATCATAGGTGTTGAAACCGTAGGGGTTAAGAGTTTCGTAAGAAACCCGCCACCTAAAATCATATCGCTCATGTGCGCTCCCATCCTGTCAAGTCAATCGCAATTCGTGATTGGTTGTTAGTATAAGCCCCCGATAACAGCAGCATTTTCTTTCCACTGACATTGTCTAAGATAAGCCCGTCACTGTAAGGGAGCGCGTGAGGAATAAAATACACGCCCACTAAGTTGCCCCGCACATGCCCACTTTCCTCGCGAATTACCACGGGGGAGACTAACAAGCCATTATTCGCCCCGTTGGGGAAAGGCGCGGCGTTGAACTGAGACCCTGAAATCCACGCCCCCGTTGCCACAGCGTTTAATGCCGCGAACCCCGCCCGCACGGGCGCACCTATGTTAGTGTAGTCTGTAAGTAACTGTTTGCCAACATAACTTTGCGTGTATTCAAACTCTGTGACTGAGGATGGATACACCGTGGCAGCACTGAACGCCGCGTTATAGTCATCCGTGGCGGTCAAGAGGGAGTTAAAAACGTCCCCTGATTTTAAGCTGCTGAAGTCCCCAAAGTAGTACGTGCGGCGTAAGGAGGGCTGCAAAACGTCACTTGAAACACTCAGCACGAAGCCGCGCGAATCGCCCACGATGTGGAAGTTCCGATTACCCGCCCCGCCGTCCGCTGTCATGCCTGAACCATAAGGGTGTGCGTAAATCCATTTGTACCAACCGTTAATAATCCCCGAACTTGTGCCCGTTGCCACTTCGTTTTTAGTCGGATTAGTGGGGTCATAGGGCGCATGAACCCCTACATAAGTATCAATGTCGCTCATATTTTGAGCCATCGAAACCTTGGCGTACTTAGCGTAAGTGCTTGCGTAATCAGGGGCTTGCGAGTCATCCACCCGTAAAATGGGCTTGTTGCTTACCAATTCCGTGCTACGATACGCCCGCTTATTTGTGCCGGTGTAGGCGATTTCGAAACCCAAAGGGGCTGCTTTACATGCAATCGTTCCCGTGGCAGGCGATGTGGGCGTGCCTGACAGTGAAAAAGTGAACGTGCTGGCGGTGGTGGTAAGCACGACATGTTCACCGTTGTACTCAGACGGGCTTGCGCCCGTGATGAGTACGACTTGATTTACAGAGTATCCGTGACCACTGTTCACCGTGGCGGTTGCTGTGCCGCTTGCATGGGTCAAGGAGTCGAGAGTTTTTAAATTGAAGCCTGTCACAAGGACAGCATCAAGCAACGCGGTCAAAGCACCAAAAGCGTTGGTAAGTTGGGGGATTCCCCCCATGAGATTGTTGAAGTATTTAACCATTATCTATCAATGTCCCCACGAATTTGAAGTTTAAAGCCATCGCTGGTGTAATCTGAATTGCCTTGTAAGACAGTTCTTACAACCCAAAACGGGGCGTTTGCAGCGGCGGTATTGAAGCGTAGCACGTTGCCAGCAGCCCATCCTCCGCCCCAGCCCAGCGGGTCAATCGTAAAGTACGGCGTTCCTGTAGCAGGGTTAAGGGGGGACAATTCTGTGTTAATGTTGCCTGTGGCAATCTGCCCCGTGTTTTCACCCACAACCCTGAAAGTCGTTGTGCCTGTAAAGATGCACGCCCAGCGTTCCTGCGTTGCACCCCGATTCTGCACAACGAGCGGGTAAACCGTGTCATTGTACTGTGCAGTGGTTTCATCACCAATGATATTGTCTGACCACTGGTTAGACCACGTCACTTGTGAAAACTTATTATACACGCGGGCTTGTAAATCCCCAAACACTAAAGCACTGCTCACTAAAGAGTTTTCCACAGGGTAATCGTGCGTTAAGGGCTTGCTGAAAGTCACTGTGCCATTGATTTCAACGCCGATCACCAGCCCCATATCTTCGATGCGGTCAACCGCCTTAAGAGGAGGGATTAATGACCCGATGCTGAAAGCGTTACTTAGGGTCACTGTGCCCGCGTCTAAATTCGTGGTGTACATGTTGGTATCAAGCGGCGTGTCGTTAGCATCATACACTTGCAGCGTTGAGACACGCACACGACCCACGTTCAAAGTTGTGCCCTGCGTAGCGTTGCTGGGGAAGGCAGTGGTGTTGGTGTTATGCACGACAACCGCTCCGCCCACATTGAAAATAGGCACTCTACCGTCTGTCGGCAATCTGACCGCGTCTAATCCAATAATATCAGCAGACAGCGGAATGTAGGTGTACCCCACAGCATTATAAAGAATAGTGTCTGCATAGACGGGAATAGGCTCAATGATTTTCTGCACGCCGCCCTCAGTCACGATAGATTCTGCATTGAACCACGGCGCGACTGAGTCCGCAGGGGTGTAGTTGCGTTTATTGCCGAACTTAATTCTTACGATGCCTGACGTGTAGTCTACAGACCCTATCATATTACTGGACAAAATACGCCCGTTTGAATCCGCCGTAACACTGACGGCTTGCCCATTTGAACCTACGACAGGCACAGCGCGAATCTGCACGCTGTTCGTTCGTAAGGGGGAGACGGGTATGCGGAACACAACCTCTTCGACTGTTTGGAGGTTCTTTTCAGTTGCGAGAGCTTGTAAAGTAACCCCATTATTTGCGCCCGTTTGCCAGTCCGTAAGGACAGCAACCCCTGTTGAGTATTCGAGCGAACCCGCTAAGGTGGCAGCCCCCGTGGCAGTATCTAAAGAGTGGTAGAGGCTGCCTTGACGATCAATGTAGGTAAGGTTTCCTACAATAAATCTTGTTGCATCTCTGACAATCGATTCTCCAAACTTCGGGGTTAAGTCAATACGTGCGTCATTCAGGGTAATCGTTTCGGATTTAGTTGTGCTGGTGGAATTGACGCGGTAACGCACGATGATGTAACCCGTGTTGTCAGCGGGTAGATTGCCGTCAAGGTTAAGATTCTCCCAGCCCGCCTGCGTGTACCGCCACATGGGGATATTCACCGTAACCCCCGCCCCTGGGAAATAGGATGTGCCCACCACCTCACCTGTCTTTGCCAAGGTGTAAGTCGGTTTGGGCACTGCCAAGGGGTAGAGGGGGTTGAGAACAATTTCACCCGTTACATAGTCAATCGTGGTTAAGGGCTGTGCAGTGCCGTCTTGACGGAGGAAAGCACCTAAGCCATCATCTTTAATCGTGACGAGCGGTGCTCTTTGAAACAACACGGGGGGCGGATCAAACACTTGACCTTGGTAAATCTCTGTTAATTTACTGGGATCAAGTACGTTTACGACCCATTCTACTTTCACCGATTTATGCAGAATGTCCCCTGTGATTGTTGCTAAATCGTGCAGATTGATGTGCACTTTGCCATCAGGGCTGGTAACAGGCGCGTCAATCTGAACCATTTCACTTTCCCCCCACAAGTAATCTATGGTTAATTCTGCACCCTTAGCAAGCATAAGGGCGGGGATAAACGTGATTGACCCTGTAGAGTAGTCTACTGTACCGATAGCATCGCCTTGTAAGAAGCCCGCCCCGTTGTCAGTGGCTGATTTCACCACGTTGTTTACTTCCCACAGAATTTCTACCGTGGAGGGTGTAATTTGCTGCTTTTCAAGTTGAATCGTGTAGTGCACGGGCGCGATTGGCGTATCCGCACGGGGGGTGGTGGTGACAGCTTTCCCCCACGCAAAAATAAGCTCGCTGTCTGCATCAGGCAACGCCCCGCACGTGACAATCACAGAGCCTGTCGCGTAGTTGACCGTGCCTGCCCCAAATGAAGTGTCAGAGCCTTTCAATCCGCCCGACCCATTGTCATAAAGATAATACACGTTGCCCTGCGCAGTGAAACTCACAGCAAGGCTTGCAGGTTGTGGGGGCGGTGTGATTGTCATCACATAGTTATAGCCTTGATTTGTTTGTGTAATACTGATTGCCGCAGTGTCAGCGATTTTATTCGGCGTGGCGGCGGGTTGGTAAGTGACCTGAACGTGACTGCCATAGGACGGCGCAGCGGAATTGAACGCAAGCGAGCTTTTCGCGTAGTCCACAGTGCCTACAACCGTTGTACCAAGGAGCAAAGCCCCTGCGCTGTCTGTTACGTTGTAGCCACCAAAGTTAAGCTGTAAGGTATCAGGAAGAATAGGCGTGCCTAGAAAGACTTTTGCAGACGGTTCGATGAGCAGCACTTGATCATAGCTAATTGTCACGGCGTTTGTGGGAACGAAAAGATTCGCAAGCCCGCCCGCTGACTGGTCAACAATCGGCGTTTCTGACTGCGCTGAGGGGACAAGTTGCGTAAAAATGCTGGTGGCGGAAACTGAAGTGCTGCCTAACGTTGCCGCTTGCTTAAGCTTTGCAGCCCCGTAGTACGTTGCGGTGTTTGCAACGCGGGTATCCCTACATACAGCGGGGGATACCACATCATTATAATACTGCTTGACTGTAATCCCATGGAAGTTATAACGCAAGGGGTCACTGATTTCGACTGTTGCCACCGTGCGGTAAACGTCATTACCATTGACCACGAAAGCCCGCTCCTCAGCGGTGGTTTTCGTGACACGCACATACTGCGAGTATTCAGTAGATTTACCCTCATTTTCAATGAGATACAAGCCTTGCCCTACTTTAGGTAATGTCTCCCCCGTGCGTAAGGAAAGCTGAATCATTCGCTGCCCAATGAGTTGATTCTCAAGGACGTGCCCAGACCATGCGGACGCGGGCGCAAGGTATTGTTCAACGCGATTCACTGCGTCACTTCGTCTATCAAACCAGTCTTTTGTCGAAAAAAGGCAGACATTGACCTTTGAATCATCTGGAATTTTTGTGATGATTGCGTTTGAACCGAAATACATATCCGTGCTGAGAACGTCCACTGACGCATAAGTTTTGCGCATCGCAACACGCCCGAAGACGCGGTCTAATTCTGAGATGTCAGGAAAAATGTTGTTAGAAACCCCGTCTTGCACAAGATTGGGGGACATTTGCCCCCCGCCGTCTGTAGTGTCGGACATTACGACACTTTTGAAAATCTTAATATCACCGCTGCCAATAGCCATTTAGGTGGGTATCTCCAAAAATTTAAGGGTGAGGGTGAACCAATCCGTTTGCGCGTGCTGGGGAAAGTTTTTCACAGGCTTTGCTTCGACGGGCTGAGAATCGTGTACAAAAATTACATTAAATTGTCGCCCGTCAGTCGGATATTCGAGTGTCAAAGTCAGCGTAAGGGCAGGAATATTTGCCCAATTTTGCAGCGTTTCGACTGTTGCTCGTGTGACCCAGCCCATATCGCTCTGGGCAGACTGTAAACTGATCGGTCTGCCCGCCTGCTTTTGACCGTACTCGATGACTAACGCACCCGTAATCGTGTAAGTGCTGTTTGATGTGACGGGCGACCACGTTTCATCTGTCCACAATAAATCATTCGGTAGCGTAAGCTCTTGATTCGTAGTGTTATTTTTTAATTTCATGATATTGCCTTAGCCGCGCTCAAAGCCTGTAATAATTTCGATTCGTTGTCTTCGCTGGTGGATAACGGGATTGTAACACCCCCCAGTGTGAAATTCACGTCAATCGTTCTCCCCGATGCTGTGGCAGTGAACGGCTGTGCCGATGTCGCAGCCCCTTGGATTGATGCACTAGGAGGGGCAACCGCGCGGGTGGCACTGGCTGGGATAGGTATAATCGGCGCGGGGCTAGGAGTAGAACTCAATGCGGAACTAGGCGCGGAACTAGGCGCGGGGGCAGGGCTGCTACTCATCGTAGCACCACCCCCCACGGACACTGCACCATTGCCACCACTTCCCCCCCTATTCTTAACCCATTGCTGTGCTGCAAACAGGATTGCGACGTCCAATGAGCCATACGGGCCTGCATATTTGCGTTGCCCTGCGTTATCCACAGCAACGACGTTTTTGCCTTCTGAATCCATAAACTCAGCAGTAATCGCACGCGCCGCGCTGTCGTCTGTTACACCATACTGCTTAAGAGTGTTCATAATAGACAACCATGTGTGACCTATTGAGCCACCCACTACACTACCCTCGCCTGAACTGCTGCCACTATCCCCCCCGCCTGAACTGCTGCCACCACCAGAACTGCTGCCACTTGAGCTTGCCGCGCCACGGCTTGAATCGGCTGAGGCTTGCCGCTGAGTTGCTGAGGTTGCGCGTTCCCGCAATGCAATTTCTTCTTCTAAATTAGTATTAATAGTCTTACTAACTTCATTATCCACATCGCGTAAATCTAAGAGGCTATCCTTGTGCTGTTTAGCAACATCCATAACTTCTTTAGTGGATTGAATAACAATTTCACCCCCACGGCTTACAGTGACATTAAGATCAAGTTGCTGGGCTTTAATTGCAAGCATTGAGTCCGCAACACCACCGTTTGCAGCGATTGAAGCCGTGGCGTACTTTTTGAATGCTTCTCGAAGTTGTTCAGTGGTCAATTGACCACTTGCACGCATCATGTCGTATGCGTCACCGTATTGTCTCGCAATCTTTTGGGCTTCTGCACGGGTCTGCATACCCATCGTCTTAAAAGCCTCATTCAGGGAATTAATGCCTGGCTTCATCTCATCGAGTTTAGAGTTCGCCGCTTGCAGCCCCGCCCGTAAATCTTCACCCGTCACTTTCCCCTGAGAACCCAACTTACGCCACATATCAATAAGCTTGGTAACTTCCGCTTGATTTTTTGCAGAGTCAAGCATCGTGCTCATGGAGAGGGACATCATCTTGCCCGTGTCAATCCCCTGCTTTTTAAGCACATCGAGTTGCGAAGCTAAGGCGTTGACACGCCCAATATTATTTTCAAAACCCATTGACATGCCTTTCAGAGCGGGCACGATGTCCGTCCCAATGGCTTTGGTCATTTTGGCGGCCATTTCAACAATTGTGGGCGTAAGTTCATTGGCTTTGGCTTTGGCTTCCGCAATGCCGAAAGCCATTTGAGTGCCTGTAACTTTACCCTCCGCCCCTAAACGCTGCCACGCGGCAATCAGAGTGTTGATTTCAGTTTCATTCTTTGCTGTTGAAAGCACACCCGCCATTGACTGCTCAAGCATCTTGCCTGTATCAATACCCACTGCTTTTAGGTTCTTAAGGTCCGCGGCAAGCCCATTGACCGCTGTCATGTTGCGGTTAAATTGTGCAGATACTGACGTTAAGGAGGACGTTAGCTCACCTCCGAATGCGGACACAAGGGCTGTCGCCATTTCAATGGTTCTGTCCTTGACGTAAGTTGAAGACACGCCCGCCCGTTCCATTGAGCCTACAAAGGTGTCACGGAATTTGACTAATTCATCGGGTTTAAGGGACGCGATCGCCTCAGGCAACTTTTTACCAATGGATGCTGCTAGGCTGTCGTTATAACGGATAGCGACTGCCATCGCTTCGCCCATTTGGGAAAACTTCATGGCAGCGGGAGGGAGTTGTAACCCCACCTCACCCGCCATTTTTGTGATGACTTCGCGAATGCTGTCGACTTGCTTGCCTGTGTCGACAACGAGCTGCCCACCCTTCCCTGCAAAAGCTTCTAAGTGCAGTTTACCGTCCGACCCCGCCTTTGCAGCCTCATTCACGGCGCGGATTGCCGCTTGCCCCGCCGTTTCCATTACCTTGAAACTGCCTGCGGCGGTGGCGGTGGAAGAAGCCACACTGATATAGTCCTTTGCAATGGTGGTGGCCGCGTCAGTGGAGGCAACCGTAAGCCCTAGCATTTGTGCACTGGCTTCTTTCGTGCCCGCTGTAAATACGTTTTGAGACGCCGCATTTTCAATCATCGCGGCATCGTAAAGCTTTGCAGCGGCGGCTACATTTTCCTGCGATGTTTGCAGCCCCGCGTTTGCAGCCATGACGCGGTTGGCAGACAGCACGCCTGATGTGCCCACGCTGGTTAAAGCTTCTTTAGCCGCATTTATGTCGGGGGACATGCCCACATAGGACGCGCCGATTTTTGTAGCTGCATCAGCGTGCGCGGCGGCGGTTGAAGTTGCCGTGGTTTTAGCGGCGGTTGCGATTTCTACCTGAGATGCACTTGCTTTCGTTGCCGCTGCATCGTGGGACGCAGCAACCTTCGTTGCAGCACCCGCGTGGGTTGCGGAGGAGGTATCCGCTGACTTGACCGCTGCGTCGGAAATTCGGTTCTCTGATTTTTCGCTTTCCCCCGCTGCTTTGTCCAGTGCTGCAACGGTTTTGGAGTTGAACTTAGCCATCATCGTTTCGGCTTTGTTCAGATTTTCTTCCCCCGCCTTGTCTAGCTGAGTGTACATGTCGCGAAAAGCGACAGAAACGCTGCCAAACGTGAACTTTGCTAGAATACTGGCTAAATCCGCAAAAACCTTTTGACCAATGCCAGAAACAAGGGTGAATGTAATTCCAAGTGCATCAACACCATCACCAAGTGCCCCCACAAGAATGCTTACACCTTGTAACGACCGTGTGAGTAAACCCACCTGCTCTGTGGATTGGTTCAAACCTGCAAAACCGCTAATTGTACTGGCGATTAACGTTGTCACGGAGCTTAATGTGTCGTGAACAGTGCTGATTGCGGCAATAACTGTACCAATTGTTGACCCAAAGAGCTGTGTAACCGCCTCTAATGTGGCAGAAACAGCGGCTTTAGTGCTTGAATCTAAGCCCTCCATGCCTGTGGACGCGGTGTTAAGGAGAGAGGTAACTTTCTCAATGATGCCCGCAAACATCGCGTCGAGACCCATGCGGGACGCTGACAACTGAAGTTCGATAAATGCGTTGCTGACTAGGTTAATTTTGCCTGGTAAGGAGTTGACATTTTTAAGCGCGGTCTCACCGAAATCCTCTTTAAGCTGCCTACCGAAAGCCCCTAAGAATTCACCTGCGTCAAGCCCTGCTGAAATCATCTCAAGGAGTCGTGACTGAGTCACACCCATTGATTTAGCCGCAATTGCCATTGCGGGCGGGAATCTTTCCGCAAGTTGCCCACGCAATTCTTCCAACTGAACACGACCCTTCCCCGCAATTTGCGAAAGGGCTTGGAAGGTCAAAGAAGCTTCATAAGAAGACATACCCATTGTAGCGGCGGCGGCTGATACACCTTCAAACACGTCCTTAGTTGCTTGCCCTTCTAACGATGTCCCTTTAGTTGCAGCAGCAAACTTGATAAAACCCTCAGTCGTGGAGACCACATCTAAACCGAGTTTATTCGCAACATCTTTGGTGTATTGCATCGATTCTCCCACCTTTTGAGTGGCAGTAATCGAGTATTCCATCTGCTTTTGGAGGGATTCAAACTGCTTTGTTGTGTCGAAAATGGTTTTTAAGCCCGCAGCAACCGCTGCCATACCCACCGCAGTGCCTGTAATCGATGTGAGACTGCTTGCAACACCGCTCAAACCTTGTGATGCACTTGTTGCGGTGGACGGAATTCCCGACATCTCTGCTCTAAGGGAGGCGATTGATGCTTTACCCGCAGCCATTACGCGGCTCAATTCAGACCCCGAAGCGTTTGCATTTTGGCGGAACTGTGCCAATGCCTGATTAATCGCGTTAATTTCTGCCTGTATCGCGCCTGATGAGCGGATATTCAGCATCCCATAGATTGCACTACCCGCGTTCTTTGCGGCTGCTGTAGAGGCTTGTGTAGCGATTTCTGCACGCTGCATTGCCTGCACAGCGGCGGCTTGGAATGATTGGTAGGTGGCGCGGGCGGTTGAAACCTCTGCGGCAAGTTCAGTGACGCGCTGGCGGGCGGCGGTAATCGTTTCGATAGGGGCACGGGTGGCAACAAGTTGAGACAGTTCGCTGCGGGCTTTGATCAATTCGGCACGCAACTCTGCCATTGCTTGCCGCTGGGCAAGGCTAAACTGCTTCATCTCAGCGGTGGAGAGGTTTAGCCCATTCTCAAGCCCTTTTAAGTCCTGAGTTGCCTGTTGGAAGCCCTGAGAAATAGCGCGGGAGTCACCCGCCATGACGATGCTTTGTAAGGATGCTTGTGCCTTTTTAGCCTCAGCACTCAACTCTTGCGTGCTTTTCGACATCGCGCCCGTGTCATCTTGGAACTTACGGCGTGCCGCGTCCATGCCTTGGTTGAATGCAGTGCTTACCAGCTCTAAGGCGACAGCAAAACTAAGATTGTTAGCCACTTAACTCTCTACTCCACGATTTATAGGTGTCCGCATCCGCATGATGCGCGACACGGGTTGCTGTCGCCAGCCACAGGTATTGACGCTTTTCTGCACGCCCCACAGCTTCAATGAACCCCTCCAACGCGCTTAGGGGGTAGGTTAAAATCTCGCTACGAGTGTGCCCATAACTTATGAGGATTTGGAAAGTGTCGAACCAGTCGCAAACACCGCCTGTGCGAACCTTACCAGTGTCGGTGCTAGTCTTTGGGTAAAAAAACGCATGTTCACCTCCACCACCTTTTCTGCAAGCAAGAAGAACGCATCAGGGGGGAGGCGGTTTAACCAAACTTTGTCTACGTTGGTCACTAAAGCAACCGCTTCTACAAAGTCAGGGGTAAATTCGGTAAATAATTTAATGAGTTGCGGCGCATCGAACCGCTCGCCTGAGAGGCTTTGTTTCTCGAAATGGTCAAAGAAGGGAGAGCAGGCAGCCGCAAACGGTTTGAGTTGCCCAACCAACACCTCATGGACTTCAACATCTTGCCCATTGACATTAATAATTTCGGGGGAATTGGTCACTGAATCGAAGGAATTTTGAGCCATGAAAGCACCTTATGGGGAAGAATTACAACAACATTAAACGTAAATTATTGATTTTAGGTGGTATTGTATAAAAACGTGTAATTGTTGTTTTACAATTATTAGTGTCGAAAACTCTATATATACACGTATATTCTTATACTCTATTTCTTACTTTTTCTACAATACTTTTTAAGAAAAAAGAAAAACAATAACAACAGAGTATTTATTTATTACTTTTCAATCACTTATTTTGTAGTAACTCCGTGTTGTAAATTTCACTAAAAATCTTCTACAACACGGAACTCTGGGCGGGTGTGGGTGTCTATCCACCCCTTAGTTTACAGGTAGGCGATGTAACCGAATTGACCCAGTTCGCCGTCCACTGGTTTGGTTGCGTCCACCAAGCAAGTGCCATCAAGCACAAACTTCATGATGTCGTTTCCAATCAGGTCAAGTTTCTTGGTTACATCTAAGCGCACACGGTACAACACGGCTAACATTGCCTGATTGTTGACCGTATTAATGCCCTCAAAGCGCACAGCAATCTCTTGAGCGGGCGCATTGAGTAGAGACACTACGTCCGTAGCCCCGTAGGAATAAGTCGCTTTCAGAGGCAGCACATACGCATCTAAGCCCGTAGGCAGATTTAGAATTTTGATGCTGCCATACTTCGCATTAACCTCATAGTCTGCAGCATCAACAGTCACGTCTGCACTGTCTTTGACCACGACCGCCGACACTTTACCGTGTGACAAGCCCCAAATCGAACCCACAGTTAAAACCGCATCACTCACATCAGGGGCTGACGTAGTAACAGTACCCAGAGCCTTGGTGATTGCAGTACCCCACAATGCTAAAGCCAAGTTATCCTTAGAGAAATCTTCTAAGGTGGCAGCAACCTTGTGTTCAGTCTCAGTGGTCACAACCTTGTCAATGGATCGCGCCCCAGTCCAAGATTCGTGGTGCTTAATATCTTTGGAGGTAGGGGACAGACTGAAATCAGGTGCGTTGCCTACTTCCCGAAACACGTTAGTTCCATAAGTAGCAACTAAAACCTTACCCTGTAAACTTGCATAATTTGACATTTATACTTCCTCAGCTAAGACACGCACTTGTGTCGAGAAAACGAATGGGTAGTAACTAAACCCCGCCTTATATTCGGGCGCGGGGGCTGTAATTCTCAGTAAAGGTGATGTATTCTCAGATACTTTGAACCCCTGTAAAGCTTGTAAAATCTTTGTCATGATCAGCCCCGCGTCCTCACGCAAGGCTGATACATTTTGAAGCTGCGCGGCAACGTTGCGGGTGGTCAATACCACTAACCAATATTGATACGCAGTGACTAACTTCCCGTCCCCTGCGTCCCACGGGGAGGCTTGAGCATTCCCTGCCCGTGACATCACAGTTTCCCCGTTATAAATCACATGGGTGGCAGGACAGACCTGTGAAATCTCTTCTATGTCCCCCAGAGTTGCAGGGGTGTAAATAGTAAGTAACTCAGGGACTTTGAGTCTGAGTCTTTCAACAATTCCCTGCTCAGCCTCTAAGTAATTATCCATCACAATTCGTCTTGCATTTGCAACGGATTTCAGTGGTAATCTCGATTCTACCCACATAAACACGCGGCTTTTCATAGGTATACAACTGCATAATATCTGTGCGCCCGTTGTTCGACACAATCTTATAGAGTTTCTGCACCTCTGCAACGTCTTTAGCCGTTTGCACCGCATCATAGAGACTCTTAACAAACGTATCCAGTTTAAGTGGCTGCCCCTTTTCCTGCATCATCACGCGGTAGGTGGAGTCTAACCAACAGACCTCACCTTCCAACTCCACCGCTTGTGAACACATCGCTGTCACCCACAAAACAACCCCAATCACACACAATTTTGCTAATTTAATCATCTTACCCCCATGAAGCTACTAATAACACTAATTACTGTCTGGTTATCCTGCTCACTAAACCCTAAAATCGGGCGGGCAGGGAGCACCACTTCCTTCTTACTCGCCCAACGATTACCGATTTTAAAGCGTAAATACGGTGCATTTTTTGCCTTAATCGTTGCTCCGTCGTGCAAAAACCTCGCATATTCAACATTTGTACCAACTTCTACACGGTTTCCACTCACAATAAATTGCATACTTTGAAGCAATTTACCTGTGTCTTGCAGCGTTTTTCCACCAAACACCTTGGCACGAATGGATTGTTTCCAAGGCAGCCCTTGTGGGGACTGCTGGGCTTGGAAACGTTGCTGTATGTTCGTGAGCAAGCCCGCCCCCAGGTCGCCAAGAAGCTTAGAACTTTGAGTGGAGGATAGCTTCAGCCCTTCAAAGCTTTTAGCAATTTGGGCAGCATCGGGGCGGTGAAAAATAATATCCACTTTACAATTTTCCTTGAACTTGCAATTGATAAACCAGCCCGTTGATTGCAACACTCAGCAACTTTGCAGGAAGTGCCCGCGCATTGTCCCCAATGATGCCGCGCATCGAAGTGACTTTGTCAATCACTGCTTGCTTC
>JACCEE012230668.1_pt1 | contig 15243 bp, 11 predicted proteins | sample 7449931 | NCBI WGS metagenome assembly JACCEE01 (sample SAMN15323457, study PRJNA562643) | freshwater metagenome | isolation source: river surface water | place: USA:Blue River Watershed | collected 2017-08-19 | reverse complement strand
TGAAAAAACTAGCTTTGATTGCCCCTCTTTTTCTTTTAGTTGCTTGTGAACGCGCTTCTTTTGATGGACAGATGAGCGTTTCAAATTCTTTTCAAATTGATGGAAAGAAAAAAAGCATTACTGTTCCAGCGGGAAAACACGAAGTGAAGTTTTCTGTTAATAAAAAAACCTTCGAACTTAAAATTGAAGGTGATCCAGATACTAAAGTGAAATTTGCCATTCCTTCAAATGTTCGTCTTCCTCAGTATGATGGCCATGTTTTTATGGCGGCATCGGAACTTGAGCAAGATTTTGATATGGAAGGAGAAGTACGAACTGACGTGAGTCATAGTCCTCTTCAAACTCGTACTGAGTCTTGTTCTGTGAAGGTTGGAACTCGTCATGTTTGTCATGAAGTTCCAGGCCCAGTTGTTTGTCACGAAATTAATGGTCGTCAAGAATGTCATCAAACTGCTCCACAAAGAGTTTGTGAGTGGCAGGACATTTACAGATATGGTTACCAAGAAATCACTTATCACATCCAAACAAGTCAAACTGACTTGAATCTTGATTTCAAAGTGCCTGGTTCAGAACAAGTGCTGGCTCACATTGATGGGGCAAGTGATGTCAGAAGAGCTGAGATCATTGATCGTCAAACTTCTTGTATCATTGATCACGTTCGTCCGTTTTAGTATTTACTAATTTTTAATTTTCCACCACAGCCGCCATCGCGTACCATTGATTTGGCGGCTGATTTGGTGGGATCGATTTCGATACGTATGGTTTTTCCGAGAGTAATGAATTTAATTTGAACGATGTTGTCGCCATTTTTGGGTAGTTGGTCTGGAACAAGACTCACAATAGATCTGCTAAAATCCAAAACCCCTTTGCGACTTTTTTTTCCAGAGCGATCTGTAACTTCAGTCACTCCAAAATCTTGAATTTCATTTTTGTTATCGTCGATAAAAACTAAACGATGATTGACGCTCATTCCTTTAACCAGCACGTGGTCTTTGAGTTCAATTTTTTCCAAATCAAAACACGCCAAAGCTTTGAGCATGATGAAACTTAAAAGAGTGATGAGTATAATTCTAAGCATAGGCCCTCTGTGGATTTGGGGATAAGTCTGTGGGTAAGATCATAGCATAGACTAGGCTTTCGCCAAGAGCGTGCAAGTGCTCAAAAATAAAGGTTTTGACGCGCAGTGTAAAAACTTCAAGGCCCTATCTTTCAAAAATGAAATTCTTCATAATTCGTAGGCTTCATCATTTTGAGGAGAGTCTTATGAAAACAGTTTTAGCTGCTTTGGTTTTAGGAACTGCTTTGCACATCCATGCTGCAGAAACTGATAACTTTAGTACACGCGCGATGGGATTTATCGATGCAGGAAATCTCATCAATGAAAGAAGCCAGACTTATCTCGAAGAAGCTCTTAATCATTTAAATACTCAGGGTGGTTGTGATCTGAGCGAAAAAAGTGAAGTGGCGCTCTATGAAGAGATGGCCAAGTATTTTTCTAATCATAAGACTGGGGCCTTGGTTAGATCTCTTCTTTATACTGATGAATTTCCAAAAATTGTGACTCCACTTCGTGAGTCGATTTATAAAGAGTGGAGTATTCACGAGGGATATCTCTTGGGTGGGAAAAATGCCGCCAATAGTCCTTTGGCCATTTCTCCAGTGGTTCAAGTTGCTGGAGTGAAGGTGGGAATTGATAAATTTGAGCACATGTTTGGAATGGGATTTAAGTATTTTGAAGGCCATTACCTCAAAGATAAAAATTTAAAATCAATTTTGAAAAATGGAATTTTCAGAGAGAAAACCGCCCTTGGGGGAAATATCTTGGCCACTGGTGTTTTTTCTTACGCTGATCTTGCGGCTAATTTTAATGGAATGAGATTTTGGAACCACGTTTTACAGAAGCGTGATGATGTTTTGGGAAAGGATTATAACATTGGACCTTACGTCGTTTGCTCTGAGGGGAAATGGAAAGTCAATCCTGAGCGTCCTCTTGATTTTTCAAACTATGTTGATCATTCCATGAATGAGAGTGTGAACTGCAGTAAGTTTGCTACCAAGTCTGGGCTTAAAAAATTTCAGGACTCTATGGTGAGACTTCATTTTGTAGGCAAGGGTGATGAAGCGGCTTGTCCAGTTGTTGCTCAAGAGCTTGAAGAAGTGATCAAAAAGTACGATGTACCTATGCCTGGGGATGAAAACGGGCCAAATATCGGTCATTGGATTATTAATGCTGAGGGAACAGGAAAGGTTTCTTATTTAAATATGTTTTAGTAAGGTATTGATATTACATAGACTATAACGCGCTGTGTAAAAAATTCAAGGGGCTTTCTTTGACCCCAAGGGACCTCCATAATGGATTCACTTTCCATTTCAAGGAGTCCCCATGAAGAAGTTAACGGCCATCGCTTTAAGCTCTGTTCTCTCTTTTGGAGTTGTCGCTGCTGAAGCCGATCACTTTACAACTCATGGTATGAATCTTCCTGATATGGCCGAGATTGTGAATGCTAAAGCTAATAGCTATCTTCAAAAAGCAGTAACTGATCTCAACGCTCTTGGTGCTTGTGATCAAAGTGTGAAGAGTGAAAAAGTTCTTTATAAAGAACTTACTAAGTATTTTTCAAACCATTTTAAAGGCGAGCTTGTCAAAGACATGCTTTACACTGATGAAGTTTTCAAGGTTACTACTGCTATTCAAAATTCTATTTATAGCGAATGGGACATGGGAAGTGGTTTTCTTTTAGGTCGCCGTAATGCTGGTGATGCAACTCTTGCTATCTATCCTATCACTCGCATTGGCGATCAAAACGTTGGTATTGATAAATTTGAGCATATGTTTGGTATGGGCCAGCTTTATTTTCTTGCTCACTACATCGATGGCGACTCTCTTGATAACGTTCTCCGTTTGGGCGTTCTCAAAGAAAAGTTTCTTCTCGGCGGCAACATGATGGAGACAGGTGTTTTTGCTTATGGTGATTTAGCAGCAAATTTCAATGGCATGCGTTTTTGGAACCACATGCTCCAAAAGCGTGATGACGTGATGGGGAAAGAATATAATGTTGGTCCTTATGTAAGTTGTATTGATGGCAAGTGGGTGAAGAGCGAAGAAAATCAAATTGATTTCAGAAATTATGTCGATGCTTCTTACGATGAGAGTATTAACTGTAGTCGTTTCGCAACGAAGTCTGGTTTTTCAAAATTTCAAAAAGCTCTTCGTCGTTTAGACTTTATTAGTTTTGAAGATCAATCAGCTTGTCCTTTGAAGCCTGAAGTTTTAGAAGAAATGGTGAAGAAGTACTCTGTTGAGATTAAAGGTAATAAGGACGGTAAGACCCTTGCGAGCTTTATGATTAATAAAAAGGGTGCTGATGTTACTTCTTTAGCTGAAGCTCTTAGAGGGAACTAAGCTTAGCCTCAAGGTCTTTTATCTTCTCTTGAAGAACTGGATCTGGGTTGGGTGTTGAGCGAAAGTTTTCCCAAGAAAAATAGGAAGATTGATATCGAGGCTCCACTAAGGGGCCTCGATTTATTTCTAGGGCATCGCCAATTTGACTGAGACTTATTTGGCTTAATGTGATTTTGCCCTGATGTCTTTTTTGGTAAAACCAATAACCATCAAATTTTGTCGTGATAGCTTGTTCGTCATCTTTCAAAAATAAAGCTTCTTCAAAAGCAGCAATGGCCTTTCCTTTTTCGTCGCTCACGACGGCTTCTAGAAGATAGTAGCCAGTTTTTTTTATTTTCCAAGTGCTTGTGAAAGCCAAGTCTTTGTCGACTGTGAGTTCGGCATTTTTGATAGAGATAAATTGAGGAAGCTCTTTGCGTACGGCAATGCTTTTAAGAAGCTGAACTTTTTCATTTTCTATGCTGGCCTCAACTTGAATCAAATAAATGCCATCGTTGAGAGTTGTGAGTGGAAGGCTTAGTTTTGAATCTTTATCAAAATTTAATTCTCCCAGATTCTCTCTCTCGGGAGTCATCAAAAAAGCTTTAAGTTTTGCCGGAGCTTTTTGCCCCTCCCAAGTGCTTTCCACACTAAGCCGGGCCTCTTTTTCCAAGGAGTAGAATTCTTTATTACTTAGAAGGCGAGCGCGAAGCTTGTCTCCTTGAAGTGCTCCCTGCCAGTAGGATTTATTTTGATAATGGCGAAGGAGAGGATTTTCTGTTTTAGATTCATCAAGAGGGAGAGTCGTAAAATGGTACTGACTTTGTTCTTTATAAATATCCAAGCTTTGTTTTAAAAGCAAAGCATCGGCTTTTTCTTCGAGAGGGTCTTGAATTTCCTGCTGGGAAGAAATTGTTGCCTCATTTTTGACTTGCTCTACTGAAGCAGGGGAGCGTTTGATAGGTTGTTTAAAATCTGATCTTTTAGAAATAGTATCTGAGGGACTTTGCCCAACAGAAGAATGTCCAAAATAACAGGCTGCGCCTAAAAGGCATAAAAAAGACAGACTCAATAGAAGTTTCTTTTTATGTTTCATCTCTTCTCTTCTCTTCTATTCTTTTTCTTCGGCTCCAAAATCATGAAGAAAGTCTTCAACTGTTCTTGTCATATAGCCTTCTTTCTTGATGAAACCTAAGTGGTTGTAACGAGTCTCTCTGAAAACATCGACGAAATAATTGCCATCCAGTTTTTTACATTTTCCCTTAGGATCAAAGATAGGATCGTTTGTTCCACATGCCATCGTTGCAGAGATGGGAAGTGTGTTGTCATTTTGGTTAAATTTATTTTTCTTAAAAAAATCTTCGAAACTGGAACCGAATTTTCCAATAAGTAATCCTGGAATTCCAAGGAAGCCCCGGTGATCAGTGGAGTACATGATGTAGGTGGGGATTCCGGGAGTGGTGACATAGCTTGAGACATCAAGTTGAGAAGAAGTTGAAAGAGTAGGAACACAAGGCTTGTCAGCAAGGCCTGCAATCTTTTCTGTTGTTTGTGAACTACAGACGACGTCCATGATGGGCGTGCCATGGTAGGCGCCCGTGTAACTTACAACCATTGATGTTTTTTTATAAATTTTAACAAAGAGATGTTCGGGCATAAGGTTTTGAAAGCGACGTCCTTGACCTAAAATATAAAATACTTGAGCTGCTCCATAACTGTGTGGGCGAAGGACAACTGGAAAATCTTCCGGACAGTTTTCTATTTCTTTTATAATTCCCTCGGCCACAAGGGGAGCTGATTTAGAAACTTCTAAACTACTGTCCCATACCACCTGACGAGGCAGTTTACTGAAGTAATTATCTGTTCGGCTGGTGTAGCCATGAACGTAGATGTTGCACATCTGCGCCCACGCAGCTGTTGTTAGACTTAAGCCAATGACTAGAGTGAGAAGATATTTATTCATAAGTCACCTGAGTTTGAACTCAGATCACTTATCGGCTAAAAGCGGAGAAAATTGATCAGGTGTTGGTCTTTCTTGGAAAACTCCTTAAAATTTAAGACATTAAGGAGTTTGAACTTAGCAAACTTAGATCTGTAATTGAGCCCTTAGGCTCTTATAGTCGGTCTTGCCTGTACCTAGAACAGGGATGAGATTGATACGCTCAACACGTTTGATATTGTGAAGACCAGAGAGCCCCCCTTCGCGTATGAGGGCATTAATTTTTTCTCGTTCAAGTTCGATGCGAGAGAAAAGAACTAATTCAGGATTACTGTCAGCACTAGCCGCTTCAACGGCCACCATAGGGCCATCATCATCAGCAGGAAAATGCGAACTGAGGACATCTTCGATGGCCACAAGGGAAATCATCTCGCCAGCAATTTTTACGAAGCGTTTAAGACGACCACAGAAAAAAAGCACTCCGCGAGAATCAAAACGAACAAGATCACCAGTGTTGTACCATTCTTTGCCTTCATATTTTAAGAAGGGATTAGAGCCGGTGTGATTTAAGTAACCTGAAAAAATACTAGGTCCTCTCACTAAGAGAAGACCGGCTTCTCCCTTTGGTAAAGCTGTATAAGTTTCTGGGTGAACTATAGTGTACTCAAGCGAATCAAAAACTTTTCCTAAACTTCCAAGCACCGGAGAGTCTGGATCATTGAGACAAACCACGGGTGAGCATTCTGTGATGCCGTAGCCTTCTACAATAATTCCCTTCGGACAGAGTTCCTGCATTTTGGCGTAGACGTAATCAGGACATTTCTCGGCTCCTACAACGATGAGGCGTATGCTCTCTAATTGTTTTTTATCAGCGACTCGCAAAATACCATAGATGAAAGTAGGTGTGCCTAAAAGTAGTGTCGGTTTATAGCGCTCAATAATATCAGCAAGAATCACCGATTCTGTGGGATTGGCGTGATAGACCACAGGAATGGAGACGGTGATGGGAAGTAAGACACCAGTTAGAAGTCCTAAGGAATGAAAGGGAGGAAGCATGCCCAAAAGTTTTTCTTCGCGTATGACCTTGGCGCTGGTGAGAGCATCGTAAACGTTTTGCAAAAGGTTAGTATGACTTAGTGGAACGGCCTTGGGTTTGGCTTCAGAACCACTGGTAAAAAGAATGACAGCTGGATCTGTATTTTGAGGGGCCTTGAGTGTGCGCCAAGGGAGATAAGTGGAAATGAGTGAAATGAGTTTGCTTGGTGTTGAAATCGTTTGAGCGAGATCTTCTAGATAAACCCAAGTGTAAGGGAGAGAAGCAAGATCAACTCCGGTACTTTTTAGTTTTTCCAGCATCTTTTTTGAAGTGAGTATGTTTGTCACTTCAACACTGTCGAGAGAGCTTTTAAGCACTCCAGCCCCTACAGTCCAGTTCACCATGACGGGAACTTTGCTGGCCATCAAGGTTGCCGTATAGACAATAGTCGTTGTTGCAGAGGCAGGTAAAAGAATACCGACTCGTTTACCTTGAAGTAACTTGATTTTTTGGCTTAGTAAGTCAATAGCGATAAGCATTTGGCGGAAGGTTTTGGTTCCTCCTATTTCGTCAGTCAAGATGACTCTATTAGGTGCTCGATAGGCATGATTAAGAAAAACTTCAGTAATCGTTTTTCCTGAAGTGAGTTCAAGTTTTGTCTTAGGAACGGAATCAAACCAAGATTGAGGAACTGGCTTTTTGCTTGTTTCGTTTTTCGTGCTTTGCCCGCAGGCAATGAGAACCACGTCTGAAACTTTTTGTACCTCTTCTAAATTTTCAATACGGTTTTGAAATTCATCTCGGACCCAACTCATAAGATCTGCAATGGCCAAACTGTCCATGCCCAGCTCTACGGAGAGGCGATCGGTGAGTTGAGGGTTTTTATTACCAGTGACCTCAGTGAGCTTAGCTTTAATTTTTCCGATCACTGGGGCTGGAACTTGGGAGAGGTCTGCTTTTGCTTCTTGAGCTAAAACTTCAGGAAGGATTTTTGGTTGATAACCTTGCCACCAAACGTAAGGGACATAAGTGTTTTCAACTTTTTCAGCATTGTAAAAGGCCTCGAGAGCGCGGTTGATAGTGAGTTTGTCGGCTTGACGAGGAAAATCTTTAGGAAGTTCTGAAAACTCAATCGTGATAGTGCGACGTGGACCAAAAAAGATTCCGTTTGCAAGTACTCCTAATACTCTTTTAAAAACATTGCCAAAAAAACTGGGGGCCACTCCATTTGCCCAAGAGAAATCGCTTCCCCAAAAACCATTCATACGAACAAGAAGGACATTGGCATCAGGAGCACTTTTTAAAAGATATTCTACCGCAGAGTTGGCCCTAAGATTTTCTTTGTTTTCTCTGTAAACTCGACCGGCTGGATAAACGAGAGCATTTTCACCATTTTTGAGAACCTTAACAACTTCATCCAAGGCGACAAAAACTTGATCACGTTTTTCAGAATTTTTATCCATATCAGGAATCGCAATGGGTCTAAAAGCCGTAATCGCACTCGCAAAACCTCTTAGTTTTAGTCTGTTCTCATCCCCAAGAGGACGAGGTTGAAATTTTGGATAGAGAACGGCGATCAGAAGAACAGGATCAAGCAGGGCTTGATGGTTTGGAAGAATAAGAACACTTTTTGTAGGGAGGTTAGGAACTGAATTTTTAATAACAACTTTATAGCGAAGAGAAAGAATCCCACGAATAAAATATACGAGCAGGCGTGCAGACATAGAAACCTCAATTTAAAAAACTAAGCATAGTCTAGGTAATAGATATTGCCTAGACGGGAGAGTGTCAAAAATGAGGATCTTTTGTAAGTTTTGTTGTTAAAAAATACTATAAAAATCTTAAACTTTCAATTTAGCCATCTTTGAAGAAGTTGGTCTTCTTCAATAAATTTCTTTAAATTTTCAAGAGAGTCAGGATGACTTAAAATGGTGTAATAATTATTTCTAAGCTTGGGAGCTAATTCAATAGCTTTGATGAAATCTGTTTTTGAAAGAGGATTTTTCTCCACAAAACTTGCAAAACCTGAGATTAAAAGAAAGTTGGCGAGTACTTCTCTACGATAATTTTCTTGAAGCCATGAGGTGGCATAGGCAGCAACTCCTACCTGTAGGCCATGAAGCGAGGGCTGTTGGGCCACTTCATCGTAGGCATGAGAAATGAGATGTTCAGCCCCACTGGCAGGCCTACTACTGCCGCATATTTCCATGGCCACCCCGCTCATCACTAAACTTCCAGCCAGACGCTTGATAAATTCTGGATTGGTAATTTCGTATGAGGGAGAACCAAGAACGTTTTCAACTGAGTGCTCTGCAACTAAAACAGAGAAGTCATTCACGGGTTCATGATTGTTATGGAAGGCAAGCTTCCAGTCACGTATCGCTGTGATTTTTGAAATCATATCGCCTATTCCTGAGAAGGTGTAGCGAGCAGGCGATTGAAGAATCACATCCGTATCAATTAAGACACCTTCTGGAGAGCGGGCCTTAAAACTTTTTCTTTTACCGTTTTGAGTGAGCGAAGCGGTAGGGGAGGCCATACCATCGTTGGAAAGAGCAGTAGGTACTGCAATGACAGGAATTTGTTTGAGAAAGCCTAAGTACTTGCAATAGTCGATGACCTTTCCTCCTCCTATCGCTACAAGAATTTCAGTCTTGTTAGGAATGAGGGCCAGATCATTGAACACATTTTCAACGGCATTGGAAAGAATCTCTTGCTGATGAAGCACATGGACTTGATGTTTGTTCAGAGTTTCTTTAACGGCAGTGCCATAAAGTTTTTCTATCCCTTCTCCGTAATAGAGAGTGATATCGTTCCAATCATCGCGTCTTAAGTATTTCCCGAGATTGGGAAGAACACCGGGCTTGATACGAAGAAGTTCAGGGATAGAAATATACATTAGATATTCTCCGGATCAATTTCACCTACATGATTAAAAATATAATCTGGACGATAGGGAAATTCATCGACTGTTTCTTGAGTACTTACACCTGAAAGTACCAAGGCGGTTTTCATTCCCGCTTCCATACCTGTGACCACATCGGTATCCATACGATCACCAATCATCATGCTTTCTTCGGGATGAGCTCCTAAAGTTCTTAAAGCGATAGTCATCATCAGAGAGTTGGGTTTACCAATGATATAAGGTTTTTTTCCGGTGGCTCTTTCTATCGGTGCAAGCAGAGTTCCGCATGCTGGTTCTAAACCTGATTCACTTGGATCAACAACGTCAGGGTTCGTGCCAATAAACTTTGCGCCAGCATTGATGAGGCGCACAGCTTTTTTGATCATTTCAAAATTAAAGTTTGAAGTTTTTCCAACGACAACGTAATCAGGATTGTTTTCGGAAAGAGAAAAACCAGCTTTGTAGAGTTCTGAAGTTAAACCAGCTCCACCGATCGCATAAATGGTAGCTCCAGGTTTTTGGCTTTGAAGAAAAGTTGCGGTGACATTGGCCGAAGTGATAAAGTTCTCTTCGGTGACTCCATTTAATCCCATCATCTCTAGCTTTCTTTTTAGATCGAGTTGGGATTGTTCAGAATTATTTGTGAGGAATAAAAATTTAGTTTTTCTTTCAAGAAGGCGCTCGATAAAAACCTTAGCTCCAGGGATAAGAGTTTTTCCACGATAAATCACACCATCCATATCACAAATAACGTATTTAACCGCCATAGTACTTCCTTTGTTGAATCAAGGGCATTATAACTCTTTAAGAGTTAGCAAAAAAGTTTTTTGAAGAGGAAGTTATGGCCGATAAAAATGTTTTTAATGAGGTTCCTGAGAATCTTGGTTTTTATGAGGAAGCGATTCCAGTTAATTGGGAGGAGTTTAAGAAAGTTGCTGAGTCTAGGCGCAGCATTAGAATTTACAAAGATGATCCTATTCCAGAAAATGTCATGCGTGAATGTTTGCGCTTGACGACTCTGGCTCCTAGTTCTTCCAATCTCCAGCCCTGGGAATTTTATTGGGTAAGAAGCCCAGAAAAAAAAGCCAAGATCATAGAGTTCTGCCTCTCTCAGCCTGCAGCGAAGACCGCTCAAGAACTTATTGTATGTGTGGCACGAACTGACACTTGGAATAGAAATAGAAAGTGGATGGTTGAGCGTCTTAAAAAGGAACCCAACACTCCTCCTGTGGCCTTTGCTTATTATGAAAAACTAATTTTCTGGGTGAATTACCAAGGCCCCTGTTCTATTCTTGCCCCTCTGAAGTGGCTTATCACGAGCACTATTGGATTATTTAAAGTCATGCCTCGTTTTCCCTTTGGAAAAAAAGGTCTCATGATGTGGGCCGTAAAATCTACCGCCCTTGCCTGTGAAAACTTAATGCTTTCTCTGAGGGCAGCAGGTTTTGATTCCTGCCCTATGGAAGGATTTGATGAAGTCAAAGTCAGAAAGCTTTTGGAACTACCAACTGATGCTCTTCCCATGATGATTATTAGTGCAGGAAAAAGAAAACCAGAATGTATGTATGGACCTCAAATACGTTTTGATCAAAAGCATTATGTCTTTGAAGTATAATTTGAAATGTAAAAATAAAAAGGCCGCTTGAAGCGGCCTTCTTTAATAAAGATTGATTTGATTGTAATCAATTTGGTTTAAAGCGTTGATAAAAGCTTGTTTGCCTTCTGCATGTGAATAGGGCTGTTTTTTCAACTCTTCGCCAAAAGCTTGCAAGTCAGTTTTGTACTTAATAGTCAGTTCTTTTAATAATTCACTTTTTTTATTTCCTAATTCGATACCTTGACTATAGAGGACTTGGAAGCGGTCAGTACAGTTTTGGTTATTTTGATTGGTGCAACTCGCATTGAGCGTGATGAATTCGGATCTGTTTTTACTTATTTGTTCTGCCAATAGAGCCACAGCTGCACCTTTCGGATCTTTGGAACTGAGTTTATAAAGTTCAGTTTCAAGAAGATGCATGGCCCTATTTTGTTCGTAGTACTGTCTACCTATTTTAACACTTTCTCCATCAATTTTTAAGTGAAGGTCTTTCTTCGTTTTAGCATTAGGTTCGACCCATTCAAAGGGAATTTGAAAGGGTTTCAATTCACCAAGATCAGTTTGTAGAATGGACATCTTTTGCGCTAAAAGCTTCGCTTCCGGGGTAAGAGGATTGTTATAAAGTGGATTATTGTAAGGGCCGGTGATTGATTCTAAAAATCGATTAATCTTGGTGAAACGTGTAAGAAGCTCAGCCCTAGTCAGTTTTCCCATGTCACTCAAAGTGAGATCAGCAGGGGCTCCTAACTTTTTAAGTAATTCATCTAGGGCTTTAAGATCATTCACTGCATTTTTGGAGTAGTTGGTTTTTACATTTCCAAAAAAGATGAGGCGGATCACCTGATCTGTTGTCGGGAGGTCTGGTTGTGGTTTGACTTCAAGACAATGGCGAGTATCTTGAAGCTTATTATAAATCGTGCGCAGCTCGCTATTCCCAGTATTGGCCGGTGGGTTGGCGCAAGCTGGAGTTGTGGCATTTTTGTAACAGTTAAAGACTTCTTTAATCTTTTGAAAATCTGTGGAGTCACAGATCTTATACATTTCGCTTAAAGATAATGAGGCTTTGTGGCTTACGAAAGAATCACCGACACAAATTGCTGCGTTCATCGTTGGTACATTTCTTAATGCTTTGAAATTTTTCTCTAGTGTCTTTCTATCTTTTATTTCAGTAAGGCGCTTTTCTTGTGTGAGGGCATCTTCTAAATAGGTCGCACTACCAGGTTTACTACCTGCTGGAGCAACTCCATCAAAGCCTGCAATCATTTCAACATTTGGAAGCATTTTTTTCCAATTCCCAGTCAATGAACTCAGGTTGGCGGTATAACAGCCCCAAAGCATCAAGGAACGAATGTCGTTTCCCATTGGGGGGGTATTTTTAAATGCTTCTTCAATTGTTTCTTCAGAAAGATCAGCATTTTCTCCAAAAAAATGTCCATTCCCGTCGTGACCAGAAAGAATGAGTGAGGTTAATTTTACTCCATTATTTTTGATTGCTTTTAGTTCTTTGCTTAGATTATTTTTATTAAGAAAGTTTTTCTGAGTAATCTTTTCTTTTTGTCTTTCTAATTCGTAAAGCCGCCCATAACGGTTGTTGCAATCTTCTGGGATATCATCCATGCTTTCCATTTCTTCTTCAGACGATGCACAGCCAAGTTTTCTTAATTTGGATTTTTCAATTTGAAGTTCTTTGGAAATTCTCGCAAGTTCCTTTTGATCATCGACGGAGAATTTTGGAAGAACAATGAGCTTTTCTCCTCTTGTTGTCGCAGCTTTTTCTGCAGCCTGAATCTCTTTAGAGGAGTTATTCATGTCGATAAATAGAATGTCGGCATAGGCTGCTTGCGAAAGAAGAAGTGTAGTGATTAGCATTCTTTTCATAAGAGTCTCTTCTTATTTTTTGAGAAGTTTTTGTAGTTTTGCCAAAGCCTCTGGAGTAAGTTTGGGGTATTTCGCCTTAAGTTCTGCCAAGCTTGCGGTTCTTGCCTTCATGAGAAGCATGTCTTTATCGAGTTGATCCCAACTATCCACGGCCGCTGCTAGCCCTGCTTTAATAAAGAGGTTGTCTCTTTCTGCTGGAGGAAGAATTCCCTGAGGATCTTTTTGGTTGTAGTTTTGATGCTCGTACTGAGCGCCTTTAAGTTCTTCTTTGGGGTAGTCTTCAGAGTAGGTCGTGACTTTTATTTTCGGATCTTGAGTTTGCGATGCTGTTGCAGGTGTTTTTTCTGCGAAGGCAATACTTGCAATCAAAAGTGAGAAAGAGAGGGCGATATAAAATTTCATGATGACTCCAAGATAGGGCAATAGCGCGGATAGGACGCTCTTGCCCTACAAGTATAGACTAAGACTTAAAATTGGCTTAGATCTAAGAAAAACTTGCCAATACCTGACAAAAAAGCCGTGCTATGCACGGCTTTTCTAATGTTTAATGTGAGATGGAACTAAGCCTTAGGGGCTTCAGCCTCTTCGACGGCAGGGAAATACTGCTGTTTTTGACCTATAGCATGACCCGCAGGAATGGCCTTACCTAATTCATCAATAGTGAAAACAGAAGGGTCGAGGTTTAAAGACTCACGTACCTTTTCCATAGTGAAAGGGGCAAAAGGATAGAGCATGATCATGAGGTTTTTAAGCACATAGAAACAAGTGTAGAGACCATCTTTTCTTTGAGTTTCATCGTGGCGGTCATCATGAGGTTTTTGTTGAACAAAAATTCTGTTGATGATGCGCGCATAGTTTTCAATTTGTCCAAGAAGGATAGGGAACTCAGCTTTCTCCATGTGCTTTAAATACTTCTCAACGATTTGGCAGGTTTCTTTGAGAACTTGCTCATTGATCTTACCTTCTGGAATGACTCCAGCAAACTTAGAGTGGCAAGCAGAAATTGGTTTTTCGAAGGCGGCATTAAGAGGGCCTGCTAAGAACTTATTTCTTTCTTTCAAGTTTTGAATATCAAAGCTTGAAGCCTTTTCAGCAATAGAGAGGTTTACGAGGAAGTATCTGATTTGGTCAGCGGTGTAGCCAAGATCGTGGATGAGTTGATCACCAGTAAAATAGTTACCAGTGGATTTACTCATTTTCTCGCCGTTGACTAAAAGATGATAAACCGCAAAAACATCAGTCAACTGAGTTTCACCCTTAAGAGGCATGCGATGGATGTCAGCTTGAGTGCCAAACCACATGGCCCCTTGCATGAGGACATAGAAGTAGACGTTATCGATCCCGATGAATTGGAACACGCGGGCTTCTGGGTCAGTCCAAAATTCTCTATAAAGCTCAGGATCTTTATTTTGAGCATTGAGAGCTACCTGGCAGAAGGAGAGAGGAGCGATGAGGGAATCTGGCCAGACGTAAAAAGTTTTTCCTTTCATATCAGGATCAAGATCATCCGGAAGAGGAATGCCCCATGCCACATCTCTGGTGATAGAGCGCTTGGCCCAGCCATCGAGATTAGTGCAAGGAATGCCCTTGTCTTCCATGATCTTTTTGCCTTCCATCATGGCTTCTTTATTTTCAAACTGATTGACGATTTTTTTTCCAGGGGCATATCTGGATTTATGTTTAGGAAGGCTGGCCTTCAATTCTTTGTAGAGATCTTCATGGACATTATCAAACTGGAGAGAAGGTTGAACCGTTTCGTTCACAGAATTGTAAACAGAGTTTCTCCATTTCCCCTTTTTAGGACCAATCCACTGACGAAGTTCTTCAGAGACTTTCCACATATCTAGCCACCAGTGGGTGGTGTCGCGAAGTTCTGGAGTTCCATCGCTTAAAGCTGATTTGGGATTTAAAAGTTCACTGGGATTATAGGTATGCCCGCAAACTTCACATTCGTCACTGTAAGCCTTTTCATTTTCACATTTGGGGTTTGGGCATTTGCCTGTGACGTTTCTATCTTGTAAGAAACGGTTGAGCTTTGGATCGTACCACTGCTTGCTGGTTCTCTTTTCAAGCATGCCATTGTGATAGAGTTTTCTAATAAAATCTTGGCACACCTTCGTGTGTATAGGAAAGCACTCAGGTCTGGAGGTTCCAGAAAAGACGTTAAAAGAAACGCCATAGTTCTTGAGGGTATCAAGATGTTTATCATGAATCTCATCAATGAACTCACGTACAGGTCTTCCTGCTTTCATGGCCGCAACTTCAGAAGTAGAGCCATGATCGTCATTGCCTGAAATGAAAAGGACGTTTTCTTTTCCAATAAGCATACGCATATAACGCGCGAGCACGTCAGGGGGGATCAAAGCTCCTGCCATGTGACCTAAGTGTAAAGGACCGTTGGCGTAGGGCATACCTGCGGTGATCACAGCTTTTTTAGGGCGTTTAATACGATTTAAAATTGATGGGATGTCTTGGGTATATTCGTTAGGTTTATTCATGCCTAAGA
>JACCEE012229394.1_pt1 | contig 15274 bp, 12 predicted proteins | sample 7449931 | NCBI WGS metagenome assembly JACCEE01 (sample SAMN15323457, study PRJNA562643) | freshwater metagenome | isolation source: river surface water | place: USA:Blue River Watershed | collected 2017-08-19 | reverse complement strand
ATGGCAAAGCCATCCATATCGGGCAGTATGATATCCAGCAGCACAAGGTCGAACTTGTATGCATGAAGTTTTTTTAAAGCTATAGAGCCATTGGGGGCTGTGGCAATTTGGCAACCTAATGGGGATAGTATTGAAGTTATGAACTCAACTTCAAGAGGGCTATCATCAACAATGAGAATTCTTTTGTTTTGAAATGCCAGAGAATCCATTAATTGGGGCTTTTGATGCTGTATTACAATGCCTACAATTTATGGCAATAAACAACATTAACCAAATAAAAACAGGATATCGATAAATATATTAATGGAGATTACAACAGAGGATATTGTAATTGTTGCTAGTATGGATTATACTAATTGGAATAGTGCGGAGAGGGCGGGATTCGAACCCGCGAAGCCCTTTTGGAGCTTACACACTTTCCAGGCGTGCGCCATCGACCACTCGGCCACCTCTCCTTGTATTTTTGCGGATGCAAAGGTATTAAATATTGTTCTTTATGCAAGCATTTGCTAAGGTTTCTCCTGTATTAGCCAAATATAAATAAACAGCTTCTGAAATTCAGTTCTTTAGTAAATTGATTTGGATGGTAATTTGGCTAAAACTTTTAGTCTAAAGGGAAAATTATTATTGTGCTATTTAAAAGAAAACCGGAGGCAATTGCCTCCGGTTCAAGATTTATTCGATATCAATATCGCCAAACTTCGTTCTAATTTTTATTGTTGCGGTTGGGTTGTTCCCAACATTTCCATACATCTGATTGCTTGTGTTCTTAGTTATTTTGTTCAACTTACTATCGTCCGAAATATTAATGTTTCCAAAGTTTGATGTTGCATCAATCTTATAGGATATTTCTGGTGCGATACCCAACTTAACACCAGCATGTTCGAGGTCAATTTGAATTTCTTCAAACGTGTTGATTACTTGATCTACTCGAATACCTCCAAACTTACCATCTACCGAAAGTTTTCCGGAGAGAGTTTTAACTTTAAACTCGGTATAGGAGCCTTCGGCAACAAGGTTTTTGATTTTACCGATTTTGTAGTTGTCGAATTTTCCCTTTACCACAATACTGGAAGCATTCTCAACTTCAACGGTAGAGTGCTTGCTTACAAATACAGCTGCTTTGGTTGAGTTAATGCTTAGTTTCGAAAACTTGAGGTCGATGGAGCACCATCCCAACTTCTCAATGGTTCCTTCAGCGTAGCCAAGGTCAATGCTGTTTAGTGGTTGAGTATTTCCCCTTGTAAGTTGAGCTACACGAAGATTGCCATACTTAACGTTTATTGCCGCAAAACCGTTTATCTCCTCAATACTGACATCCCCAAATTTTTGTGAAACAATAAGGTTTGTTTGCCTTGGAAGCTTTATGGTATAGTTTACGCTAAACTCCTTAACGCTCTGTCCCATATTAAAAAAACCTTTTATTTTTTCAGATTTTTCGTCGAATATGGTAGAGGCAATAATGGTATCCTGCAGCTGGTTCAGACGAATTGTTATTCCATCTAATGTCTTGTCCGCTTCCTGCTTTGTGTTGGTTTGTACTTCGATGCTAACCTCAATGCTAACCTCAGGCTTATCCCAGTTTGTGACTGAAATAGTTCCAAATTTGTTGTCTACACGAAGGTATGTTTGAGGGGTTGAAGCAAACGACTTACTTACCGTTTTTGTGAATTTCTCGTTGGGCTTTCCAAAGAGAGCGGTACTTGCCGAAAGGGCTATCACCAAGATAAAAAGGAAGTATCCGAGTTTTTCTATAGTTGCTTTCATGGCATTAAAGTTTTAAGTTGTTTTTCGACCCTGTTTGCATGCTAATAACATCGTTTAGCATTTCAAGTTGTAGCCGATAGTTGTTTACAATCTCATTCAATATTCTTTCGTTTCCGGGATTCTTTTGGTAGTTATTAATTAGTAGCTGCCTAGTAGATTCCATCTCTTGAATTTCATGCTTCACATCACCTTCAACGCTATACTCTTCTGTTTTTATACTCTTCAAGGCTTGCATCCGGTTTTCCAGCTGTCCTTGGTAGTAGCGGTCCAAATCGTGTATTTCGCCATTAGTTGCCGAGAACTGCTGTTGAACCATTGGGCTATTGAAAACTGAAACTGCCCAAAAGCTTACAGAAACCAGAATTGCTATGCTTGCTGCTGCATAAATCCAAGAATTCTGTTTTGGCTGAACCGATATGCTTTGATTCTTTAGCTTCGCTTGAAACCGATCAAAGTGTCCTTCCGGAGGTTCTGCATCGTCTAGCAAATGACGATTTTGATTCATAATGTTATAAATGCTGTCCATGTCCCTGTTTGTTTGTTGTCCCTTTTAATACTTCTTGTAGCCTCTTTTTTGCCCTTGCCAGCTGCGAGCGTGAGGTAGACTCAGAAATTCCAAGCAACTCTCCAATCTCGCTATGGTCAAGCCCTTCGATAAGGTAGAGGTTCACAATCAATCGATATCCTTCGGGGAGATTTTCGATTGCTTGCTTCACCTTAGCGTAGGTTACCTCAACTTCAGCCCATGCTTCCGATTCTTCGCGCGAATCGTCGGCCACTTGGTTTGTTAGCGCATCTTCGGATAAAAGCGGTCCCCGGCTTTTTCTCCTCAGAAGGTCTAGTGAGGTGTTTATTACTATTCGCTTAAGCCATGCACTAAAGCTTGAATTGTCAACGAACGTTTCTATTTTCTGAAAAGCCTTGATAAATGCATCTTGTATTGCATCTTCGGCATCGGCGGCCTCGCCCACTATTCTGAGGCTAATGTTATACATTGCCTTTGAATAGAGCTTGTAGATCTCCTCTAACGCCTTTGTGTCGCCCCGACGACACCGGTCAATTAGATGCTGGTGCAAGTTGTATTGCTGTTCTCTGCTTTCCATCATACGACTTAAATACGTTTGTATCCAACTGGTGCTGCACGCGCGTAAAACTTTTTTCATCCATTTTGGTGTTACTATAAAATGCTATAAGGCATAGTATTGTAACAGCAACTAAAAATAGCCTATTTTTGGCCGTTTTTAATCTTAATTAACTAAGAAAAATGAAGAGAAAAGTGTTTTTAAAAAGTTCGATGGCTGTTTTCAGCAAATGGTCGAACAAAGGATGGGCTATAATGGATAGCCTTAGAAGTGTAGTAAAGATTGGAATGGTTCCGGTAACCTACACGTTAGTTGCGCTTCCAATGAGCACATTTGCTGCAACCGACTCGCTTACAGTTAGTAAAAATGTGGACATCAATGAGGTTGTCGTCAACGCGGTGGCAAAGAAAAATGTTTACTCGGGGCTATCGCGGATTGTAATTACGATTAGCAAGGAAGAGATTGGTGCAGCGCCTATTCATTCTGTTCAAGAGTTGCTCGAGCAAGTTTTGGGCGCAGATATTCGGTCGAGAGGTGCACTGGGAGTGCAAGCCGATGTAAGCCTTAGAGGTGGTTCTTTCGATCAGGTGCTTGTTCTTCTGAATGGTGTTAATATAACCGATCCGCAAACGGGACACCACAACTTAAACCTTCCGCTCGATATCGAAAGCGTCGATCGGGTTGAGATTCTTCAAGGACCGGGAACTCGTATATATGGTCCAAATGCCTTCACCGGGGCTATTAATATTATTACAGGAGAGCAAGATGGGAGTGGTGTCAAAGTTGGCATTACTGCCGGTGAGTATGGCTACTTTAGCGGATTTGGTTCTGCTTCGTGGTCACAAAAGAACTTCAAAAATTTTATTTCCGTATCGCATTCTCGATCCGATGGTTATATTACCAACACAGATTTCAACTCACGGAGTCTATTCTATCACGGTCAGTTTGCTTCATTGCTAGGCACAACTTCAATTCAGACGGGATTCTCCGATAAAGGTTTTGGCGCAAACAGTTTCTACACCCCCAAGTATCCTAACCAGTACGAACGAACCAAATCTTACTTTGCATCGGTTAGCCAAGCAAAGGTTTTGGGTGACTTTTCATTTAATCCGCAGGTTTATTGGCGCAGGCATCAAGACCGTTTTGAACTGTTTCGGAATGTTCCTGCTGCGTGGTATAAAAACCATAACTATCATTTAACCGATGCTATCGGTGGCAAGATGCAAGGCAGCTATAGCACACTATTCAGTAAGACATCAATAGGAGCGGAGTATCGCTACGAACATATTTACAGCAACGTATTAGGTATTCTTTTTGCCGATACACTTGATGTGCCGGGTGAACCCAGCGGATTTTTCAATCGTCAAAAGGCACGCCATAATACAAACTTTAACCTGGAGCAGGCCTTCTTTGTCAATAATTTTGTGATCTCAGCCGGAGTTTTGGCTCTCTGGAATTCCGATTTTGGCTGGGATAAATCGTTTGGTATTGATGCTAGCTATGCCGTTGCGCGAAATACTAGGATAATTGCCTCGGTAAACCAAAGTTTACGGCTTCCAACTTTCACCGATCTATACTACAATGGGCCTTCAAATGTAGGAAATACCGATTTAAAACCGGAGCATGCCCTTAGCTATGAGGTTGGGATTAAGTCATCATTAAAGAGTTTTAACTTTCAGCTGTCGTTAATTCGCCGAGAGGGAACCGATGTAATCGACTGGGTTAAGGATCCGGCCGATGCTAAGTATAAAACCAGAAATCTTACCGATGTAACTACTAATGGACTTGAGGTAGGTGCCGATTATTCGTTTGGTGAACTGTTTCAGCAGGCTCCCAAATCATCAAAGATTCAGGTTTCTTATTCATATTACGAGAACGAGAAGGAGTCCGGCAGCCTTGTTTCCGCATATTCCTTGGATTACCTGAAGCAGAAGTTGGCGGTAAACCTAACTTCTACTTTATATAAAGGAATTGGTTTTACCGTTAAGGCAACATATCAAGATAGGGCAGGTTCTTTCACAACAGTAACTAACCAAGAGGTATCATATTCTCCATTTACTGTTTGTGATGTTCGCGTGTTTAAGAGATTCAAACACTTAACCTTGTTTGGTGAGGTGGCTAACCTATTCAACAAGGATTACGTTGATATAGGTAACATTGAGCAACCCGGCCGATGGTTTAAGGGTGGATTTAAGTTTGAACTGTAACTCTTGAAAAAGCAAAGCCCTCGAGATTCTCGAGGGCTTTTTCTCTTAACATTATATGTTTGTAAAGCGCGTCTTTGTGTTTTAAACTCCAAAAATGGGCATTATCATTCCGGTTACAACCTTCATATTGTCGTAGTTGAGTTCCGAACCAAAAAGGCTGTGAGGGATTGAAAATACAACAATGAGCGCAACAGCTGCAAATACAATATATGCAGGGCGTTCTTTCTTTAGGTTTAGTAGCAATGCACCTAACCAAATAACTCCCGCTATAAGGGTTTTGTTGTCGGTTAGGTCGAAACCAAATGGAAAACCTGTCCAGGCTTCACCAAAAGCGTAATACTGCACTATTGGGCCAAAAATGAAGCCGCCCAAGGTTAGCAGCCCTAGGGCAATCCATCCATGCATTTTATAGCTCTTGATCTTACCGAGAGCAAAAATTCCGGCCAAGCTGGAAAAGAGCATAGCAAAAAACATAAACAGAATGTGTGGAATTAGAATAACTCCGGGAACTGCACCTTTAAAGCGGATAGTTATGGGATCTTCTTTGAATAGGTTTACACTCGTTCCATTCTTCTCAAGAATCAAGTAGTATTGCAACTTTCCGGCTGGCGGCTGCGAGGGGAGGAATGCCTCTAAGTTAGAACCGTTTCTCTCGAAGGGTTGAGGACTAAACTCTTCATTTGTGGGGAACCGCTTGTAAAACAGAGTAGCAGATACCTCTTCAGGAACATTCTTGAGCACAACAGTAGCATTTTCGCCGGTGTTATTGCTTCTTACAAGTTTACCCTTGATCTCAACGTTGTCAATTTTAATAGAAATCCGTTTTGGATAGGTTGGACCGGTAAGGCGCTGGTAAACAGCTGCAGATAGTGTTAAAACCACTGCTAGCGTCCAGAATAGAATTTTGTTCATTGTTCTAAAGTTTGATAATTAGTATTTTACGTTCAGTGTTTCTAACCACTTCTACGGAAATGGTTTGTCCTTCTTTCAGCGTTGATAATCTAACCATGTAGTCTTGAATGTTGTTTACTGCTTTGCCATCAATAGATACTATCACATCGCCATTTTGCATTCCGCCTCTGGCTGCGGGTTTGCCTGCAGTTACAAAATCGGCTCTCAAACCGTTGTTCGATTGACCTGAAACATCCGGCATGATGCCAAGAGTAACCTTAAATTTCTTACTGCGGCTGTAGTTTCCTGCTTTTGGTCCAGCCTCTTTGAACACCAATTTAGTTGGGGCGTTGGCCAGCGATAGCGAAAGGTTATAAACTAGGTCAGTAGTCGATTTAAGCCCTTCAAAGTTAAGCCTATCTGCGTCATCGAAAGGAGTGTGGTAATCGAGGTGGGCACCGGTGCTAAAAAAGTATACCGGAATATTTTTACCATAAAATGATGCATGGTCGGATGGTCCGTATCCTTCGGGTGAAGTAACCAGCTTAAGGCTGTCAGGGTTTGGGGTTGCCAGCAGCAGGTCTAAACCTATGTTGGAGCTACCAACGCCACCAACTTGCAGCACTCGCTCTTTATTAAGTCGGCCAACCATATCGAGGTTTACCATTGCTTGAGCCTTTGTGAGGTCTACTAGTTGTGTGTTTACAAAATACTTAGATCCAAGCAGTCCCAATTCTTCACCTGCAAATGCCACAAACACAATGCTTCTCTTTATGCTTTTTTGCTCTTTTGCCATTTTGTGAGCAATTTCAAGCATGGCGGCAATTCCGGATGCATTGTCGTCGGCACCATTATGAACAGCAATGGTATCTTGCCTTCTGCTCGATGAGTTTGGTCCGCCCATTCCCAAATGGTCGTAATGTCCACCAATAACAATATACTCGTTTTTAAGTATAGGGTCATGACCTTCGAGCAGAGCTACAATGTTTTGAGTTTTCTCTTGCTTGCTGTTAAGAATAGCTGTTGCAGCAACCACTTTTTTTAGTTCAATACTTGTGGCAATCGGTTTAACGCTAATTTCTTGCTCCAGCTCTTCGATAGTCTTGCCGGTTTCTTTTAAAATTGCGTTTGCGAGCTTGCGCGAAACTTGTATCACCGGGATATTAACCGAGTAATCTTTTGAAAGCGGATCAACCAGCGCATCGTCCTTGTCGAACTTACTACCCGAAACCATAATTACACCTTTAGCGCCTATCTCTTTTGCGGTAAGGGCTTTTACTCTGTCGGCAGAATATTGTTCGTAAGGGTTGCCGGTGGTGTCTGCTTCAGGATTTCCTCGGAGCATCAATACCCATTTCCCCTTGGTATTCACCGATTCGTAATCATTTCTGGTTTTGATCGAAAATCCATAGCCCACAAATACTACTTCGGAGGAGATTGAATCGCTTCCCGAAAATGGGAACAGCGTGTAATCTTTGCCCAGTTCCGGTTGTATTGAATCACCAAGTGAAAAGCTACAACGCCCAAGCTGCTGCTCTTGTATAAAGGTGAAAAACTGGTAACCTCTTTCGCCAAGAAGTTTTAGCCCATCTTTTTGAAAGGCGTCTTTTATATACTTTGCGGCCAGCCTATCTTCAATGGTTCCCGGCTTTCGTCCCTTTAAATCGTCGGAGGCCAAGAATTGGATATGATTTTTAAGGTCAGGTTGCGTTATTTCAGAGTTAAATGCCTTTTCAGCTGTTCGGCACGAAAGTGCCAACAATGTGATAAGGAGGAGTGAAAGGGTAAAATTTCTAGACATAGCATAGTTTTAGATGGCTAATCTACAAATATAGGAAAATCGGCAACATTTTTTTATTTGAAAAAATGGTTCTTTGTTTGGTGTTCCATCCTTTCTATTTGATAATTTTGGGAAAATTTATGCTATGAGTAAAAACCAACGAATCAATCTTATATATTTGACTGCTATATTGATAGGCGTCTCTGGATTGTTTCACTTAGTAGATACACTTACAGGAAAGATTTTTTTCGACTTAGCTTTCGCCCCATATCTATATGTTCAAACTCGTCATTTTTGGAATAAGAAGAAACTTGGAACAGAGATAGAAGGTGTTGAGAAGAAACGATACTACATTCTAATTGCACTTTGGATTAGCTTGGTTTTTACGTTAGTAAGCTTTCTTTCTGTGCCATTTTTGATGATATTTTTAATTATGGTTGATTACCTAATCGTAAATCAAACGGAATAGGTTTTAGAAATTCTCACGCCAAGAACTGTTACATCATCAACTTGATCGCAGCTGCCTTTCCATCTATAGAACTCCTTTAAAAGAACCTCTTTTTGGCTAACCATGGTCCTTTGTTGAAAGTTAAGCAACTTTCTCCTTAACTCTTGTGTTCTGTATTTCTTTAGCTTTCCACCACCAAATTGGTCGGCAAATCCATCGGAGCACAAGTATAGAGAATCGCCCGGTTGCAGCGTAATTGTTTGGTTATCGAAAGGTTTAAAGATGCTTTCTGCACCCACCGCTTGCTTATTTGGCTTGAAGATATACATTTTGTGCTTTAGCGTTTCTTCAACCGATTGGAATACCTCCGGGGCATCGTTGTCAGAAGCTCTCACAAGGTATAGTGGTAGGTTTGCTCCGGCATATTGTAGTTCAAGGGTTGAGAGGTTAAGGCAGCAGAGCGCAATCTCCATTCCATCAAAAATGTCGAAACGGTCTCTACGTTCCAGCGTTTTTATAAATAGAGAGTGAAGCGAGGTAAGAATTTCTGAAGGTTTGGTCAGTAAGTCTTCGCTAACAATTTTATTCAGTCCGAAATTTCCTACGATGCTCATAAAGGCACCGGGAACACCATGGCCGGTGCAATCGGCAACAGCAATAAATAGCAAGTCTCCTTTTTGCTTAAACCAGTAGAAGTCTCCGCTTACAATATCTTTGGGAATGTATACAACAAAGGTTTTGAGAATTTTATCCAACGGGGGTATTTCCGGAACTATGGCTTTTTGAATTCGACCGGCGTATTCTATACTATTTGTAATATCCTTATTTCGCTTCTCTACCATTTGGTTTTGGCGCGAAAGTTCATCGGCTTGGGCCTCAATCTCTGCGTTTTGCTCGAGTAGAATTTCGTTAGCTTCTTTTTTGTGCTTGTTGAGACGGTATACATAGTAGATTATGATAGCCGCAATAATAAGAAATGCAAATAGGATCGTAATTCGGTTTTGCAGTTGGGTTACCTCAAGATCTTTCTGTTGAACTTGGAGTTGCTTAACTTCAAGTTCCCGATTCTTTTTCAGATTAGCTAGTTGGCTCTCTAGGTTATTGACACGGCTTAGCTGGTTTAGCCCTAAGATACTATCGTTTAGTTGGGTGTAATGTTTAAGGTATTCGAATGCCTTTGCTTTTTGGTTCTGACTTTCGGCTATCATGGCAAGGCCATAGTATGCTTTTCGGAGTTGGTCTTTAAGTTCGCCCTCTTTTGCATAATCAAGTGCGTGGTAATATGCATTTTGGGCATCTGCTCTCTTGTTTTGTGCAAAATGAATATCGCCAAGGGTTAACCACGATTTAGCCAGCTCTGTGATATTGTATGATTTTCCTATCGATAAAAGTGAATTTCGGGCCATTGTTTCAGCCTCAGGTAAACGATTGCTAGCCGCTAGAGCTACTGCGTAGTATCGGAGCACTTGAGCTAAGTTTCCCTTCTCGGCTCCTTTTTTACTTAAAATTTTGGCCGCTTCAGATAGTATTTCTAAGGCTTCGTCATTCTTATTTTGGTCTATTTTAAGCTCGCCCAAATAGAGGTTGGCCATGCCTTCCAAGTTGGTATTCTTACTTCGCTTAAGAAGAAAAATTGACTTAGCAAGGTAATCTTCGGCTAACTTAAGGTTTCCAAGCTTAGTGTGGATGGAGCCTAAAAGCATTAGCGATGTTCCCTGACCTTCGAGGTTGTTCTCATCAACAAAAAAGTTTAGTGCTTGCTGGGCATAATCCATAGCATCGGCGTAGTTGCCCAACTCAAGTTGAATTTTTCCAATCTCGTTTATCAGGAAGGCAATTTGCTTTGAATTTTTAAGCTGTTTGCTTAGTTCGAAGCTTTGCAAGAACGATTCAAGAGCCTCTGCCTTATAGTTGTGGTGATAGTAGCAGATACCCATTTGGGTGAGGGCCTCCATTCTTCTAGAATCATCGTTTGATTCTTGTGCCGAAATGGCTGCATTGTTGGCCGAAATAAGGGCTAAATCGAACTCTTTTATTGAGAGGTAAAGGTCGCTAAGCTTAAGTTGCAGCTCTATTTTATTCTTTGTATCTCCTCTTCTGTCTGCAATATCTACCCGGGCGTTGAGAAGCTTAATGGTGTCGCGAATAGCCCCAACAGTTACGTTCTTGGTGTTAGACGCAACAACCTCCTGAGTGGGAGGTTGAGTTGCTAATGCAAATGACGCATTTGCTAAAGCGAAAGTGAGTATTAAAATAAGTGTAATTCCAATTTTTATATGTTTCATCCTTAAAGGCAAAATCGTATAATGGTTGAAATGAAACTACCCGTAGTTACAGTTTTAAGTATTTAGAAACCATCTCAATAATCTGGTCGGGTAGAATAGGCTTAGCCAAGTAGTCATCGCAACCGGCTTCAAGGCATTTGATTCGCTCTTCATCCATTGCATACGCTGTTTGCGCAATTACAGGCATATCCGGAAATTCTGCTTTTATTATTTGAAGTGCCTCTAGTCCATTCATTATGGGCATTTTTATATCGAGGAGTAGGATTATTGGTTTATGAGTGCGCGTGAATTCTACAGCCTCTTTGCCATTTTTTGCCCAAACAATACCCAGGTGAAACTCCTCCAGAACTTCTTTTAAATATAGAAAGTTGGCCTCCTCATCTTCGGCAATTAGAATCTTTCTGGTTTCCATCGTTATCCCACGTTTTAGGTTCTATTCCTTTTGTTTAATTGAAATCCTAAGATAGTAATTTCTTTAAAATATTAACTACTGCAAGGAAAAAGGAGGGACGTTTATATGCTATACTTTATTCCCTCAATTAAATCATTTTCTGTCGAAAGTTACGCAAGTAAATGATACGATGTATTAAATTTGCCTTACGTTGGTCAATTTTCTAATAAAAATGACCTAAAACACTTCAATTTTGGTAATGAGTGTTACCAATTTGAAGTGTTTTAGGTCAAGTTTACTATATTAATTATTTTTTGCTTAATAATTTTCCTAAGAAGTCATCAAGACTTTCTGTGCTAAGACGTTTTGCAATTATTTTTTTGTCCTTATCCAAAAGATAAATAGTAGGAGTAGAGTAAATATCGTAAGCGCTTCGGAAGTTTGAGTTGTGTTCCGAATCGTATACGTTTATCCAAAACAGCTTATGCTCGTTGATATAGGTTGTCCACTTATCCTTATCGTATTGGGTGTATACAGCAAACACCTTTACGTTTTGTTTCTCATACTTTTGGTAAAGTTTCCATAATTCGGGAATTACCTTTTGGCAATGGCCGCAATCGGTTTCCCAAAAAACAACAATAGTATATTCTGCTTGGAGTAGCCTGAGGGACTCAACTGTTCCATCCGAAGTCATCATAATCATTTCCGGTGCAACTTTTCCGAGCAGGTTGGGTTCCATTTTTCTTACCCTATCTTTTACCTTGTCGAGAAATACTTGGTCGACCCATGGCGTTTGCCCCTTCAGGTAATAGTTGTTGGCCAAATGCACAAATACAGCATCCATGCCCATTATGTTCGATTGTCCAAATTCATTGTGTAGGAAAGAAACAATGAATTGAAACATCTCGTTATTCAATTTTGCCTTCGCAAGCACCATGTCGGCTGCTTGGTTTATAGAATCGGGTATTTGTAACAGTATGTTATTAAAATACTGTTTTAGCAGCGATTCAATAGCGGGAGTTCTTAGCAGTCGGGCATCACTGAAGTCTACATTGTCCCAAAAGTGGTTCTTGTAGAATTGGTAATTTTTAACCCATATAAGGCTGTCGCGGCCCGGTGCTCCTTCCGGAATATTCCAGTTGGGTAGCTCGGGATACTGCATAGTTTTTAAGATGCTGGCAACAAAAGTGCCCTGGTTGGCTTCAATAAGCTTTCGAGACTCTGCTTTTACCTCCAGGTTTAGGCTTTTTAGCTCATTTTTGAGTAGGGTAATCGAATCGGTGTTTTGGGTTGCTTTAATTTTTGCTTGTAAAACCTTTCCCTTCTCCGAAACTTTACCCATATATTTTTGGTAGTTAAGGTATGTTTCGTTTTCAGGCGAATTGGTAAAGCGCATCTTGTTTAGAAGATCATCCTTATCTGTCTCAACCGAAAAGCGTTGATCTCCGGTAACCAACACCTCAAAATAGGACATGCCCGGTAAAACAATCAGATAAACGCCACCCTTCAGCAACGTATCGGCTTGGAAAACAGCAACGCCTTTTGAATTTATTCGCGTGGTGTCGACAACTAATTTTTTCTCGCCAAAGTGATGCCCAAGTAGAAGGGTTGTATCCTTTAGCCCGTTTATCTTTACTTTAATTTGAAATCCTACCTTTGGTCCGGCAAAGGCAAAAACACAAATAAAAGATGCAATTATTAGTAGTGCTGCTTTTTTCACGATAGTTGTTTTAGTTAATGCTATTACTAGAAACTATTATCCCCGGTTTAGGTTGTCTGAAATTCCATTTTTTCGATTAGCAGACATGCTTATTTATCGATAATGGTTTTCCTGTTCGACAAAAATAGTAATACATTCCAATAATAGTTTTTGGATAATTGTTAAATTATATAAACATTTGAAAGATAATACCTATAGAAATTCATGATATCTGTTTTAGTTCCTGTATATCAGTATAATGTAGTTTATTTGGTGGAGTCGCTATCTCATCAGCTGGAGGCGAATGGTGTTGTGTATGAGATTTTGGTCTACGACGACTGTTCGTTGCCCGATTGCAAGGCATGTAACGACCCGCTTAAGCATCTTAAGAATGTTATATATGTTGAACTAAATCAGAATATTGGTCGTTCAAAAATTAGGAATTTGCTTGCAGAAAAAGCAAACTACGAAAATCTGCTTTTTTTGGATTGCGATATTGCTTTACCTGATAACAATTTTATTGATCGTTACCTCAATTTTTCGGCAAAATCGTATGTAACCGTTGGAGGTATTTGCTACCGGTCCGAAAAGCCAGCTGATTCCGCCAAAGTGCTTCGGTGGAAGTATGGCCATCGTCGCGAGGCATTAACTGCAGCAGAGCGCAATAAAAGGCCTTATGGTGCCTTTAAAACTGCAAATTTTTTTGTTACTAAAACCGTTTTTTCGCGGGTAAAATTTTCGGAGGAGATTACTGGTTACGGACATGAAGATACCCTTTTTGGCTATCAGCTGGAGCAGGCTGCTATTCCTATTTTACACATCGACAATCCTGTTTACCATGATGGCTTGGAGGATGCTAACGTATTTATTAGTAAATCGGAACAGGCGGTTAAAAACCTTTACTTCCTATTTCTGTCAGGAGCATTAGCCAATACTTGGAAGCAAAATCCTCTTTTGCGCTTCTTCGTAATATTTAAAGTGCTTCAGCTGCGATACCTTTCCGCGGTTCTCTATCCTGTTTTTGGGCCGTTTCTCCGGAAATTGATGCAAGGCCGATATCCCTTAGTTTTTTTATTTAACACGTATAAACTTTTGTATATTAGTTATATATCGGTGTTTGATTCAAAAAGAAGTAAAGAATAGTTATTAATAATATCATTTCACTTCAACAAACAGTATTTCGGTGCTGTTAATGTGTCGTATTTCCAACCCTGCTTATAAATGCCAAATAAACTCATATACGAAACAAGTCCCTATTTGCTTCAGCACGCTCATAATCCTGTTGATTGGCTCCCGTGGGGTGAAGAGGCCTTTGAAAGAGCGAAACGTGAAGATAAGCTAGTGCTAATAAGCATTGGCTATTCATCGTGCCATTGGTGTCATGTTATGGAGCGCGAATCGTTTGAGAATGCTGAGGTTGCTCAGCTAATGAACGATAAATTTATTTGTGTTAAGGTTGATCGGGAGGAACGTCCCGATGTCGATCAAGTATACATGAGTGCGGTGCAGCTTATTACAGGGAGTGGTGGTTGGCCTTTAAACTGTTTTGCATTACCTGATAAGAGTCCTGTTTTTGGTGGGACATATTTTCAACAAGCCCACTGGATGGAGATTCTTAGTGGGTTGTATCTTACTTGGAAAACTGAAAGAGAAAAGGTTGAGAAAGCTGCAAAGGAACTTGCAGAAGGGGTTGCAACTACTGAAATTATTAAGGAAAAGGTTCCTGCGACCGGTTTTAGCCTAAAGGATTTGAAGTTGGTTGCTGAGCCCTGGAGGCGCAAATTCGACCGTGAGTTTGGTGGATGGGGCAATGCTCCAAAATTTCCAATGCCACCTGCGCTCGAATTTCTTCTAGACTACGCTTGGCTTTCGGAAGATAACGATATAAAACAGCATCTGTTTTTTACGCTTAAAGCACTGAGCGAAGGTGGAATATACGACCATTTGGGTGGCGGTTTCTTTCGTTACTCGGTGGATAAAGAGTGGAATGTTCCCCACTTCGAAAAGATGCTTTATGATAATGCACAGCTTGCAGTTGTGTATGCAAAGGCATTTGCCTATTTCGGTTACGCCGATTTTGCACGTGTTGCAACTGAAACAATAAATTTCTCGCTGCGTGAATTCTGGGCAGAAAATGGAGGCTTTTACAGCTCAATTGATGCTGATAGCGAAGGAGAGGAGGGGCGTTACTATGTTTGGACACTTGAAGAATTAACCTCTATTGCCGGTGATGATCTTTCACTCTTGCAGCAAGTTTATTCTCTAAAACCCAGCAGTAGCCTCGATGGTAAGATTGTATTTTCAGTAAATAGTGACTTTCATTCGGGCAGCCTGAGTGCTGAAAATTCTGAACGGCTAAGTAGCTTAAAGTCTCGATTACTTAATGCACGCTCGTGTCGAACAAAGCCAGCATTAGATGTAAAGCAAATTGCCAGCTGGAATGGATTAATGGTGAGGGCTCTATCTGTCGTTGCTCGGCTGTTGCGCGATCCTAATATGTTATGTTTGGCAGAAGGAACGGCACATTTTATAGAAAATAACCTCTACAATATTGATGGTAACTTGGGGCGTTGCCTAACTTCTAATAAACTTTCGGGGTTAGCATTTCTTGACGACTATGCCTTTGTTGCAGAGGGGTACATTGCCCTATACGAGGCTTCATTAGATGAGTCATGGCTGCTTAAGTCTAAGAAATTGGTTGATAAAACCCTTGCTTCGTTTCAT
>JACCEE011427422.1_pt1 | contig 15285 bp, 17 predicted proteins | sample 7449931 | NCBI WGS metagenome assembly JACCEE01 (sample SAMN15323457, study PRJNA562643) | freshwater metagenome | isolation source: river surface water | place: USA:Blue River Watershed | collected 2017-08-19 | reverse complement strand
TGAAAGGTTTCGGACGCCAAAAAGGCCACACCGAAATCTACCGCGGAAGCGAGTACACCGTCGACTTCTTGCCCAAAATCAAAATCGAAGTCGTTCTCTCGGACGGGCTCGTCGAATCCGCCATCGCCTCCGTCGTGAAAGCCGCCAAAACCGGCAAAATCGGTGACGGTAAAGTGTTCGTTTACCCGGTTGATGAAGCCGTCCGGATTCGGACGGAGGAAACCGGCGATAAAGCAGTGTAGCGTACTGGTGTGTGACGCTCGGTAGAGCGAGCCGCGATGGCGGTTCCGCTCTCCCCATACAAGCAAGCGGCTCCTCGGCGACGGGGAGCCGTTCTTCTTTTCCGATTCAGCGAGTCCTCGCCCAGCACCAATCCACCATCAACTCGCGTAAAACCAGCGTCCCACCACCCGCGCCAACGGCATCATTCCCAATAAACCCAACGCAATCCAGCGCCCCTCACCCTGCGGATCACCGAACCAACACACCGCCGCTTGCAGCGGGATTAACAACCGGATGTGCGCGCCAATCAGCGGAGGAATCGGGGGGGCCTCACGCGGCAACAACCGCACCTGAATCCGAAGCGCCACAAATAGCACATACCCAAACAAAACCATCGCAGGATACTTCGCAGGCGCATACGAAGCGTTCACCACCCCAAACAAACATCCGGGCAATAACGCAAAAAACGGAAGATGCCGCGCCACACGCGGAATCTCGCGCAACGTCTCGAACCGCGCCAAATGGGTCACCGCCGCAATAAAGAGCCCCGTCGTCAACACCGCGGGAAACGCCATCTGCCAGGTGCCAATCGGCCCGCACACCGCTCCCGCGAGCGTACTCAGCGCGCGACACGCCCCCATCGTAAACGCACCCACCCCCGCAACCCGCTTAGCCCAGCCGTTATACAGCCAAACCATCCCAGCCAGCACCACCCCAACCACAAACACACGCTCCTGCCCCGTCGCCGCATACGCCCCCAAACCCAACCCATTCAACCCCACCGCCGCCCAACCCACCCCCGAGCGAGACACCGCCCCCGAGGGAACCGGACGATCCGGACGGTCAGCCAAATCCTCCGCCGCGTCGTAATAATCGTTCATCAACAAACCGCCCGCATACACGCAAAGACTCCCGAGAACGACCCAAACTAAAGGCCACTCCACCCATCCCTGATTCGCCGCCAAATACCCCGCCAACGGATCCCCGGGCACCGAAAACAAGTTCGGCAACCGAACCAGCTGTAACCAAACGCGCAGTCGTGTCCGCTTCATCGGCCACCTCCCTAACGCCCCCCTCCCAAAGAAGCAACCCGCCACCCCGCAAACAACGCCAACACCCCAACTCCGAAGCCACTTCCCAGCCTGCCCAAAGCGCCATTCCGAGATTGCAAAATGCACCCCGCACGCTAACTCAATTCATCGCAACTCTATGAAAATCACGAAATCCCTCCTGCTCGCCGCGGCAACCGCATTTGCGTTCTCTTCCGCAGCCATCGCCGACGAAACTCCGCTCGGCAAGGAAATGTCGACCATGAACAAGGCCTACAAAGCCTTGAAAAAGAATGCGTCCGACGCGTCCAAAAAAGCCGACAACCTCGAATCACTCGCGAAAATCAAAAAGAGCCTCGAAGCATCCATCCCGCTCGAGCCCAAGCACACCAAGGATCAGCCCGCTGCCGCAAAACCCGCGTACCTCGAAAAGTACAAAAAGCAGATGCAGGATCTCATCGCTGCGTTTGACGACGTCAAAAAAGGCATCGAAGCCGGGAACGACGCCGCCGTGAAAGCCGCTTTCGAAAAAATCGGTGACCTCAAGAAGAAAGGCCACGAAGACTTCGGCGCTGACGACTAAACGTCACCTCGGTCGTGCTCATCCCACACCGAACCTCATCCAAAGCCATCGCCGCGGATGACGTCAGGATGAACCTCCACTAAAACGGGAACCGGAGTCCTCAGGCTCCGGTTCCCTTTTTTCAACACCTCCCCTCCCATGAGCAACCTCTCGAAACCCTCCGCCCCGGAAATTCCCGCCCTGTCCAAGGAACGGACGCTCGATTTGTACTTCATGGACGCCCGCTGCAAACTCATCGAAGTCGCAGCCTTCCTCGATCGCCTCGACCGCTCCTCAGGCTCCAGTGACTTCCGCGAATCCTCCCTGCTCGCGGCCCTCGACGTCCTCTCCGACGGTCAACCCGATCGAGCACGACGCGTACTGATGACGCTCAGCGATCCCACCACCGAACCCCTCCCCTCCGCCGGAACCAAAGGTGCCTGCGGCGCATGGCCCCACTTCAAGAGCGCCCGATAACGCCGTCCATCCCCCACTTCGCCCGCTCCCGCGACCAACCGACCAAACTCCCATGCGTTACATCGAACCCCACGCCCACATGGTCAGCCGCACCACGGACGACTACGAAGCCATGGTCACCGCCGGATGCGCCGCCGTTTGCGAACCCGCCTTCTGGGCCGGCTTCGACCGAGGCAGCGTCGAAGGTTTCCGCGACTATTTCTGCCAACTCACCGACTACGAACCCAAACGCGCCGCCAAGTTCGGGCTCCCTCATTTCTCCTGGCTCTGCATCAACCCCAAAGAGTCCGAAAACGTCTCCCTCGCCCGAGAAGTCCTCTCCATCATCCCCGAGTTCCTCCAAAAACCCAACGTGCTCGGCATCGGAGAAATCGGTCTCAACAAGAATACCCGCAACGAAATCCTCATCCTCGAGGAACACATCCAACTCGCCGTCAATCACAACCAACTCATCCTCGTCCACACCCCCCATCTCGAAGATAAGTTCAAAGGCACCAACCTCATCATCGACGTGCTGAAAGCCCACTCTGCCGTCAAACCCGAGCGCGTCATCATCGACCACGTCGAAGAACACACCTACCGCCAAGTCCTCGATCACGGCTTCTGGGCCGGACTCACCCTCTACCCCGAATCCAAATGCAGCCCCGCCCGAGCCATCGACATCGTCGAAGCCGCTCATCTCAACAATATCTGGATGAACTGCGCGTGCGACTGGGGCATCAGCCGCCCCCTCGCCGTCCCCCACACCGCCCTAGAAATGCGGCGCCGCGGATACTCCGCGTCATCCATCGACCACCTCATCTTCGGAAACCCCCTGCGCTTCCTCTCCCAAAACCCGCGCTTCAAACTCCCCTAACCTTCCGACTGAAGCGGCCATGATCCCCCTCCCTCTCAAACGACCCGTCCCATTCCTGGCCGCCCTCCTCCTGTCCACCCTCGCCCACTCGCAGGAACCAGCATCCCCGCCCTCCGCCCCGCCCAAACCCGCCGCAGCACCCACCTCGCAAACCCAGAAAATTGCGCGCACCCTCAACTTCAACGTCCCCGGCCCGCGCGGACAAATCACTGCGGCAGACGGTTCGCCCCTCGCCAACAATCGGATTGGCCACAACCTCTCCATTCATTTCCCGCACCCAGACGCGCTGAAGGACAAAAACAGCATCCACTCCTGGATCAACGATGCTGCCCACGACCTCTCACAAAAACTCGGTCGCTCCATCCCTCTGTCCGTCGAAGCAGGCGCAAAACACTACCGAAACCGCGCGATCATGCCGTGGATCGTCGCCCTCAACCTCTCTGAGGACGACCGAGCCAAAATCGAAACCCTCGCGGACAACCGGTTCTCGACGCAACCCTTCTACGCTCGCGCCTATCCCAACGGCCACCTCGCCGGACACGTTCTCGGCTACATCGGCCTCGCCGGCCGTTTCCCCGACGCTCCTGTCGATAACAACGAGTTTCTTTTTCCCGACATCGAGGGCCGCTACGCACTTGAGCTCGCGTACGAAAACCAGCTCGCTGGCAAACCAGGCCAACTGAATATCCTCTTCAACAACGAGGGCCGCATCGCTCAGAAAACCATCGTCTACCCGCCCACGCCGGGGATGAACGTCGTCACCACCCTCCAACTTGATCTCCAAAAAATCTGCGAAGAGGTCATGGCAAAATCGTTCCGCCGTGGCGCAGCCGTTTTCATCAACCCCAACTCAGGCGATATCCTCGCGATGGCCTCCTGGCCCCCCCTCGATCCCTCCCTCTTCGTGACCGGCATCTCGCAAACCGATTACACCAAACTCGATAAAAACCCCGACGAACCCCTCCGCGCCCGAGCCTACAAAGGCACCTACCCCCCCGGATCCACCTTCAAATGCTTCGTCGGTGCCGCAGGCCTCGCCTCAGGAAAACTCGATCCCGCCGAACGCATCCCTTGCCCCGCCGCCCTCGAAATCGGAAACCGCGCCTTCAAAAACCACAAAAGTACCGATCGCGGCGACCTCACCTTCGTCGAAGCCCTCACCGAATCCTGCAACACCTGGTTCTATAGCATAGGCATGCGCCTCGGCGGCCCGCTCATCATGGACTACGCCACCCAATTCGGCTTCGGCGCAAAAACGGGACTCCCCCTCGGCGACGAATCCCCAGGTATCGCCCCCACCGAAGAATACCTCCGCGAAAAACGCCGCATGCGCTACAACGCCGGCCTCGACGCACAAGTCGCCATCGGTCAGGGCGACACCGAAGCAACCCCCTTGCAAATGGCCCACGCCATGGGCGCCCTCGGCAACGGTGGCAACATCTACGCCTCACGCCTCGTCTCCCAAATCCAAGACATTACGGGCGAAGTCATCCACTCCTTCCCCCCACGAATCACCCACCAAATCGAACTTCCACCCACCACCCTCCTCGTCCTCCGCGAAGCCATGATCTCCGTCGTGTCCAGCCGAAGCGGGACCGGATCCCGCGCATCCGTGCCAGGTGTCACCGTCGCTGGAAAAACCGGCACCGCCCAATGGTTCGCAAAAGGCGTCGAAAGCACCGTGGGCTGGTTCGGCGGCTTCGCCCCCGCAGAAGGCCCCAACATCGCCTTCGCCGTCGCATTCGAAGGGGAACCACACGACAACTCCGTGCACGGCGGCACCCACGCCGCTCCCCTCGTCGGAGCCGTCCTCAAAAAATGGTTCGAAGACAAATCCCGCCGCTCCCCAGCCGCCATACCTGCTATTGAAGGCCTCGCCGAAGTCGCGAAAGCGGAACCGGTCAACCCAACAACCGAAGAGAAAGCCGAAACAGAACCAGCCCCGCAGCCCCCTCCAGAAAAGCCGTCCGACAAACCCTCCTTCTGGAAACGCTTGTTCGGCAAATGAACCCCTGGCTCGAATACTCCCTCTGGAGCCTCTTCTGGACCCTCCTCGCCACCGGAGTCGCCGGCGCGCTTCTCCCCATCCCCCTTCTCCCAGGCACCCCCCTCGTCGTCGTCGCAGCCCTCCTGCACCGCTTCAGCTTCCCCCAGACCTCTCCCGTCTCCTGGACCCTCCTCGTCATCCTCACCCTCCTCGCAATCCTGACCCTCGTCCTTGACACAATCACCGGTGCCATCGGCGCCAAAAAGTTCGGCGGCACGCGCTGGGGCGTCCTCGGCGCATTCGCAGGAGCGCTCCTCGGCCTCGTCGTAGGCGGCCCCGTCGGCCTCCTCATCGGTCCGCCCCTCGGCGTCTTCACCGCAGAATACCTCGCCCTCAACGATACCCAAAAAGCGTGGCGAGCCACTCAAGGAGCCCTCCTCGGCATGATCCTCGGAACCGTCGGCCGCGCCGTCATCACCCTCGCGATGGTCGCACTCCTCCTCTGGCAAATCTTCAAACTCTGAACCAATCAACCCCACCCTCAGGTTAGCTCCTCGCATTTCGTCATTTTGCAATCCCAGAATCCCGACTAGAGAAGAGCATTATCCCCCATCAAAAAGGGACGCTCAGGCCTCTCCATCCACGCCGCTGCCATGAACTCTCACATCTTCAGAACCCAACTCGCCACCCTCTCAATCGCCCTGCTCGCCGTGCTGCCCGCCGCCACACACGCCGCAGACGTCTCCTACAAAGAAGGCGAAGGCTGGCTCATCGACCTTTTCGGAAAAGGAAAACTCAACCCCGACTCCGCCCTCAAAGCCGCCAGAGATCACGTTTCCAACAAGCAAGCAGGCAAAGCCGCGGACACCTACCGCACCATCATCAAATTCGCCCCCCTCAGCCCCCAAGCCGAAGCCGCCCGGTTCGAGCTCGGAACCCTCCTCGAAACCCTCGGCGAATACGACGACGCCTTCGAACGCTTCGAAGAATACCTCAAGAAAAACCCCAACGGCCCCCGCTTCGAAAATGCCGTCGAATCCATGTACCGCATCGCAAAACGTTACATGGACGGAGAAAAACGCCGCGTTTTCGGCGTCAAACTCTTCACCTCGGACGAGCGCGCCCAAAAGATGTTCGAAAGCATCATCCAGCAAGCCCCCTACTCCAAGGTGTCCGCACGCGCCCAATACAACATCGGCCTTCTCCTAGAACGCCAAGGCAGCGGACAAGAAGCCATCGTAGCCTACCAAACCGTGATGGAACGCTACCCCACCGACCCGATCGCAAACGACGCTCAATACCAAATCGGTCACGTCCGAATGACCGATTTTCGAGGCGGTAGATACGATCGCAGCGCGTGGCTAAAAGCCCGCGAATCCTTCGAAGACTACGTTAACCGCACCCCAAACTCCGAAAAAGCCGGCCAAGCCCGAGATAACCTCAAACGCCTCTCATCCGGCGAAGCCAAGGCAGGCATGGACGTCGCCCTCTTCTACGACAAAAGCAAAAAGTACAAAGCCGCCGCAGCCTACTACCAAGATGTCGTCCGCGACTTCCCCGGCACCGCCGAAGCCAAACAATCAAAAACACGGCTCAAAGAACTCGAGGCACTTCTGGGCAAGGACGCTTTGAAAGAGGCCCTCGACCCCGCTTCCGAAATGGCGGCTGCCGGCCCCGCAAAAACCCGCGAAGGCGCCCTCAGCCCCTCCGCTCGCCCCGACTTCGCAGGCCCACAAGCCGCCCCAGAACCCCTCGCGCCAGCGCCAAAACTCCGCCTCTCCAATCAGGATCTCACACCACTCCCAGACCTCTCAGCACCCCAATCCGAAAGCCTCTTCAAACCCATCACTCCCCCCGCACCCAGCGGAACGAGCGCCCCGACAAAAAACTAACCGATGACGACCTCTCAAACCTTCGTCGCCAAACTTTTCAGCCTCCTCGCCATCGCCTGCCTCGCAAGCGGTTGCACCGGCTACCGCCTCGGCAATGAGAAACCCGCCGCTCTGAAAGGCATTGACTCGTTAGCCATCTCACCCTTCGAAAATCACTCCTACGAACCAAACCTCTCCGTCAAACCCGCCAACCTCCTCGCTCAACGCCTGCAAATCGACGGTACCTTCAAACTCGAATCACCCGCAACCGCCGACGCTACCCTCGAAGGCACCATCGAATCCATCGAACGACTCCCCGTCTCCTCAGGCGCCATGAACCGCGGTCGCGACACCCTCCTGACCTCCGAGTACCTCCTCTCCGTTCGCATCGCTTACCTCGTTCGCCAAAAGGAAACCGGTAAAACCCTGCGCCAAGGAAAAGTCACCGGCACCACCTCCTTCTTCATCCCCGGCCGAGACCTCCGCTCCGCCGATATCCCCAACTACTCCCGACAAGCCCTACCCATCGCACTCGAACAGGCCGCCACCAAAATCGTGTCAGCCCTCGCCGAAGGCTGGTAAACCCTCCGCGTGCTCTACCTCGTCGCCACTCCCATCGGCAACCTCGCCGACATCACCCTGCGCGCTCTCGACACCCTCCGTACCGTCGATCTCATCGCCGCAGAAGACACCCGGCACTCGAGAATCCTCCTGCAACACCACGGGATCGATAAACCCCTCGTCTCCTACCACCAACACAACGAGGCCATGCGCACCGCAGAGCTCATCCAACAGCTCCGCAACGGCACCTCGATCGCCGTCATCACCGACGCCGGAATGCCCGGCATCTCCGACCCCGGAATGCGACTCCTCAAAGCCGCTATCCAAGAACAAATCCCACACACCGTTCTCCCAGGCGCCTCCAGTGTCATCACCGCCGTCGCCGGCTCAGGCCTCGTCGACGGCCCCTTCCGATACCGAGGCTTCCTCCCCGTCAAAAGCGGACAACGCGAACGCGAACTCCAAACCGCCCTCGCCGCCGAGGAACCCTCCGTCTTCCTCGAATCCCCGCACCGCCTCCTCCGCTCCCTCGAAACCCTCGCCGCACTCGACCCCGAGCGCCCCCCCTGCGTCGCCCGCGAACTCACCAAACAGTTCGAAGAATTTCGCCGCGGCACCCCGCCCCAACTACTCGAACACTTCTCCAAAAAAAACGTCAAAGGCGAAATCGTTCTCCTCGTCTCCGGCACCGACACCCGCCGCTGACACCCCCTCAAATCAGCCCGCTCAAGCGCGCCGACGCCAACACCGCCGACGCCAGCAAAATCACCTCAAACAGGTGCTGCGGCACGTGCGCAACCATCCGCCGCCCCAGAAAGGTCCCCACCACCACCAACGGCACCAACAGCGCATCCAACACCAACGACGACCCCGTAATCAATCCAAGCCCAGCACTGAATGGCACCTTGAACACATTGATAATCAAAAAGAACCACGCACTCGTCCCCACCAACTCATACTTCGGCAACCGTAACGCCAACAAATACAGCCCCATCACCGGACCCGCCGCATTCGCCAGCATCGTCGCCAAACCACCCCAAATCCCCATCCCCCACGCAAACAACGGCCCATCCGGCACCGGCTTCCCCGCCCCCCCACGCATGCGCACCACTACATGCACCACCACCATGCTAAACACCACCAACCCAAGCACCGGACCAAACCGCGCCCCTGGCAGCGCCCGCATCAAAAAATATCCGCCAACCACCCCCACCACCGTCGGCGGTAACATCCGCAACACATGCCGCCAAACCGCATGCCGCCGATAAACCGCAACCGCCATCACATCACCGAAAATTAACAACGGCAGCAACGCTCCAGTCGACTCCCTCGGATCAAACACCTGCGCCATCAACGTCACCGTTACCAAACTCACCCCCGCAAACCCGCTCTTCGAAATTCCCACGCAAATCCCCGCCAAAAGCGCGAACAACCACTGCATCCCCCCAAGATCCGGAACATCCATCCCCCCATCCTGCACAGATACCCTTCCCCCGCCACCCCACTCTCATCCACTCCCTCCCGTCACGTCACATGACGCAACGCCTCAATCGGATTCATCACCGACGCGCGCCGCGCCGGATACAACCCGAACACCACCCCAATCGCCACCGATATCCCACAGGCCAAAGGCAATGACCACGGCACCACAATCGGAGCCATCGTGCGAACCACCTCCGGCAACGCCGCCATCGCCTCCGGAAACACCCGCCCAGCCACCTTCATCGCAAACCCAAACGCCGGCGCACACAACAACCCACCGATAATCCCCGTTAACCCACCCGCAATCGATAACACCACCGTCTCCACCAAAAACTGCCGCGTAATGTCCGCACGCCGCGCCCCAATCGCACGCCGAATCCCAATCTCACGCGTCCGCTCCGTCACCGTCGCCAACATAATGTTCATGATCCCAATCCCCCCCACCACCAACGAAATCGCCGCAATCAATCCCATCATCGCAATAAACATCAACCGCGTGTTCTTCGCCTGCTCCAACAACTCCAACGGCACCGTCACCACGTAATCCTCATTCTGATGCGTCCGCGCCAACGTCCGACGCACCACATCCGCCGTGTCCAACACGTCCCTCACATCCCTCAGAGAAAGCACCACCTGCGTCGCAATCGGCACCCCACTGTCCGTCTTCGAATAAAAATCCGGAAACCGCGCCCACAAGGTCGGCAGCGGAATATACACATCTCTCGCAAACTCCTGCTTCCCAGACGCCTTTACACTCCCATCCTCCGGCTCACCCCGCGGCCGCATCACCCCAACCACATCGTAAAAATCCGCCCCAATGTGGATCGATTTGCCCACCGGATCCTCATACCCAAACAACTCCCTCGCCACCATCGGCGCCAACACACACACCTTCGTCTTCGATTCCACGTCCACCGCCGAAAGAAAACGGCCCCGCGAAACCTCCATCCGCGCAAACGCCGGAAAATCCCCCGTGCAACCCACCAAACGCCCATAACAATTCCGCGTGTCATGCGCAAACCGCCCCTTCGTTAACTCCCGAATCGGTATCGTCTTCTCAATGCTCGGAACCGTTGCCGCCAACGTCTCGTAATCCTCCCGCGTCACTCCGTACGGACGAATCTTTTTCGTCGATTCCCCAGGCGGTGGCGCCGTCGTCGTTAAAATGATGTTGTTCGCACCCATCTCCGCAATCTGCTGCTGCGCCTTCGCACTAATGCCCTCCCCAATCGCCAACAACCACACCACACTCGCCACCCCAATGAAAATCCCCAGCACCGTCAGCAGCGAACGCAACGGGTGCAACATCAGGTTCTTCACCCCCAAATACGCCGTCCGCATCAACCCCGCCAACTCCGCACTCGCCGCGCGCCGTGGTGGCACCACCCGAGCCGCATCCGCCACACCCTCCTCACCTTTCAACGGACGCAACCGCGTATCCGACTGCACCAGACCATCTTTCAACCGCACAATCCGGCGCGCATGCGCAGCCACATCCTCCTCATGCGTCACCAAAACAATCGTCTTCCCCTCCTCGTTCAACCGACCCAATAACGCCAAAATCTCGCCCGACGTCACCGAATCCAGGTTGCCCGTCGGCTCATCCGCCAAAATGTAGCGCGGCTCATTCGCCAGCCCGCGCGCTATCCCCGCCCGCTGCTGCTGCCCACCCGACAACTGCGGTGGACGATGCGTCAACCGATGCCCCAACCCCACCAGTTCAGCCAACTCAGCACACCGCTTCCGCCCCTCCGCCGTAATCTCTCCCTGATACGAAAGAGGCGACTCAATATTCTCCATCACCGTGAGTTGCGGAATCAGATTGTACGACTGAAACACAAACCCAATCCGCGATGCTCGAATAAAGGCCAAGTGGTCGTCATCCAACTTCGACACATCCTCATTCCCCAAAATGAACTCCCCCGCGGTCGGTTGATCCAGGCACCCCAGCATATTCAACAAGGTGCTCTTTCCCGACCCCGATGGCCCCATAATCGCCACGTAGTCTCCCTCCGGGATTTCCAAATCAATCCCCTTCAGAACCGGCAGCGGCTCATTCCCCAGGAGATAATCCTTCCTCAAACCCCGCAACAGGATAGCCGTCCCCATGTCCTGCAACCGTCAGCGCCCCGCCGCTATCTTTTCCCCACCATCCGCACGCACCGCCGCGGATGGAACCTCCGGCAACGTCACGCGATCCTCATAACTCTGCGGCGCAAGAATCACCTGCTCACCCACTTCCAACCCGTCTTGGATCACCACATTCGAGTTATTCGCCGGCCCCACCACCACCTCGCGCGCCGTCAAATCCCCCTCGTTCATCACAAAACAAAAGAACCGTTTCTCGCGCTCCAACACCGCCTGAATCGGCACCTGAACCGCGCTGTCCAACCGGTGCACCTCAATCGAAACCTGCGCGGTCATCCCCGAACGCACCCCATGCGGAGGATCATCAATCGTCACCTCCGCAGCATACTCCTTCGTCGAACTGTAAACCGATACCGCAGGCAACGGATACTCGGACACCGAACGAACCGAGCCTTTCAGCACCGTCTTGGGAAACGCATCCAACCGAATCCGCGTCTGCAAACCCACCCGCACCTTATCAATCCGACTCTCATTCACGCGCGCCATCACCTGCATCCGTTTCGGATCCGGTAACCGCACAATCACCTGCCGCTCACGCACCAACTTGCCCTCCGCAATCAACGGATCCTGGTTCGGAAGATTCGCGTACACCACCTGCCCCGCCGACGGCGCCTTGATCACACACTTCGCAATCTGCGCCTCCAAGTTGGCCTGCCGCTCCAAATCCAAGTTGTAACTGTTCTCACGCGCCAACAAGCGCGCCTCCGCCGTTTCCACATTCGCTTTCAGACGATTCACCGTCTTCACCTTCGTAAACTTCCTCAACACCTCCAACTTCGTGGTCGAGTTCTCCAACTCCTTCTTCGCCTTCTGCACCGCAAACCGGTCCGCCTCCAACTGCACCGGCGTCACATACCCCCGCTCCGCCAACTTCACACTGTAACGCAAATACTCCTCCGCCCGACGCAAGTTCTCCTGCGCCACAAACCGCTCACTCTCCACCACGCCCTGCTCCTGAAGAAAAGTGCCAGACTCGTACTCCTCCAACGCCAGTTTCGCCGCCTCAAAATCCGTCCGCGCCTCCACCGCTAACGCCTTGCTGCTATTCGTCGCAATCCGTTGCTGAACCAAATCCGACTGCAACCCTGAGTCATCCAACTTCACCAGAAAATCTCCCTCCTTCACGTACACACCCTCATCCACAATCTCGATAATCGGCGTGCCCGCAATCGCCTTCGACTGCACCTCACACCGAATCTCCACATTGCTCGAACTCATCACCTCCCCGCGCTCCACCACCTCCTGCACAAACGGACCCGACGATACCGTCGCCATCAAGGGAGCCTGAGCCACTCCCGCACGACTCTGCACCCGACCATCCCCCTTCCGCGTTAACCAAGCCGCACCTGCCACTGCCAGCACTACCGCACCAAAAATCATGACTCGACGCCTCCCTGCCACACGCACCGGCCCACGCCCTGTCCCTGGGGCGCCTCCCACCCCACCCCCCGCATCCACCACCGTTGTTCCTGCTGTACTCATCGTTCGATCCCTCCCTTAAAGCGGAATTCGGGCCCACCCGACGACGCCATGCGCTCCTCCATCCCCTCACGCCACCGCTTCACCCTCGCACGCAAGCGATCCACAGTCATCTCACCGGGATCCGACCACAAACCATCCTCACCCATCTGCATCGTGCCCAACTCAAAGTCCAACGCCATCCGCAGCACGTCGTACCCAATCCTCAAACCCAAAAAATCGTTCTGCGAATCCAGCAAATCACTCAACGCAGAAACCAAATCCCGCGCCGTCGTCGCACCAAACACCGGCACCGCGCCCGGTCGCGGAGGCTCGTCCAATCGCAACCGCGCCAAATCCACCTGCGAAATCGCAATCTGAACCGCCGCACGACGCACCTCGAAGTTCAACTCGCTCAACTCAATAATACGCAGGGTGTTCCGCACGCTTTGCGACACGCGATCCCCAAACAACATCGTGTCCCGACGCGCCCGCTGGTACTCGATCAACGCCTCCCGATAACGATTCCGCTCGCTGAACCGATTCAGCGGGGTGTCAAACCGCAACCTCCCGCGCAACGTCGACGTGCTCATCCCAAAACTCAACGCATTGTCACGCACCGTTCCCACCGACCCATCCACACCAAAATCCAAGACACTCTGCAAATCATTCGCCCGCACCGCAATCCGTCTCCACGCATCCACCTGCCGCGCCCGAACATTCATCCAATCCAACCGGCACTCCTCCGCAATCCCCATCGCGCCAACCTCATCCACGTCCACCCGAGGTAACGTCGCCGTCTCCAACCGAATCGACGTCTGATTCAACGATAATCCCAACAACAACGCCGATACATCCCCACCCAACTCCACCGCCTCAGCACGCGCCTCATCAACCCCCATCCCCCCAAGCCCCTTCAAAACCGACTCCACCTTCATCGTAAACCCATCCACCTGCTCCTCGCTCTGACGCAACCTCACCGCACACGCCTCCACTCGGTCCGCCAACGCCGCAGCATCCAACCGACCGCGCTCCAAACTCAACTCCTCAATCAACGGACTCTTCATCAACCGCTCTAACTGCGCCTTCCGCCACGGATAGACCCGCTTCAACGACGCCATGTCGCGCCGTGAACTCTCCAACAAATCTCGAAACGCCTTTTCCAACTTCAAAAAATCGCGCAATCGCTCCCCAATCACCGCAACAGTCGGCGCATCCTCCACACTCCTCAGCCCACGCAAAATTCCCGTAATCCTTCGGTCCAAATCGATCGCCCCCGGATTGCTCGTGCTCAATCGCTCGAGAAGACCGTCCTTCAAGACCACCTCCAACGACGGCGGTAACCCCATCTCCAACTTGAACGCATCCACCCGCGTCCGATACGCCGCACGCGATGCCAAAAGCGAACTCTGACTGTTAAACAATGCCTGCCTCGCCTGATCCACCTGCAACCGACTGCTAATCCGTCCCGCATCAAACGCCGCAGAAATCTGGTCCAAACTCTCCCGCAACCGCGCCACGTTCGCTTCCAAGTTCCGAATCCGTTGCTGCTCCTCCAACAACCCCAAAAACCCGTCCGCACGCGGAGCTCCCGTTCGTCCCGAGGGCGTCCCCGAAATCACCCCCAAACCCGCCCCACCCACCATCGCTGAACGCACCGGACCATCCCCCCCATTACGCCCAGCCACCATCCTCACATAAAATCCGCGCTGGTACTGATCCATCTGACGCACATTCGCCAACAACGAGCGCTCCGCCTGCGTCAGCCCCTCCATCACCCGCGCACGCCCACCTAACCGCATCAACGGCTGCACCAACGAAAAATTAACCAGCGAATCCACCGTCGCCCCCGTCCGAAAGTCGTACACAAACGAGTTCGCAAACCGTGCCATCAACTCCCCCCCCGTCGCCGACATCCACCGCACACTCCCATCCGTCAACACCGACTCCGTCTCCTTCCTCACACCCTTGGAATCCTTGGCCCCCACCGCCCGCAGTCCCGTTGTTCCCGCCGCAAACTGAGGCGAAAAATCAAACCGCTCCAAACTCACGTCCAAGGCCGACAAATACAAATCCTCACGCTCATTCTGAAACTCCCGCGAGTTCAATCGCGACAGCCGCACCACCAGCGGCAAATCCAATACCACCGCTCCCGACGAATCGCGCGGCAACGCCGCAATCACCTCCCGCCACCGTTCATCCGAACCCGACGCCTCAGGCCCATCCCACGCCGACGAACCACGCTTTCCCGCCACACGCCTCATCAGCACGCGCGACAACGGATCATCCTTGGGACGATTCGGAAAATCAGGGTCGCCCTCATCAAAAAACCGGCTCTCCGGCGTCCCCGCCAGCGACCGAAACGCTTCATCCCCCAACCCCAACATCTCCTGCTTCTCACGCACTAACCGAAACACATCCCGATCCGCCTGCTTCCGATACAAAGACCGCGAGCAACCCATCACCAAAACCGCACAGGCAATGAAGCTAATCTGACGTCGAACCTTTCTCATCGGGGGGAAGACAACTCATGTGGCTAGACAACCCGCGCAAAAGCCGCGCCATTAGACCCACGAACCCGCCCCCAGCCGCTCATCGGCCTCCCCCCGATT
>JACCEE012398662.1_pt1 | contig 15286 bp, 5 predicted proteins | sample 7449931 | NCBI WGS metagenome assembly JACCEE01 (sample SAMN15323457, study PRJNA562643) | freshwater metagenome | isolation source: river surface water | place: USA:Blue River Watershed | collected 2017-08-19 | reverse complement strand
TTGGCTCGGTAAAACCAAGGTAGTTGTAGTATTTGTTGCCATCTATCAACATATTGTCGCTAGAACTACTGAAAAAAGTACGGGGACCAGCTGGCATAGATACAGAACCAGAATAGAATTCAACATTCGCTTCGAAACGGGCAAATAACACATATCCTTCGCCACTTTTGGTTGCCAAAACTTGTCCATTTCCTGCATCGGTAACATTAATTGTGCTATATGGACCTGACCACCAATCAACAGTACCTGTCAAATCTTTAAAAACCGGGTCGTCTTGTACTATATCTCCTTTAAAAGTATAGGTTAAAGAACTATCGATATTTGCACAGTCAGCTGAGTTGAACCAGTTCATTTTGGTATTTCTCAATGCCCACATACTTGGCACCATCATTGGTGCTGTAATTGCATTCCATGCGTCTGCTTTTGCACCTAGATCAAAATTTCCACTTGTAATAGCTCGACCAATATAAACCAAATCGGCATTGTTCAGAGAATCCAACTGTTCTGCTGTTGCAGTAGTAATATCAATTATTGGGAAAAGATTCACTGTATAGCCTTGTTCTTCGAAAAGCGCAACAGTAGGTTGATCGGCATTTTCGCCAGAAACTGCATCAACAGTAGCTGGGTTATAAACAAATACGATTTCTTGTGCAAACAGGCTGGTTTGTAGAGCCAACGCAAGCATAAGGAAAAGGATACGATTAAAAGGTAAATTTTTCTTCATAAAGCTTATTTTTAAATTTAAAATTGACACTAAAAATTAGAATTCTCTCAAGTAATTATTCATACTACCGTCGCAATGCTGCTTATACACGATCTTTAATTCTACCTTCACAAGTACACTGCTGACAAACAATTCAGGCACATAGGTTCTACGACGCTAAGTTGTTTTAATGAGAGCACAAAAACTGAAAGAAATGATACAACGAATGCAAAATTTGATACAATTGGCCACTTTAAGATTTAAATATGACCATTTTCTATTGTCGAATGTACAGGCTTTCGTCCATTTTCAAAAAGGTACTTTCTATACCACCATTGTCAATTACCACTTTATAAATTACCACTCCCGGATCAAGCGGGCGTATGGTCAATGTATGTGTGCCATCGCTACTTTTAGATAATGGCAGAAAGTTTGATGTTTCAATCATGCGAGCAGCTCCTGTTGGGTACATTTTCGTGTAAACATTTTTCCATGTCAAATCGGAATTGATGTTCCAAACCATCTCTGTGCCGCCATCGAACGAAACAGCCACACGATGACCACCTTTTATGAACGGCATGGTACTATCGAAGTACACCCAAACGTTAAGACTATCTGCGTTAGGGGTCATTCTCATTTTATAAGAAATGGATGCCCCTCCTGTTTTTTCGGTATAAGGCATTAATGCAATGCCCGAAAGTGTTCGCCCCAAATCGGGGATCACTGTCCATTTCGTTTTCTCGGTTGCTGTGTTTTCGAAATAGTGTTCGCCTTCAATTACCACCACACCATTTTTTTCGGAGAAAATATAGCCCCCTTGTTTTACATCGCCAGGAGTAATACGAACAATATTGGGCATTACATTGTACTCGGGACCGTGCCATGAGGCATATCCAATGTGCGCTTGATCCATGATATGATTCCACTTGCCATTAGCTATAAGATGGTTGTAATCGTAACTCAACAATGAATCGCGCAAAAAACAATCGACCGCATGATCAGCCCAAGAGTTAGCCGCAATATCTTTTTCGGCAGCCAGTTTGCGGTTCATTGCAACAGCATAATACATATCGTAAAGGTTAGCCATGGCTTGAACCGGATAAAGAATGAGCTGCTTATAGGCATCGTGATAGTTATTTGATAAAGTCAAAAACTGCCGGAGTGCCCGTGCTTCGAGCTCCATAAACTCACTTTTGACCATTTTGAATTCGCCATTTTCGAGGTTGAAGGTTTGTTCGTCCATCAATTCCGGAAAAATGCGGCTCGCATATTTGCAATAAGTGTTTAAGATGCGGGCTGCTTCGGCGGCTTGCGTTTCGCCAAACTGCTGAGCACAAAACTTCTGCGTATATTGTTCCAAGTTTTTTTCGTTGAAAGCTTCAGGGTTCCAAGCCATATTCATGAAAAAATCTATCGGATACTCGTTGGGTTTCAGATCGCCCACGTTGAGCATCCAAATTTTATCAACACCGTAATTGTACGTTAGGTAAAGCTGCTCCCACATTTGCTGAATCTGCGTAATATTGAGCCACTTTGAAGCTCGTGGAGCTCCATAATACCCAACATGGTAATACATTCCGTACCCCCCTAGATGTTTTTTTCCGCCAAGTTCAGGGAGCCTGCGCACATCGCCCCAGTTATTATCGCACAGCACAATAATCATATCGTCGGGCACTTTCATTCCTTGGTCAAAATAGTCGAGTACTTCGCTGTAAAGTGTCCATACTTGTTGAAGGTTGGAAGATGATTTTCCGGCCACATCGGCAATAATTTTGCGCTGGTCTGCCATTATGCCTTCCAAAATTCTAAAGTTGGCTTCGGCACTCCCAGCATCGACCATCGGTTTGTCGTCGTCGCCACGCATCCCCATTGTGATAAGGCTTTCGTAGTTTTTGGTGTTTTCAATCCCTTCCTTGAAGAACTTTTGGATGCCTCTTTTATTGGTCAAATAATTCCATTCGCCATTGCCATATTTGGATTTATTCCTGATCCATTCCTGTTGCGAACGTTGCATGGGTTCATGGTGCGAAGTTCCCATTACAATTCCATATTCGTCGGCCATGCGTGGATTTTCGGGGTCGTCTTCGTTGAACGAGTTTCCGATATATTGCCCATGTTCGTCTTTCAACATAGGAATTAACGGTTTGTGTTCCAAAAAAGAACCCCACATTCCAGGCCAGAGGCAGTTGCCGCGTAAACGCAAAATAAGTTCGAAAGTATGCGCATACATTTGACTGTTCATACCTCCAAATTTTTCTCTTGCCCAGCGTTGCATACAAGGGTTTTCGTCGTTAATAAAAATCCCACGGTATTTCACTTTTGGTTCTCCTGAAAAGTAACGGCCAGAAAGAACATACGCCGAGGAACGTTTTTTAGCAGGCACATCGGCCCACCAGTACCAAGGCGAAACACCCAATTGTTCAGACAATTCATAGATTCCGTAAATGGTTCCGCGCTTGTCGCTTCCGGCAATCACCAAACATCTCTTTGTACCGGGTTGTGGATTATCAATTGTTGTAATGACAAAACTTTCCCACTTGCCTTTGAGTTCGGTTATATCGAGTTTTTTTGAAGAAACGAGCTTATCAATTAGGCTGCTTTGGCCAAATGTCCCGACAATTATTTCATATTCTGCCGAAGAAACTGATGTTTCTAATGATGGCTTAACGCCGGTAACACGTTCGATGTCGTTCCGAAGATCGCCAATTGCGCGGATAACACCTTTAAAATCGGCTTCGTCGAAACGAATAATTGCAGCCGATCTTCTGTCTATTACAATTGGAAAGTCGGTATCAGTCTTAGCCTCATCAACAATTATATTAGAAAGTAGATGAACGCTTTGTTGAGCCAATACAGATTGAAATGTTAATAGAATGCTATAACATATCAGTATAAATACCTTGTGGAATTTCATTATTATGATGCCAAATATGCAGAATGCATTAATGATAAAAATAAGAATGATGCCAACTTCTGCTGGCATCATTCACCTAATTTACAATATCAAAATAATCTAACTAACCTGATAACCTTCAAATTACTCATATCCAAAATTTAATACCCCGGATTCTGCACTAGTACTGCATCTTTATTTGCATCAATAACAGTCTGAGGGATTGCATACAACGTGTATGTCTTAGAAAAGCTTACAGCAGCCCTAGTGCCGTAAGCACCACTGTAGTAGGGATTATATGCAGTCACCCTATTATAAAAAATATCCTCGCCTAAACGACCAAGAGTTAATCTTCTTTTTTCCTCTATACCAAACTCACGTATGCGTTCGTCAAGAATATAATCCAACCCTGCAACACCCGAAACACCTGTTGTATTCAGTTCAGATGCAGTAACTGGAGTTGCGTTTGCACGGCTTCTTACTACATTTACATCAGCAGCAGCCTCAGTAAATTTATTCAACCGTATATATGCTTCTGCTCTCAATAAATAGGTTTCAGCCAATCGGAACATATACTGGTCGGAATAAGTTCCACCAGCAGCATTTTGAAGCACGTATGTTGAGGCATCCTTAACCAAAGCTGAAGGATAATCTTTAAGACTTGTACACTTTGTTTGATAACACATAAGATAACGAGCAGGGAACGTAGTCATTACATTATTATCTCCTGAAACGAATGTCCATCCGGCAGCAGTATATTCGTCGTATTTATCGATATCAATAGTGTCGCTTCCAAAAGCAGCAATAAAGGCACTTAGCGCAGCTGGGTCTGTATTGTTGAATTTATACTTTCTAACAATATTATGATTGGCATTTCGTATGTCTTTTTTGAATTCACTTGATTCATATCCGCCCCAAATTTCTTTGTCAAAATGATATGTAGGAACACAAGATCCGATACCCCTACCTCCGGTATAATCACCAATTGGCCAAGTAAATGGTTTGTATGTTACGCCATCTTTGGTCATCGTGAAGAGACCGGTTTGAGGGGCACACATTCTTTCTAATAAGAAGCTTCCAGGAGAACTCCATAATGAAGTAAGGTCTATTCCACCTGCTGTTGTACCAAGGTTTTCCATTTGGATTACGAAAATACCTTCGGTATTACCACTCGCCCGGTTTTGATTATTCTTACGGTATAAATCCCAGTAAACATCGCCCGGAGTCTCTGTTTTTCTTGAACCAAAACGCTGAGTCATTAAACCCAAAGCAGCATTATTAATAACCACGGTTGCTGCATCAGCAGCTTTCTGATACTCACCTACTGTCAAATACAGTTCAGACAACAGATGATATGCTGCTGCGGAACTTATTTCACCATCTTTTACTTTCGTAATATCGGGCAAATTCTCTGCTGCAAATTTAACATCCTCAACCGCTTGAGCCAACGTTACTTCTCTTGTAGGTCTTACATAATCAGTTTTTGGAGCAGTAACTTCTTCCAATTGAAGGGGTACACCACCATATAAATATGCTAAAGTACGGTAAGCAAATCCTCTGAAAAACTTTGCTTTTGCTTCAACTAAAATCTGATCGCTCTCAGCCACTTCCGATTTTGGCAATCGGCTAATAATTGTATTAGCTTGAGCTGCTAGTAAATAAAGTTTATCCCAGTGAGCCACGGCAATACTCGATGATGCACCGTAAGCAGAAGCGAGGTTTGGATCTGAGCTACCGCTACTTCCGTTTGCAAGTATATCGGTTCCCATAAAATAATCCTGAGCACTACGCTCCTGATTACAATAGAATTCATACCGGGTTACGTAATAAAGTTCATTAATTGCCTGATCAAAATCAGTCATCGAAGAGTATGCGTTGGTAGCACTCATAAAATCAATTGGCGTTTCTTTCAGAAACTCATCTTCGTTACAAGCACCAAGAAATGTGGCTATTAAAACCAATAGTGAATATGTATACTTTTTCATTGTATAAACTAATTAAAATGTAACATTAATACCGAATGTGAAGCTTCGCATAACTGGTCGGCCTTCATAATCATCACCAGATTTGTTGATATCTGCTGAACGTCCTACAGGTCTTACAGTACCTGAATTGGCTTCAGGATCCCATCCGTGCCAATTGGTAATGGTAAGCAAGTTCTTCCCTGAAACATAGACATTTACATTTTCCAATCCAATAGGAGAGATTAACTCTTTCGATAAATCATAACCGAATGAAACATCTTGTAACCGGATAAAGCTTCTATCTTCATATCTGATTGGCACAATACTTCCATTGGTTGTCGATGATGAATAAATTCCATCAGAATTAACAGGCGACCATACATTTTTCGAAAACTCATTGAGGTGGTTACATGCTCTTGCAGTATTGTCTCTGAGCAGTGTATAGGTATTTTCACCTAGATAACCGTCTTTTCCACCCTGAACTGAATTAATAAAGAACGACAAGTTAAAACCCTTATAACCAAGTTTGTTCATAATACTAAAACGATAAGCGGGGTCGGTTTTACCCAAAATTGTGCGGTCGGCCTCAGAAATTTTTCCATCACCACTTTCGTCATGGATTTTATAGTTGCCAATATTGTATCCGGTTGGGATTTCATCGCCCACATTATAAATTCCATCTATTTTATAACCATAAACAGCCGATAAAGGTTGGCCAATGAAAAGTCCGCTTGTTATTAAATCGCCTTTACCTTCCAATTCAACCACTTCATTTTTATTTGAGGAAATATTGAACGTGGTACTCCATTCGAAGTTTCTAGTAACTATATTATGCGAAGTAATTGTGAACTCAATACCCTTGTTCTGAATTTCGCCAATATTTGAAAACATTGAAGGAAAACCAGTGATAGTAGGAATGGCTACATTATACAACAAATCATTTGTTACCGTTTTATATGCATCTACTGATCCCTGAATGCGATCTTTTAACAAGCGAAAATCGAGCCCGATATTAAGACCACTTGTTTTTTCCCATTTCAAATCATTGTTCTCCATTGAAGTTAATTCTTGCCTGATTACGGCTTTAGCCCCATCGCCAAATACATAGCCTGAGCTAGTAGAAACCTTAGCCAATGAAGCATAACTGTTTGAATAATCTTTGTATGGAAAATTTCCGTTAGCACCATATCCACCACGTAGTTTTAAGTAATTGATGACAGAAATATTTTTAAAGAAAGCCTCGTCAGAAACTATCCATCCCAAAGCTACAGAAGGAAATAACGCGCTCTTAAAATTGGCAGCAAACCCAGAAAAGCCATCTTTTCGTATGGTTGCAGTAAGCAAATATTTGTTGTTAAATTTATAATTAACACGAGCCATCTGGTACAAAGAAGCGTTATCATTCGCATCTGAAAAGACAAACTTATTGGTTCCCAGCTCTAAACTGTTATACCCCAATGTTAAATTGGTAAATTGAGTTGCGTCTGCCTTTGTCTGTGAGTATTCGTACTTTTTAATACCATATACCAACGTTGCCGCAATACTGTGCTGTCCAAAATCTTTTGCGTAATTAACGATATTGTCTACGGTGTAATCATAACTAGTTGAGAATTCTTTATAAGCTTCTCCTGTTTCTGAATTTCCATAAGGATTGGACTGGTAATGAGTATTAATTGTGTATTTGTTACCATAATTGATACGATATGATAAACCTTTAATCGGTAATTGGAATTCGGAATAGAGATTTCCAACAAAATAGTTGTGGCGTTCCAAGTCAGTTATATTACTTCCAACGAGAGGATTTGCACGAGCCATTTCCATTGGGGAAGCATCTACTGTACCATCTGAATTATAGGCCGTTGCCAATGGATTCATCGAATATAATGTCCACAAGGTAGGTTCGGCACCATCCTGATTTATAAACGAACCGTTAGCCTGTATCCCTAGTTTCCACCAAGGACGAACGTTAGCATCTAAATTTACACGTAGGCTGTTTCGTTTAAAATCATCATTTAAAAGAAAGTTCTTTTGGCTGGTATTACCAAAGGAAACCAAATAAGAAATGGCCTCACTACCACCAGAAATACTAAGCTTATTCTCACTTATTGTAGCTTGTCGGGTACAAGTACCCCACCAATCAAAATCGGTAGCAGAGATACTTCCATCGGCATTCGTCATATAGGTCTCAGGTAATTTAAGAGCTAGGTTAAAACTCTCATTTTCTTTGGTATAGCCCGATTCTTTTGTGTAAGACTCTTCCCAAACAAGATTTTTAAGGAAAGCTAGGTATTGATCCCTATTCATTGTAGCATAATTGTGTGTCGGATTTTGAATGCTATACGAAGACGATAAATTAACCCTGGCTTTGCCTGCTTTACCTTTTTTAGTAGTTATAAGCATAATGCCGTTAGCTGCCTGTGCCCCATAAACAGCCAGTGCACTTGCATCTTTAAGAATATCTACCGATTCTATGTCAGCCGGATTGATAGATGAAAGATCTCCTGAAATAATACCATCTATTACAATTAAAACACCTGTACTTCCCGAGATTGTGTTTTTACCGCGTATTTGAATATCAGGAGTAGCACCTGCACTGGTAACTTGCCCAATATTCAACCCGGGAACCGCACCTTGCAACGATTGAGCAAGGTTTGTATTTGGCGATTTTTCAAAATCCTTAATGTTGGCACTTGCAACAGAGCCGGTTAAATCGCTCTTTTTGACGGTACCATAACCTACAACAACAACATCGTCTAAGCTTAAGTCAGAAGAGAGCAATTTGACATTGATCACAGTTTGGCTTCCTACTACAACTTCTTGACTTTTATAACTGATAAATGAAAATGTGAGAACATCGCTACCTGAAGCTTGTAACGAATAATTTCCCTGTGCATCTGTAATTGTGCCTAAAGTTGTACCTTTTACTACAACATTAGCACCAGGAAGAGGAGCATCAGCTTCATCGGTTACGGTTCCGCGAATACTTTTGGTCTGTCCAAATCCTGATAGCGAGTACAAAATTAGTAAGAGCAATCCTACAACATTAAGCATTCGATTTTTTTTCTTCATTCGATTTAAATTTAAATTAGTTAATTATAAAGATTTTGTAAGGCACAATTTGTTTGGGAAATATCGTTTTATGGCTCAACAGAGGAGCGCTATTCAACGTAAAATTGTGGGTACGAAACTACCGTAAGAAGATAAAAACCAATACCAAAGATGATGCACCGAATGCAAAATATGATGCAAACGGCACACCTGAAGAGTTTATGTGCTTTTCTGAAATGTAAAAATAGGCTAACCCCTATTGTTTCCCTTAGCTACAAAATCTGAGGGGGATTTTCCGTAGTGGTCTTTAAAGCATTTTGCAAAATATCCGGGCGAAGAGAAGCCTACTTTGAAGGCTATTTCGGATATATTATATTTCCCTTCTTCCAAAAGTTTAATAGACATTTTCAACATTGTAAACCGGATAAATTCAGTTGCAGTTTGCCCGGTAAGAGCCTTAATTTTTCGATAAACATTGGTACGGCTCATTAATAAATGAGAAGCAAGGTTTTCTACAGTTATATTGTTGCTTGATGCATTTTGGTCGATATAATCAATAATGTTTTTCAGGAATTTTCGATCCAGTTCATTTTCTGAATTTTCATTTGGAATAATGTACACATCCTGACTGAAACGCTGGTATAGTTTTCGACGGGTTTCGATGGTTTTCTCAATGGTTATTTCAAGGTGTTGGTTATCGAACGGCTTGGTTATATAAGCATCGGCACCCATACCTATACCTTCTATAATCTCGGGCATTGAAACTCTGGCAGTTAATAAAATAACTGGAATGTGGCTGGTTGGCATCTCTCCCTTTATGATCCGGCACAACTCAATACCCGAAAGGTTAGGCATCGAAATGTCACTTAGAATTAAATCAGGAACTGAATCTCGCGCTATTTTCAACCCTTCGGCACCATCGGCGGCCTTAAGTATATGGTATTTTTTAGCCAGTATAGAAGCTAAATATTCAAGTAATTCAGAATTGTCTTCAACAATTAATAGTAATGGGGCATTGGGGTTCGGCTTGATTGTTTCTTCATTATTATTAGACAGATAAATTTGATTGGGAGTCAAAAAATCTTCGCCCAATTGATCCATGATCTCATTTTCCTGAAAATGGAAATTTCCTAACGGTATCTTTACTGTAAAACATGTTTCTTTCCATTTTTGACTCGTAACACTTATTGTCCCATGATGCAACTCAACCAAACTCTTGACCAATGCCAGTCCTATTCCAGTGCCTGCAATATGCTTATTTTCAGCTTCGGGGCTTTGAAAAAAACGGTCAAATACATTATCAATATATTCTTTCGAAATGCCACTACCATTGTCGATTAATGAGATAACAACAAACGATTGATCTTTAGAAACTTCCTCTCCAATTAGCAATCGAATATTTCCATTATCAGGAGTGAATTTAAAGGCATTTGAAAGGAGATTACAAATAACCTTTTCCATTTTGCTCTTGTCGAACCAAACTTCAATACAATCAATCTCTGAATCAATTGTATAATTGATATTTCTTCGCTGAGCTTCTTCGATAAACATGCTGTAAATTTCACGGGAGAAAGAAACGATGTCAGCTTTTTGAACCAACATTTTTAAAAGCCCTTCTTCCGATTTTGTAAAATCCATCAGTTCATTAACCAGTTTGAACAACCTATGTGCATTAAGATAAACCATTTCTACTCTTTTTTTCAAATCGGTTTTCAATGGTTCTTGGTCAATAATCTGCTTTAGAGGGGCTAATATCAAGCTCAGCGGTGTTCGTAATTCGTGAGAAATATTGGCGAAGAATTGAATTTTCATCCGATTCAACTCTTCACTCCTTTCTCGGTGAATCTTTTCCAATCGTAGATTTTGCTCCTGTGTAGATCTGATAATTAACAAGTTAATAAATGTCCACAAAATAAATGCGATGCAGGCGAAATAAAGTAAATATGCCCATTTTGTCTTCCAATATGGTGCAAGGACTGAAATTTCGAGTTGAATGGGCTCAGGATTCCAAATTCCCTCATTATTAGCTCCCTTTACTTTAAAAATGTATTTTCCTGCATCAATATTTGTATAAGTGGCATATTGTTTTGTGCCAACATAATTCCAATCTTTATCAAAACCCTCCAGTTTGTATGCATATTGGTTTTTGGCTGAATGGGTATAATTGAGTGCGACAAATTCTATTGTAAATGAAGTTTGTTTGTAATTTAGAGTGATGTGTTTAGTCTCGCTAATGCTTTTGCTGAGGGGTGAACCTTTAGCCCCAATAACTGCACTTGTATTAAAAATCTTCAGGTCGGTAAAATAAATTGGTGGAATATAAGTGTTGGGTTTTATACTATCGGGGGAAAAGGCAATAAATCCGTTGTTGCACCCTATGAAAAACTCTCCTGATCGGGTTTTTAAAACCGAACGTTGATTAAAGCTATTTGAAAGAAGGCCATCATCTTTTGAATAGTTTTTGAATGTACTCTTTTCGATATCGAAATTTGATATTCCACCATAAGTACTGATCCACAGACAATTATTTTTGTCTTCCAATATTCCGTTAATGCTATTGTTAGGCAAACCGTTTTCTTTTCTGAAAACAGTAAAAGTTCCATCTTCTCGATTAAACAAGTTTAAACCATCGCTAGTTCCTATCCAAAGACGATGTTTTGAGTCTTCAAAAATCGCTGTAATTCCAAGACTGCTAATACTTTGCTTATCTTCAGTATGCACAAATGAGTTGAAAATTTTCTTATCCCCTAAGAATTTCATGCTTACCAAACCATTTGGAAGCCCAAGCCAGTAAGTGTTTTCTGAATCTTGAAACAGAATATTTATAAATGATCTATTTGAAAAAGGAAATCCTAATGAGTCATATGAAAACTTGGTAAAATCCTCTATGTCTGTATTGTATAAAAACAATCCATTCCCCGCAGAACCAGCCCAGATATTTCCACTTTTATCTTCCATTAGGCTTAAAAAACAACCAGGTTTATTATTGGCTTCTACTTTGAAATTCTTAATTTTTTTTCCTGAATTATTGAAAAGGTCTATTCCGCCACCCCAAGTACCAACCCAAATTCTTTGTTTGGAATCACACAAAACAGCCATAACCGACTTGCTCGATATAGAACTATTTTCAATTTTATTGGTAAAACTTCGGCTTTCAGGGTCAAAACAACTAATGCCTCCGCCATCGGTCGCAATCCACACATTTCCTTCTTTATCTTCAGAAAAATTCACAACATTGTTATCAACCAATGTTTTATGCTCATAGATGTTTCTGTAATAGATCTCGAATTTTTCGATCCGCTCGTCAATAAAATTCACACCATGATTAAATGTACCAATCCAGATAATACCAGTATTATCCTGATAAAGAGACCAAATTGAATTACTGCTAATGCATTGTAAATTTCCATCTTCGGTTTTATAATTAAGAAAGTCTTTAGAATTATGAGGCAAAACATTCAATCCTCCATTTTCAGTACCTATCCAAAGATTTCCTTTTTTATCGCAGATCAGTGACAGAATATCATTATTATTTAATGATCCTTTTTCGTTCGATATCTGATAGTTATCTATATGCCATCCTTCATCCTGATCTTTTACTTGATATAACCCTTTTCCATAAGTTCCAACCCATAAATTGCCATCTTTGCCAATACACAAATCTCGAATGTAAACTTCTCTTAAGTCGTTGGTTAGAGAATAGTTGTAATTTTTAAGTTCGTATACATTGCTTTTGACATCGAATAAATCAAGTCCGTTTCGAGTACCAACCCATATCCTACCCTTTTTATCAGAAATAATGCTGGTTATAAAATTTGATGAAATCGTTGTTGGGTCTTTTTCATTTGGCATATATGAATATAAACTATCTCTGCTTTTATCATAAATGTATAACCCAACACCCGAGGTCCCAATCCAGATGTTGTTGTTATTGTCTTCAAACAATGATGAAATTGAAGGAAACCTATCTTTCCCAATATCCCTAAAACTCTTAAAATTGTTTTGTTCCCTATCATAAATGCAAAGCCCACTTCCTGTGCCAATCCACAAGTTACCTTCTTTATCTTCGAGGATGGCATTAATATTATTATTAATTAGACTATTGGCATCACTTATATTTTTTTCATACAATGTAAAATTTGAACCATCGAATTTATTGAGTCCTTCATTGGTTCCAAACCACAAAAAACCTTTGCTGTCTTTTAAAATACACTTCACATAAGGATTAGACAGCCCATCCTTGATAGAGTAAAAATTTATTTTATTGCTTTTCCCAAAACAATAATAACAAGCCAAAATGGTAATTAGTAATAAAATAAATTTTCTACTCATTTATATATTTTCAATCTTAATAGAACATGCGAGACTAAACTTCAATCCCTATTGAATAAACTCATTGTCTCGTTTGTAATCGAAGAAATCAACATCGACATAACCACCTGTTTCTTTGGTTGCATAATTGAATATGGCAAACTTTGAACCCATGAAAAACCTTCGGTAGTCAAAAATCATTTTGTACTCCGAGCCTATTGGTGTCCAGTTTTTGTTGTCGAAACTATAAAAGAACGTTGCGATATCACGACCTAAATTGAAGTCACCATCAACACGCAGATAAATAATGTTTTTTGTTAATTCAACCCTGCCCAGTTCTTCGGCTTTAACACCTTTAATGGCTTTGTTCTTATCTAAATCAACTGAATTAGAGACCAAGGTCAAATACTTTTTGTTGCCTTCCATAATTACAGACAAAACGCCAGCATCGCCATTGAATGCGCTCAACCCGGCCACATCGCCATCTTTCATTTTCGATACATCGATAGAAACAACGCCACTGCATTTTGGGCCTTCCATGCGTTGGGTTAGGCTATTTGGTGCTGCAAAAAGGTTGTCGACCACACGGCTGGTTTTCAATCGCAGGTAACCTTTTCGTTCAGTAAGCGACCACGCACTGTTTACAGGGTTATGGTTCCATTGCCAGTTGATCTTTAACTTATACGAAGAGAAATCATCGCTCTCGACAATGCGCTTCCCTGTATCATGAGGTTTCAGTGGAACTTCCCATGTTAATGGTACTTTGCCGTTTTCGTCGCCAAGCATAGGCCAACCATCAACCCAACGAACGGGCATTAAAAGCGGTACTCGGCCAACACCATTGCGGTCTTGAAAAATCAAGCCGTACCAGTTTCCATTTTCATCATCGGTAATGCAACCTTGTCCGCAATAGGGAAAGTCGGCGAATTTATCTTGCAGAATGATCTTCTTTTCGTAAGGGCCGGTTATACTGTCGGCACGATAGCAAACTTGGCGACGTGGTTTTCCTCCTGGCCATGAAATCATTAGCAGATAGTATTTTCCGTTGTGCTTTACCACCTGACTGCCTTCCAAAAGTCCGGTTTCATCGGCATCGCGTTCAAAAATTTTCATATCAACACCATCGGGCTTCACGTCCGAGAGGTCGCTTTTCAACTCACGTAACGAACCAGTTCCTGAGAAAACATAAACACGGTCGTCATCGTCGAAAAACAACGAAGCATCGTGGAAGTGCTGCATACGGGCATGTAGTTTCCACTTTTCGGTTGAAGGATTGGTGGTTGTAAATATGTACGAACGGAATGGCTGATCGTTGGGCGAAAACAGCACGTAGTACAATCCTTTGTGATAACGAATTGACGAAGCCCACTGACCGCGGCCATAAACTGTACCATCTACTAAATTGTATTTCGAATTGTCGTAAAGACTGTCGAACACGTAGCTGGCAATTTCCCAATTCACCAAATCTTGCGACTTCATCACTGGTGCGCCCGGCATCAGGTGCATGGTGGTGCTGATGAGGTAATAATCATTGCCGTTGCGAGTTATCGACATATCGGGCACATCGGCCCACATCATCGGATTGGTGCAAGTTGTGGTGGCTTTTTGAGCATAGCTACCTAAACAACTCAAAACAAAAAATACAAATACTAAACTTCTCATATTCATTTCTATTTTCAACTGAAACAAACTATTGTCTCCTCATTTCTTTCTTCAGTATATCATCCAAGTTATAAACCGGGCGTTCAATGTCATAAGGTATCGGCATTTTGCTGAATTGCTGGAAATATTGCAAACAAGCATCTTTCCAGAACTGAGCATTCAAACCCTGGTCGCGAAGTTTTCGTTGAACTTGTGCAAACCGTTCTTCATCAACATACAGCTGAACTTTGTCCCATGTTTTCTGAAAGCCACGAACCTGCTGAACGCCTTCGTCGTAATGGTAGCAGATTTCATCCCAAAGAGGTCTTCCACTTTTCATTTTGTAATCCCAAGGCAGATGATGAAACCAGAGTAAATATATTTCGGGGCATGTTTCCAGGTTGCTTAAGTGCGAACGAAGTGGCTCCTGATACTGGCTGAGTGCATTGCTGCCACTTGCGGTACGGTTGAAACCGATGCCCAACGAATCGGCCTTGTGGTAATAAAGAGATGTCCAGTCTTTTCTAACTCTAGCTGGACCATACCAAGGACCTGGCCCATAATGTTCGTTTGACGAAAAAATATGGTGCAATCCTAAAGGCATCATGTAATTTACAGCAGCCTCACGGGTTTCAAGCATCATTTGCTTAACCGGTGCCAAGAATTTCATCCTCCATCCGTTATCAAATGAAGTCCCTCCTTTTTCGTTCTCCGAGTATTGATAGA
>JACCEE010597116.1_pt1 | contig 15286 bp, 18 predicted proteins | sample 7449931 | NCBI WGS metagenome assembly JACCEE01 (sample SAMN15323457, study PRJNA562643) | freshwater metagenome | isolation source: river surface water | place: USA:Blue River Watershed | collected 2017-08-19 | reverse complement strand
TGGGTGCTGCCTGAAATGTGACCGACGAGTGCCATAGAGATGTTCTCCTAACATCCCTACGTATGCTGGGTTAGTCCAGCGGCTGCAGCATCATCTTGAATTTCTTACCGGTTTTATTGTTGATCACGCAGAGGTAATCCGGCTCCTCAAGGATGGTCCAGTCTCCCCTCTCGTTCCTCAGGTGAAGGTCACCCGTGTAGACGTGACCCCACCGCTGTGCGCTCGTCCCGAGCGTGTAGGTGGAATCCGCGGAAGGAACGATGGATCCCTGAATGCTGATCGATCCCGTGACAGAGCCGCCGCCCTGCAGGTGCGTGGATCCGCTGACAACGAGGTCGCCTGCGAACAGCGCCGTTCCCCTTTGACCTGCTGTGTCCTTTGAGCCCGGCTTTCCGCCAACGAAGAAGTTGACGTCAGTTGAGTTCGTCTGGGGGTCGAAGAAGTCGTGAAGGCCCTGCACAAACGAGACGATGGTGTTGTAGTTGACCGCGTTCGGAATTGCGCGAAGGTATCGAACTGCGACGCCGGCAGACGTCTTGACAGAGCTGAAGAATTTGCCGCTGTTCTTCTGGTTGGAGATGTAAGTGTCACCACCGATCTCCTGGTAGAAGACAGCCTGATTTGTCGCATCTGTTGATGCCCTGACAGTGACTGTGGGCTGTGTGCCGTCGAGCACGAAGACGCCCGCGCTGCTGGACGCAATGAGGGATCCTGTCACCTGAAGGGTGCCGGTGGCCTTGTTGAAGGTGAGTCCACCAGTGCCGTTGAAGGAGCCGCCGTCGTTGAACTGCACGAAGGTGTCGGATCCGCCGGGTGAGCTGCTGCCGCCAGTCGAGCTGATTGTTACCTGACCGTTTGAGGCGGAGGTGATGGTGACGTTGCTTCCCGCGACCATGTACGAGCGGCCGTCAGTCAGCCTCGTGAGCGATCCAGAGAGGCCGAGCTTGGCAGAGAAGTCTTGCGTGATCTCGCCTGAGCCCGTGATGTTCAGGCGAGAGAGGGTGGGCGAGAACTCATTGCCAATGTCGATTCTCGTCTGGCCCATGCCGTCCATATCAAACACCCTTAGGTGGTTGTAGGGACCGAAGCCATCATCGGAGAAGACTTTGAACTCTGATGTCTCGTACTCGGCGAGGATTCTCACCGTCGACACGTTGCCCGCGGTCTTGAACTGACCTGCCTGCGTGTATGTTGTTCCTGCGAGGTCAAGGCTGCCGCCGTTGAGACCGTAGATGCTGCTGATGTAAAGTGCGCCGCTGATGACTGCGTCGCCATCGATCGTGGAGACGCCCGCATTGACAAACGGCGACTTTCCACCGACCGTGCCCTTGACATAGAAGATCTGATCTGATCCTGACACTTGGGCAGAGCCCGCCTGGTTGATCGCAACAGATCCGGTCGCGTAGATTCTTGAGGACCCACCCTCTGTCCAGTAGCTGGGAGAGGCGCTGCCTCCGCCGCCCGTGGATGAGATCGTGATCTGCCCGGTTGAACCCGTGACGATGGTGACGTTCGTGCCTGCGGCGAGGTAGGACGTTCCGTCCACAAGGCGTGTGAGAGACCCTGTGATGAAGGGAGCAACCAGCGACCCTGTGACCTGTGCCCTGCCGTAGATCTCAACAGTCGGTGTCTTAAGGAAGGTCGTGCCAGAGGTTCCAGCCGTGTTTGAGCCGAGCGTGATGTTTGTGACTGAGCCTGCGCCCGCGTTTGTCGCAATGTTGACAGTTTTGGTCGCGCCTGTGGCAGCAGCACTGCCCATGTTTAGCGTGAAGTTGCCCGACCTGCTCGCGCCGACGCTCACCGTGAGGGGATTGCTCGTCGCCTGTCCCGCAAGAGTGATAGCTGTGAGATAGCGTCCGATCTCAATGTCATTGTTGTCGGACGTGTTGAAGAGGGTGGGACTTAGGGCGGTGGAGGTGATGTCACCTCCGTTTACCGCAAGATCACCGCTGAGCCTCAGGTCGGATCCTGTGATCGCACCCGTAAACGTGTGCGTGTCGTCAGCGCTGTCGCCAAACCTGGTGGAACCAGATCTATAGATGATCGAGGCGCTGACGATTGTGGTCTTGAACTCTGTCGCGTAGAGCGTGCCGTCGACTGTGAGGTCGCCCGTGAAAGATCCGCTCTTTCCGTAAAATGTGCCAGCTGAGTAGGTTGAGCCAGAGGTGTAGGTGTCGCCAGCAAGGAGGACAGTCCCAGGCGTCGTGGTCCCCCTAGACCCAATCGATCCTGACACAAAGACGAAGACGTCCTTCCCTATCGAGCTCAGGTCTGCGGTTGGAAGAAGACCGCTGCTCGCCCTGGAGGCAGAGTAGATGAGGAGACCCGCAGAGCCGTGTCCGTTCGAGCCCGAGGCTGCGAAAGACCCGCCTGAGAAGATCGTGGATCTAAAGGGAACAGGCATCTAGTGATTCTCCTAGGAGAGGACCTGGATCGCCTGAAAGGAGATCTTTCCTGTGAATGGGGCAGACGTCCTGAACACGACCTGCGATGTGCTGATTGAGTGGACGTAGATGTTGACGTTCGCGTCGCCTGCGATCGTCGTGTCGACTGTTATCCCAGAGATGGAGGGCGCCGACGTGAACGACTCCGTGAAGGAGTAGCTCGCGGCATCAGTCGCAGTGCAGGTGATCTCTCCAACCTCAACGATCATGTTGTCACCAAAAGGAGACCGGGCTGTGTACACGTACACAGGAGGGCGCCTGTAGTAGGGATAGACCTTGCGAAAACGCTGTAGGTCCCTTCTTGTGCTCGACATGGTCTTATGTAGGTCACAGTATCCTCGCGGCCAGGGTCGCAAGGTCAGATCTCTCACCGGAGCGCAGGGTCACGTGCCCAAACATTGGGTGCCCCTTGAACCTCTCAATGGTGACAGTGAGACCGTTGCTCAGGGAGTCGATGTAGGGAGTGTCGATCTGGTCGGTGTCGCCCATAAGCACGACCTTTGAGCCCTTGCCCACGCGAGTGATGATCGTCTTGAGCTCGTGAACAGTGAGGTTCTGGGCCTCGTCAACGATCAGGAAGGCGTCAGAGATGGACCTACCCCTGATGAAGGTGACGGGTGAGATCTCGATCTGCCCCCTCTGAATCATCATGTCGAACATTGTCGTGTCCCTGAGAAGCTGCCTGAAGTTGTCGATGAACGGATTCATCCACGGCGACATCTTCTCCTTGATGTCGCCCGGCAGGAACCCTATGTCCCTGCCCACAGGCTCGATCGATCGAGTGACAACAATACGCTCGTACCGCTTCGTGTACAGGCCGGAGAGCGCCGAGGCGAGTGCGAGGTAGGTCTTGCCGGACCCAGCCATGCCAGTCAGAGTGACCAGGCTGATGTCTGGGCTGTTGAGGAGGTGAAGGGCAAGACGCTGCTCCTTGGACTTGGGAGCGACACGGTACACGTCTGCGACGCCTGGGTGGGGCGGGACGAGGTACCTGTGACCTTCGGTGACTGCCCTGCTAACAATATTGTTATCATTGTTGCGGTAGGCATAAAAGGATGATGGTTCCTCATCCTCTAGAGGCTCTGAGGGGTTTGCAGTGAAGGAGGTAGAAGTATCTCTCTCTTTCTCTATAGAGAGATCTCCTACATAAGAGTGAGTACTATTAGTATCTTCTTCTATAAGAGATAGAGATCTATTAGAGTTAATCTCACTATAGAGACTATCTCTATCTTTATCTTTACTCTTACTAGAAGAAGTAGATCTCTTACTCTTAGAGATAGTACTACTACTATTATCTATAGTATCTATAGATCTATTAGATATAGTATCCCACTCTTCCCGGAGTCCCTTCCTCATTTTACTCGAGGGAGTGGGGCTTGTACAAGACGTCGTGCAAATTGCGCCCTTATTTGTCCCATCCTCAGACTGAAGGACGACGAGCTGGTTCGGCAGGAGACCCTCACCGCCCCACTCAGCGCCAAGAAAGCCCTCAGCGTAGAACTGATCGATCACCTCGGGCGGCACCTCAAGGGTCACACACCCTGTGTACATGCTCTCTCGGTCTGTCACCACCCGATCCCTCAGGTAGTCCTGGGCAGCAAGACCAAGCGCGTCGCACTTCACCCTCAGGTTGATGTCCTTTGAGACGACCGCGACAATTCTGTCTGGGAACTGGGTCCTTGCGATCGCAGCCGTCAGGATGATTCGATTGTCCCCCTTGGACATGTCGAATCCGCCCACCTGTGATCCCTTGTCCTCGCCCCAGTCAACGATCTGAATCCTGACGTCGTGCTCCTCGACGTGGACACCCTCGCTGAGCTTCCCTCTTCCCCTCAGTCCGTCGAGGTAGCGATTGACGTACCTCGCGCTCTCTCCCAGGATTCCCTCACGATCCTTGAACCTGTCCAGCTCATCCAGTGTCACCACTGGAAGAAGGACGTCGTTCCCATGAAAGGAGTGGATCGAGCACCGGTCGTACAGGAGGACTGACGTGTCCAGGACGTAGATCTTTCTCATGGAACAACTATACGCAACTTCTTGACGCGTCACTTGTAAAACATGAGTCCCAGATCTACAGTCATCCCATAGGAGGATGGGAGATGAGCGAATCTGAGGAGCTTTGCTACGAAAGATGCGGCAGGACTGGAAATGCATGCAGCAGCAGGGCGTGCAGGTACTGGATCTCCCACACTGGGTCGATGAACTGCACGCTGATTGCGACTGCGTCGGGTCCCATGACCCTCCAGCAGATTGGAGAGATCATCGGCGTGACCCGCATGCGCGTCTGTCAGCTTGAGAAGAGAATCCTGGACGACGTCAGGCACGACAAAGACATTCGTCGAGCAAATTAAGGGGGTGGACACCCTAGTGAGCGCCCACCCCCTCGTCCTGCTTTTAAGGGTCCTACTCGGACTTCTTGTCGGACTCGATCGCCTTGGACAGGCCGATGCCATCGCGGATCACGTCGGCAGCGAGCTTCTTCGCCTCGCGGAGGCCGCGACGAACGCGGACAGCAGCGGTCTTGTTGCCGCGAACGCTCTTGATCACGTCAACGTCGAGGGTCTCGACGAGGACCTTGAGCTTGTTCCAGTTGTCGACGTAGTTGGTGGAATCGAAGGACATGTTCTCTCTCTTTGTCGCTCTCAGGTTTCTAGGATCACGCCGCCGAGCGAAGCGGAAGATCCTGTGATTGCGGGCTTAACCGCGTCGGAAACTGCTACCATCACGCTGCGGTCCTCCAGCTCTAGGGCGAGTAGCCCAATGATCCGGAGCATCTCCCGCTGGCTCACGCCGAAATTCACGATCTCGGACGTGATCTGCCGGCACCTGAGCATCTCAGCTGCCTCAATTTCACTCTCTGTCTTTCCGAACAGCTGCGCTGACATCTCAGATCTCCTCCTGCCTGACAGTGGTCTCGATCCTGAAGGTCCTGTCAAGGTTCAGGCGGAGGACCTTCAGCGAGGTCGCGCCATCCTCGAGCCTCTCTCGAGACAGAACGATGTGATCAGAGGTGTTGTAGGTGTTCACGTAGAAGAGGGCCTGCTCATAGGTCGCCTCGTCAACGCGGTGCCTGTCAAGCACGGACACCAGGCCAGTGGGAAGCTGGCACTTCAGGTCCTCGATGTCCATGGCGGCGCTGCTGCCGTCGCGGCCGTGGTGAATCTCAGATCGACCAACCTCGGTCACCCTGTGAAGGGCGTCGCAGTTGGGGCACTTGGCGACCCTCTCCACCATCTTGTCCTGGTCATCAATGACAGAGAAGACCACGAACTTGTGGAAGATTGGGGGATCGGATCCCCTAAACTGCGGCAGGACGCAGTGGCACTGGATCAGGTGCTTGACGCCAGTCACTCGACGGCGGCCCGGGCGATCTTGGGGACGCGGCTGCCGATCGAGGAGAGGCTCTGGTCGACAGAGGCGTCAACAATGGCCAGAATGACCTTGATCTCGTCGTCCTTGAGCTGCGTCTTGATTCGCTTCGCGCGAATCGCGCCCACAACGTTCTGCGCCGCGTTCTGCTTCGTGAGCTCGGCCATGTTGTGGAGAGCTCCTCCGAGCTCCTTCTCAATGCGAGCCGATGTGGCCTTGGTGTCGACGGTCTCGGTGACCTTCTCAGACTTTCTAATGAACATTTTCTGCCTCCCAGCCTTCAATGTAGACCCCAGCCCAGCGCAGGTAAACAGGGCGAGCGGCAAAACGATCCCAGAGGCAGCGATGCAGGACACGGGAGATCGCACGTCCCAGCCTCACGCACGATCCAAGCCAGAGCGCTGGCAGGCCCCGTGCAGGCAGCTGCTGCTGAGCGCAGAATCTCAGCAGACAGCAAAGCCTAGGGTGCAAAGGTCCAGCGAAAAGTTGATCCCAGAGACGATGCCAGAAGCGCCTGCGCCGGGTACAAGCTGACTTTCAGCAGCGGCGGCAGCCTCGTCTCCCACGACGGATCTCACCTCTTTCGGCACTGTCGCAGGAATCGACGCTCCTGACGCGAGACACCGGGCAAGGACTCGAAGTCCTGTGTCTGCCCTCTCAAATGCGACAGGATCTCTGTCTATATCAGCGCGTCCGATGTGGGCCTCAACCCTGTCCGCTGCCAGCCCTGACAGGCGAGCGCTGATAAAGTCGGACACGCTCTGATCGCCTGATGCGGCGTCTATTCGCAGCTTTTCCGTGTGTCGGGAAAGTTTCTGAGACGGGGATCCCTTGATCATTAGGCTCCCACCGACAACCGAGGCCGATCCAGAAATTGTCGGAGACTTTGCCGCAAATGAGGAAAGAGTCTCTGCAGCGTGAGGAACTAAAATGTCAGCGCCTGTGTAGGCTGACACGTCCTCAAGAGATGCCACTGAGAGGTCGTCAAGCCTGGCGTGGAGAAGAAGGACGCTGATTGTGCCCCTCGCGTTGTTCACGCTTATGGTCTGGTCAACGTCTCTTGCGCTTTCCCTGCAGATGACAAGATAGTGATTCCCGTTCTCTGCAGCATCAGTCAGAACAGAGTGCAGCTGTGACACACCCTCTATTGTCCCGTCAACTAGAACCACCCTGGGATCTCTGACCGCTGGGTGCGATGAAACTCCGGGTGGTGAGGAGATCCTGATCCTTGCACCCTCATCTCTTAGCAGGGCAGAGGTGAGGCCTGAGCTTCGTCGCACGACAATCGATGTCCCAATGCTCGAACCAGCGATGACCTCAAGCGCCCTGCATTTCAGGCTGGGAGGAAGGGAATCTTTGACAATATTGTCCGCCTCCTCAAATTTGAGACGCCTTCTTCCTTGAGACATTCTGCACGCAGTGTCTCTAGCTGTTAGCATCTCTGATGCTAGGTCGCCGTGATGGGCACCAGCTCGCTTCAGCATCCTCCAGCGAGAAGCTGATTCGACAGCTGCTCTAATTGCGACCTCTCCAGCTCCAGGAAATCGTGTCTCAGCAGCGACAACATGTGACCTGAGACTGTGAAGTACGGCGTGATCGAGGGATCCGCTGGGGGTCCACCAGAAGGCTGACTGACCTCCCATGTCTGAGGACCTGATCATGTCAGCTGTCACAATCAGAGATCTCACGTCAATTGAGCGGGAGATCGCAGCGACCACACGATCAGCTGCTCTTTCCACCTCTGACTGGTCGTAGCATTTTCTCATGACCAGAGTCTAATGCGCTCTTGGTCACTATGGTCCTTGCCCAAAGAATCCCTGACCGCAGGTAGGGATGCAGCCTTTGCTCACTTGTCTCGTCTTCGAGAACCAGCCAACGGGATCCCTGGTGCTCCCGCTTTTTTGACACTGGGTTGGGTCGAATTCTCGGTGTTGCAGACGTTGAGGCGATGAACATTCTGCACACTTTTCCGGGCCGCACGCAGTCATGGTAGCGAAGTCCCCAGGTGAAAGCCAGGTCCTTCTCCTCTATGCCCGACTCCTCCTCGGTCTCTCTGATGGCCGCCTCTAGCCAGTCCTCATCACCGTCGAGGTGACCCTTGGGGAAGTCCATGCGGGGAGAGCCGTCCTCCCACCTCATCCCTGTCTCAAGCGCCAGGAACTGCCAGCCCATCTCAGACCATCTGAGCACCACCACTCCAGCACTTCTCTCTTTCGGCATCTTCATGACAATACCTACGCAAGAGGCACGCATGCGTCAGCTCAGCGAGTTAATTGCAAAAATTGTGGAGGAGGAGATCTCTGAAAAGAAGATCAATCCGAACTACCTCACCCGCGACGCAAAGAAGATGCGAAGCGAGATCCAGAAGCAGGCCAAGAAGAGCGACGACGATCCCAGCGCATACACGTCTCACCCGAAGGGCCAGTGGAAGGCTGATTACAACTCGAAGGGCGAGAAGTACAAGACAAAGCCCTCAAAGTGGACTAAAAAGCTCCAGAAGATGAAGAGCGAAAAGTCCGACGAGGGACACGCGATCCACACGCTGGGAATGCTCCAGGAAGCTGCGATCGAGCACGTCGCGTACTCACTTGACGAGGGCCTGGGCAAGACTGTGATGAAGGCGCTCAGAAACAAGGCAGAGCTGACAAACGCTCCGCTTGGCGCCATCACAACTGTCTACAGAAAAGGAATGGCAGCCTGGAAGACAGGACACAGGCCGGGCGTCTCACAGCACCAGTGGGCAATGGGAAGGGTGAACTCCTTCCTGGGCGGTGGAAAGGCCAGGAAGGTGGACGCTGCCCAGTGGGCGAGAGTCAAGCAGTATCGGAAGCGTCACAAGAAGTCTGATTGAACCAGGCTGGAACCTGCGTCTTCCACTTTGCCATGTATCGCTTGTGCACCCTGTAGTACTCACGGTAGCACTCGACTGCATCATCTGAGACCCTGCAGTCGTCTGGCATTGCGATCGCGAAGGGAGTGAATCCCTCACCCTCAAACTTGGGAGGCCTATTCTCGCTGAGCCATGTGAAGACAGGCTCAGCCTTGTGGTGCCTGCCGTATCGGACTGTGTACTCCCTGCACAGCTCAATCCCGAGCTGAAGGAGCCACTCATAGTTCTCTGGCGACCTCTGGGTCCACTGCGTGCAGGGATGGCTGACGTGGGTCATCTTCCAGGGAGGAGTCAGACCAGCAGGAATGTTCTTCTCTGCCCACTCTGCAAGAGACTTTCGATCGGGCACAAATTTTAAGTGCCTCTGCCACCCGATCCAGTGGGCAGCACAGAGCATCTGACCTGTCTCCAAGATCATCTTGACGACATGCTTATCGCAGTGAAACTCAGCTGCTTCTTTGGGATCCTTGCTTAGTACGAAGATGTTCACTATTCACCTCAGAATATCTCTATTCACGGATGAATAAATTGTACATACTTATTTAGCGAGTCGTGCCAACCCTGCCAATCTTGCCGTCTGAGAGGATCTTCTTCACGTCCTTGCCGAGGTCGGTGACGCCCTGCTTGAATGGCTCGATGAACACGTAGGCCGCTGCCACGATGGCGATGACGATCACGCTGATGAGCAGCATGTACTCGACGGTGGACTGGCCTTCCTCTTCCACGAACAGAGATCTGATCATTTTTGCATCCTTTAGTAGGCTGAGACCTGTCCTGCCTCGAAAACCATCCTGCTGATGTACATCACCCGAGAAGCGTTGGTCGTGGGGTTGATCCCAGCGCGTGTGTACAACGATGTCCCTGCTGCTGGTAAATTTGTAGAGCTTGAGACTGGTGTGCTGCCATTCACACTGAGAGAGACAGAGCTACCCGTGAAGTTGATCTCGATGAAATACTCAGTGTTAGCAGATACTGACACGCCTGTGCTGACTGTGTTTGCTGTTGTCCCGTCTTTGGTCAGAAGAAGCCAGTTTCCGCTAGTAGCAGAGTCATAGACAATAAGAATCTGAGACTCGGCGGGAGAGTAGGAGAAGGAGTTACCCGCTCCTGTGGTGGATGTCCCAGTTCCCAGCCCGAATGTGATCGTCTGGCTTGTTATGTCTGCACCCGTTAGGAGCCTCGCCCTCATTCGCCCAGTGTGGCCAATTCTTGCCCAGGTGCTGTTTGTTCTCCACGCTGCGCAAGAGTTCGCCGTAGCCAAAGAGGTAAACGCCATAGTGGCATCTGTGTTTCCTAGCACAGATGAAGTATTGGACGCCTGGGTGGCAATGTCATATGGAAACATACCAAAGAATCCTGATGCCGCGCTATCCTCAACCTGAGCAATCAGCACTCGCCTATTCAGGAAGGAGAACATTGGGTCGCCCCTGAACAAGTCAGACGTGACAGAATCTCCTCCCTTTGATATGTCGAGGTAGTAGCCCCTTGCACTTCCTCCCTGCTCAAACATTCTCAGACGATTCTGCCAAACATCGATCGTGACACCGCCCGTGAGCGTTGTATTAGTGACAGACTTCGAGAGGAATATCTCACCGCCCTCATCGCCTGATGAGTTGATCGATCGAAGATTGCCAGCTGCAGTTATTGCTCCGCCAGAGTCAATATTGCCGGATCCACTTATCTCTCCTGTTGAAGAGACGTAGCCCACAACTTGACCAGCCGCTCCCTTGACCTGCATCGTCCCAGAGGCGACAAGAGATCCCGCGCCAGATCCTGTGACTACCAGGTTGGCTGCCAGGACTGTGCCCGTGGACTTCAAGAACCTGAAGTCGTTTGTGCCACTGAAGTCGCTTGCGTCGTTGAACTGCACGTAGGTGTTGGATCCGCCTGGACTTGTAGATCCTCCGCCCCCACCGCCGCCTATGCCTGCTCCCCTGTGAAGAGCGGCCTGAGTTATCCTAGTTGTCGTCGGAGAAGTTAGATCTGTTGCATTGCCGTTCACAGTGATGACGCCAACGAAGACAGATCCGATTGCAGTGTTAGCGCCCTCTGCGAATGTCTCTGTGCTAATTCCTGAGATTGCATCGTCAAAAGTCACGTACTTTTGCGGTCCGTAGTAGACAAAAAGCGCGCGATTGACAGATCTCGGGAACCAGTACACGCGCTGATTTGTCCACTCAGAGTTATTGACAGCGTCAAGAGTGCCGCCATTGTTGTACTGGCTTGGATCGATCTCCTCGTAGCCTGCGCCACCATTGTTCAGAATGACAGGATCGCCGCTGGAGTTTGTGTACTCCCTAAAGATCTTGCTTGTGGTCAGCGCAGGATCATTTGCCGACAGAACGAGGTTGGGTGAGTTAGGGTTGAGGGTGTAGTTACGCCCCTCTGCGTACGTGTCTCCCGCTGTCTTATTGAGGCCGAGCGTCCTCGTGCCGCCGTTGGACGCAGTCGCTGTGAGAACGTGACCCGAAACTTTCAGCGGACCGAACGCTCGCTGAAAGTTAAACGTGCTCTCGCCCAATCCGTACGAGATAGCGGGCTCTGAGATTGACCCGTTTGTGACGCTTCCTGCCTGGTGGAGAATTCTGCCAAGGTAAATGTTGGACTCTTTCTCCGCGATCGTGGGAGGATTGGGGCTCTGATTGACTGTGCCCAATGAGTCGACCGAGATGTATGTGATTTGGTTCGACGCCACATACGTCAGTGACTGGCTTACTACACTGGCCCAGGTGATATTTGCGATCGTCGGAAAGGGATCAACACCCAGAGACGCATTCTGCGTGATGATGATTCCGGAGCCTGACACGACGGAGAACGTGGTGCTTCCGTTCTCCGTAGAGAGAGTGCCGCCTCTAAGCAGACCCGTTCCAAGAACTGACTCAAGCCACCGAAGTCGGGTAGTGTTTGTGAAGCCAGTGCCCGGCTGGTACTGCGTGAAGTACAGATCGTTCGTGCTGCCCGAAGTGTAGATGTAGCTCGCAGTCGTGTTCGTCGGGATCTGCAGTGCGCCGACCGGCTTGAACTGCATGAACTGGTTTGAGCCAATCGCGCCCGAGTGGAAGACATCCACGTCAAAGAGGAACTGCGCGTTGTCCGTCCTGTCGGCGTTCTTGGAACCAGAGACTAGAAACTTGACGCCTCCCGTGAGGCGTGGAAATGAGGACGCGGGAGCGTCAGCGATAACCAGCGATCCAGAGATCGCCGTCGTCGAGGTTCCATTGCTGCCAGAGATCGTTCCAATGAGGGCCATTGATTTCTCACCTGCCCTACATAGGACTTCTCGCTGTCAGGCGATCTCCTCACCCGGCTGCAGACGAAGCTTCATGATGCCCACGGCGGCACCTGCCGCCCCCTTGCCCTTGCTCTTTCTGCGGCCCTTGATCTCCTCGCGGCTGATCTCTGCGAGGTAGACGGTCCTGAACTTGCTGCCGTTCCTGTCGTAGAACCCGGCCGCCTGTCCGCTGGGGGAGTCGTGCAGTGTGGAGATCGCGCCGAATCCGATGGAGCCGTCCGACAGCCTCGCCCAGATCTCCTCGCCCAGCTTGAAGCCGCCCAGCTCCTGGATCTGGTCCTGCTTAGTCCGCTCGACTGCCTCAACATTTGTCAACTTCTTGGACATGTTTCGCCTCCTGCCCAATAGTAGATCGTCAATACCTAGTTTATGGACGGTAGAGGAGGTTTCGTGGCGCGTCTTCTTGGGTCACCGACCCTTCCCAACGCCCAGCGGGCAGAGGGCAGAAAGCTCAGGGTGGAGACCTCCTCCGGATACAGAGATGAGCAGGTCGCAGTCATCGCTGACTTCATCAACTACTGCTGCGACACTCTCGAGGTCCAGGGCGGCTTCGAGATCCACCTCGTGGGCGATAGAAAGACGAACGGCATCACGACCACCGCCTACTGCGATCCAGACCGCGGCGTCATGAAGATCTACTGCAGGGGTAGGGCAGTGCCCGATGTTCTCAGGTCGATCGGCCACGAGCTCGCCCATCTGCGGCAGGGTGAGAAGGGAGAGATTGGGCCGAATCCCATCCAGTACGCGGGCGGCTACCTCGAGGACGACGCGAACGCAAGAGCAGGCACAATGCTGAAGCTCTTTGCCCAGAAGTACGGCATGGACCGCGTGTACGAGTCATGAGCGATAGAGACCCGCAGGACACCGCCTACACCTTCACTGCGGGTTACACGCCCGCAAGGCGTCTGCACAGCATCCCGCACCTGGACCTCCATGGTCACCTAGAGCGAGGACCGGGCGGCGGACCATTTCCAGAGGAGATGCGACTTGAGGCGGCTGCCGCAAGGATCATCGAGCATCAGGAGACCACAATCAGCGGCATCTACGCCGCGATTGGAAATGATGACTTCACCCGAAGGGACCTCCTTCGCATCACATACAGCGCGGGCACGGGCGACATACCCAACAGGCTGCTGCCGACAGCGGGAAAAGCCCTTGACAGCCTGAGCCGTGTGAGGATCGTCTGGCAGGGCGCCATAATCGCGGACATCGTGCCCGTGGAGATCTACGTCCTCAAGTCAGACAGAGGAACGGGAGACCGCCTGACTGCTCACGCCTTCACGCTCACGCCCTCACGCGATCCTGTGAGGGCAGATGTCCTCGAGCGAAGGGTCCTGCACAGCCTTGGCGAGATCAGAGACTACATCCGCTCCCACCTTCAGGTCGGGCAGATCATCAAGGGCAACATCCACATCGACCTCTTCAAGTCCAGAAGGGACGTCCTCAAGGACTCGCCCCACACAGGAAACTTCCCCGCAAGAAAGGGCATGAGCAGGCACGACCTCTGGCCCACCGAGCCGCAGGCGTCGGGCTTTGAGTACGACGTGAGTCCAGAGGCGAGAGCGAGAAGCGCGGCCGCTGAGTTCGATGTCATCCGCGCGTTCGAGGAGCACCTGGCCAAAAATCTTCAGCCAGGTGCCGCGCGATCTATCGCCGTGATCTCAGCGGATAAACCTGTCAAAGGTTAGGCGAACAGAGCCCTCTCGGAGAACCTGACCGCTTCTCTCCACGCGTGAGACGCCGGCGCCGACTGCATCATTTGCTCTTTGCTGCTCATCTGGGGCAAGGTCGAACTCTCGCTGATTGGACATGATCCAGTCAGCTGCCTCGTTGAAGCCATCATCACCAGGAGACAATGTGACATCGCTTCTAATACCGCGCCAGTCGCAAACGATCTGAGTGATGTCATCTTTCGTGTTCTGGCCGAAGCTAATCCTGGGATTGAGACCGTTTTTGTCAACTTTGATGCTGACCGGATCATTGAAGGTAACAATCACCTTGCGAGGACGAAGGTTCACGCCCTTGCTGCCAACCCTGATGAACATTCTCTCTGGGCCCGGCGGGAATGTCTCAAATCCTGAGGCGGGCTTTGCGAGAGATTTGATTGTTCTTCCACCGTTCGAGAGCTTCTCGCCTGGTCGCAGGAAGAACCTCAAGAACTCCATCGCGTCGCCCTTTCCCTTGACAGCGGCTCCGTCTCTCGTCTTCATGCTGATCGCGCCCGCGCCCACGGCAGATCCTTGGCCGCTGCCCTGGGATCCCTCGCCGCCGCCTGAGCCCGCGCCCTCTCCGCCGGCACCAGCTCCGCCTGCGCCACCGCGCTTGCCTCCGCCCACCTCATTGCAGCGCTCGTGGGCCTTGCCCGTGGCGCGCTTGTAGAGGACGCAGAAGCCGGCCCTGTTCGCCCTTCCCGGCGAGTCAATTGAGAGGAACTGGCCAGCAGACCTGTGGCTGTCCTTTGCCTCATCGGTCAGGACGACGAACAGGACTGGCTCATGAAATTTGTTGGGATCCTCATTTAATTTCACGAGAGCGAGGTACTTGTAGCCAGTGTCTCCTGTGCTGCCGCCCTCCCAGGGGCTGAGTTTGTATGTTACAGCCTCGTCGCTCTCAACCCAGACATGACCTGCTGGGGCCGGGTTTTGACCCACGACTTCGCTTTTTGTCACTCTGTCCTGGTCTTCGTAGCCCCTCTCAATCGCAGCCTTGCCCCGCTTGACCTTGCCCTCGATGTCAGCGTCCTGCGCAGCGGCCTGCGGGCTCGGTTTGGGCGCAGATGAAGCTGCGGCTGTGTCATCCGAATACACGCCGATCTTCTTCAGGAAGTCAACGAACATAAGATCTACGTAAGATTGCTGGCTGCCAGGGGCGGGCACTTCTGGAAAGAGATCGACCGAGTAGAGAATCTTTCCCTCGTCCTCCCCATCCAGCTCGAAGTAGTCATCTTTATTGAGCTTGGCATTTTCCTTGAAGACAATGATCTCGCTCACAGACGGGCCACCATCAGATACGTTGCTAAACTTCTTCCTGAACGCAGCAAAAGACACGTCTGTTTTGTTCTGAATCGTGAACAATTTTTTGTCTGTGTCGTACGTGACATAGAAGTCGCTGTTGGGTCTATCCAACTCAACTTTCTCGACTGCCTCACGCAGCAGGCCTCGGCGGGCAGTGATTGCCTCGCGAATCGCACGACGAATTTCACGCTCTGTAGCTTTCACTTTCCCTCCTAAAATGTATCAGCGGCTCTGCTCGCTCTAGCAAGGTGCTGAAGCGGTTTTGCCTTGTCGCCAG
>JACCEE010114926.1_pt1 | contig 15286 bp, 30 predicted proteins | sample 7449931 | NCBI WGS metagenome assembly JACCEE01 (sample SAMN15323457, study PRJNA562643) | freshwater metagenome | isolation source: river surface water | place: USA:Blue River Watershed | collected 2017-08-19 | reverse complement strand
ACGTTAAAGATTGATAGTTTAGATACCGAGCAAGACTTACAAGAAGTCTTTATGAAGTTTATCAAATTTATTCGTAAGTGCGGTGCTAAGTTTCCTGAAGAGTTAGAACAAATAGAGCAGGAGTTTAGAAAGTAATGGAAATAATTATTAACATTATAGTTGGCTTAGCCGCATTTGTTTTCTTTTCAATCTTAACTTGGTTCATTTGGGAGTCAAACAAATATATCTCAGAAAGAAACCGCTTGAGAAGAGAGACAGGCAAATACTACGAACACGAGATTCACGAAGAAATACTAAGGCGTTCAGCTGAAAGCAAGGATAAAGAATGAAAACTATTTGGGTCACATTTCAAAAAGAAGGCGTCCACATGTACCCAGGCGCTGATAAAGATCCTAAACTAGCCACAGGCGGGTGGGACGATGTAAGTTTTCTAGGTGTGCCGCACAGGCACATTTTCCATTTTAAAGTTTGGATCGAAGTGTTCCACGACGATCGAGATATCGAATTTATTCAATTCAAGCGTTGGCTAGAACGACAGTACAGCACAGGTGTACTTGAATTGAATCATAAGAGTTGCGAGATGATCGCAGAAGATTTAGCACAGACAATTAGGAAAAAGTATCCTAGTCGCTGGCTAAAAATTTCTGTAGCCGAAGATAATGAAAACGGCTGCGAAATTGACTTTCCTGTCCAATTAGAAGATTGGCAGGTAGATGGTCCAACACATTTCAGTTAATAGGAGAAAAATATGACCGAAACACATCTAAAGATGAAGGCTCTTTTCGAAGAGTATGTTAAAGAATCAGATGCATTTGAAGTTAAGGGCGTTAAGGCAGCAGCCGCTCGCGCTCGTAAAGCACTGGGCGAACTTGGTAAGCTAACTAAGGTCCGTCGTGCCGAAATTCAGGACAAGAAAAACGCTGCCAGCGCAGCCTAAGGAGAAGCATAATGCAAAGTTCAATTTCCAATTCAAAGCAATATGTAATTGACGGCATGAATCGTGTTTATTCAAACATGTTTTTGGCTGTTATGAACTCAATGATTGTAAGTTACCTAGTAAGCTCAAGTCCATCATTAATGACATTCCTCTTTACCGGAGTAATGAAGTGGATTGTGATCTTTGCACCTTTGGTAGCAATTTTTGCTATCGGCTTTACCATGCATAAGGTAACGCGAAGTCAAGCATTGCTCATGCTCCACGGATTTGCTGCACTAATGGGACTAAGTTTTGCAACTATCTTTGTTGTATATACTTCATTGAGCATTGTGCAAGCATTCCTTGGCGCTGCATGTTTATTCCTTGCAATGAGTTTGTATGGTTACACTACTAAGCGTGATCTTACTAGTATTGGTCAGTTCATGTTTGTGGGACTTATTGGCATCATTATTGCTAGTGTTATCAATATCTTTATTGGTAGCAGTCTGGTACAGATGGTAGTTAGCGCACTTGCTGTTGTTATCTTTCTTGGACTTACTGCGTATGATACGCAAAAGATCCGGGAAATGGTAGCATATGACAACACAGGACATGCTGAAGTAAGTGGCGCACTAACACTGTACCTCGACTTCATCAATATTTTCCTTAGCTTACTACAGCTATTTGGTGACAGGAAGTAAAAATGGTTACGAATGGAAAAAAAGCTAATGATTGGTTAGACGATCAAGTTGATGAGCTCAACGAAGCTTTTAAAGATATTGTAATCGATGAAACTACATCTAATGCAGTGGCCGATCAGCCTGAAAAAGTTGATCGTGCTACTGCTGACAGTCTAAATAATTATGCACAAAGTTTAGATGATCCTATTACACATGTAGTTGATTATGGTGCCCTTAATGATGTTACAAGTAAAAAGAAATAACAATGAAAATCTTTCTAGTTGAATTAGAACCAGTTGAAACACGCTATACTGCTCAGTGGAAGAAATATCTACCTGAGCAATTAGCGTCTGCCGGGTTTGATGTTGAAGTTATTGCTGGTCCTAAAGATGCACCACAGGATACTACCCCTGGTGCTTTTCTAAATTTTAGCGGTACTAATTACTGGAAAAGTGAACAACTTAAAACTATCGCTCATATGTTTTCGCAGGGCAAAGTTAAAGAAGGCGACTATTTTCTTTATACAGATGCATGGAACCCAACTGTTCTACAGCTTAAGTATATGAGCGAACTTTTAGGTATTAAGGTTCTTATCGGTGGTATGTGGCATGCCGGCAGTTACGATCCGGCAGACTTTCTTGGCAGGCTTATTGGCAATGCACCGTGGGTGCGTCACGCGGAGATGAGCATGTATGAATGTTTTGATGATAACTTCTACGCCACAGACTTTCACGTAGATTTATTCACTAACACTTTCTGGAACGATGATCGTGATATTGATAGGCAACTACTGCACAAGATTCGTAGAGTTGGTTGGCCTATGGAATATCTTGCTAATAGCTTAGATGAGTATAAAAATCTAGAAAAGAAAAATCTAATTCTGTTCCCGCATCGTATTGCGCCAGAAAAACAATTAGAAATTTTTGAGGACTTAGCAAAGCACCTACCACAGTATGACTTTGTTATTTGTCAAAACAAGAAATTGACTAAGCACGAATACCATACACTGCTAGGTCAATCAAAAATGGTATTCAGTGCAAATTTACAAGAAACACTTGGTATCAGCTGGTACGAGGGCTTACTTGTTGATGCTATGCCATTAGTACCAGATAGACTAAGTTATAGTGAAATGGCTGTTGACACATTTAAATATCCGTCAGAGTGGACAATTGACTACGGGTCGTATTTGGCAAATAGAGAAAAAATTATTAATAAAATTATTCAGCTAATGGAAAATTATAATAGTTTAAAACAAGATATACACACACAACGAAATAAATTATCGAATGACTTCTTTAGCGGTAACGCACTTTATGAAGTCCTAAGGAGCAGGCAACATGGCAAATAAAGAAACACAAAAAACAGTACTTGTAACAGGCGGAAGTGGTTTTGTAGGTGGCATGGTTTGCCGCTTATTGGTTGCCGCTGGACATAATGTTATTAATATTGACAAGAAGAAAAAAGATATTGAAGGTGTAACTCAATATCCTTTTGATATTGATAACCATCAATTAAAAGGTGTTATTCAGCTGACACGACCAGACACTATTATGCACTTTGCTGCTGAACACGAAGTTGGTCGTAGCATGGTTGAACCCGGCAAATATTACTGGAATAATGTTGCTAACACTATTGCACTTCTCAATCATGCAGTTGGTGCAGGTGTAAAGAACTTTGTGTTTAGTAGCAGTAGTAGTGTATACGGAATGGTTGATAGGTTCCCTACACCTGAAACAACCGATCGCGATCCTGTATCGCCATATGGCCGAACAAAAAAGATGGTTGAGGATATTCTTGTTGATTACTATCGTTCGTATGGCCTAAACTTTGCCGCACTACGTTATTTTAATGCAGCAGGCGCTGACCCAGAACTAAAACACGGTTATACGCAAGAACCTGCAAGCCATTTAATTCCAATCCTTGCAAGAGCAGCTATCACTGGCGACACAGTTAATGTATACGGAAATGATTATGCTACAACAGACGGAACAGCAGAACGGGATTACACTCACGTCTTTGATATTGCTACTGCACATCTAGCAGCTATGCATTATTTAGAAGATGGTGGTCTCAGCGGGGCATTTAATATTGGTGCTGGATCAACGGCCAGTGTCTTAGAAGTTATTAAAGCATTTAATCGTGTAAACCAAACTAACATCGAATATAATATCACTGACCGCAGACCAGGTGATCCTAAACAAACATTTGCCGACATTACAAAGGCAAAAAGTTCGTTTGGTTGGGAGCCAGTATATAAGTTAGAAGATATTGTTAAACATGCCTATGAATGGGAAAAGAAGGTACAGAAGGTAAAGTAAAATGGTAAAAGAAGTTAAAGGCGGCACATTTGCACCCGCAGACATTCCGGTAATTAAGCGAGCATTGCAGTCATACGTAACAGAGATTCAAAAGATTGAAGGCTATAGCGATCGTGATCCTCATCCTGATCTTAGCGTAGCTGCAAATCTATTACATCGACTTGGACGAATCGGTGATGCCTAAATACGAATACCTATCACACGAAGATATGAATAACTACTATGCAGAAGTTATTCGTAACATGACAGTTGATAAGTTTAGACCTGATGTAGTATTTGCACCAATGCGCGGCGGTGCTGACTTTGGTATTAAACTAAGCAATTACTACGATATTCCATTTGAATCAATCCAGTGGCAAACCAGAGACGGTTCAGCTAAAGATGTTGCAAGGCTTAAGGATTTGTACACAACCTACGATGGAAAACAAATTTTAATTGTTGATGATATCTGCGATAGCGGAGAAACACTTAAAGGAATTGAAGCAGCATCTGGATATAATAGAAACAATATTAGATTTGCTGTAGCCATTGAAAACTTAGAGTGTGGCTTTGCATGTGATTATTCTGCAAGACAAATTGGTCGTTCTGATGATACACAATGGTTTGTGTTTCCTTGGGAAGATTGGTGGCGAAGAAATTGACAGAAAAATGCACAATAATCAAGTACTTTGCCTAAATAACATTGACAAATTAACAGTTTGTCTGTATAATTAAATTAATAGACATCCACGTCTATAACTCGGAGATTTTAACTTGACACAAAAATTTAAATTAGATACTATTATGACTGGTGATTCTCGTACACCGTTTACAGCAGAAGAATACAAAAAAATAGCTAAGGCAGGTAGTGATATGAGCGACAAGAGCCACGAAGAAGTCTATCTAGCAGATGCCATCCGCTTTCAAATGAAGCGTGAAAATAAACGATTCTGGGCCGGTGATAATATTAGTGATTACGTTACCGAAGAACAAAAGAATCAGCTTATTGACGAAGCCGCAGAAGCATTTGAACTAGTGCTTGATCGTTTGCTCATTGACCGTGAAACAGATCCAAACAGCCAAGGTACAGCACGCCGATTGGCTAAGATGTACTTTAACGAAATTATGGCAGGAAGATATGACCCAGCACCAGACGCAACAGCATTTCCAAATGATTCGCAGGACCGTTACGAAGGTATGCTTGTGGTTCGCAGTGAGCTTCGCAGTATGTGTAGCCATCATCACCAGCCCGTTACTGGTGTTGCTTACATTGGTCTTATTGCTGCCGAGAAGCTCATCGGACTCAGCAAGTATACACGTATCGCACAGTGGTGTGCAAGACGAGGCACTCTCCAGGAGGAACTTGCTAATGACATTGCTAGGGAAATCGAAAAAGCCACAGGTGCCAAAGACTTAGGTGTATACATTCAAGCTGTACATGGATGTTGCGAAAATCGTGGTATTATGGCACATAGCAGTTTGACACAAACAACTGTTCTAAAGGGTGCATTTAAGAATGATCCAGGAACTAAAAAAGAGTTTTTTGATAATATTAAACTACAACAGGAATTTGCCCCACGATGAGTATTGTAACTAAAGGGCCATTCAATGTATATGTTATTGAAAGAAACAGTGTTCCTGTTGTAGATGTATGCGACCACGTTTCTGATCATAAAACTATTGAATGGCTACAAACAAGATATAACATCACACTTGATGAAATTTTTGAATGCCTTGATATGTTTCTTGATTTAACAGATAAGCAAGAATTCAAAATTGATATAGAATGTTACAAAGACAATGAAACTAACAAGATCTTTGGAATTGAAACTAAAGGTATAAATGATAAGTCTTATTTTTCTGTATTAACTTATGGAAGGATCTTTTTCCCCGACATTTTAGACTTTAAAACATTATATGTTTATTCACTAAATTTAATCATCATAGAAGCACTTATTAGTATTAAAGAAAATTCTAATTTTGAAAGTGAAGAAAATATTCATTCAGCTGTATTAAACGCTTTTATTAAATCATATGGGCCTATAGATAGCAATCTAGTTGAAGAAATGTTAAATCAATTAGATTACAATGACATTTTGGATAAAATTAATCATGACAAAAATTAAATACAGCGAACTATTTTATAGTGCTCAAGGCGAAGGTAAGTATGTTGGTATTCCAAGCCTTTGGTTAAGATTCTTTCTATGTAACTTACAGTGTAACGGCTTTGGTCAGTGTAATCCAACTGATCCTAATACATATGAGTTACCTTATGAAACTATTGATATCAGTAACATTAAACGTGTAGAGGATCTGCCGGTTTTTGACAAGGGCTGCGATAGTAGTTACACATGGAGCAAACGTTATAGTCATCTTATCACTGAGCGCAGTGTTGAAGAAACTGTAGATAACTTAACTGCATTACTACCCGGTGGTTCATTCCAGCATCCTAAGAGCGAACAGTGGGCACATATGGTGTTTACTGGTGGCGAGCCTATGCTCAAGAAGTCGCAAGAAGGCATTGTTGCTATCCTTAACGAGTTTGGTCGTAGAGGTAATATGCCTAAGAATATTACTATTGAGACCAATGGCACTCAAGCAATCACACCCGAACTAGAACAATTCATTACCGAATACTTCTGGAAACATGGTGGCGATTGGTATTGGAGCATTAGTCCTAAGCTATGGAGCACTGCTGGTGAGAAACACAAGAAAGCAATTAAACCCGAAGTAGTTGCACAGTATGCAAATGTTTCGCGTCACGGTCAGTTAAAGTTTGTTGTTAACGGCAGTAAGGAAAGCTGGCAAGAAGTTGAAGATAATACCAAACTATTCCGAGACGCTGGTTGCAACTTCCCTGTGTGGATCATGGGCGTTGGTGGTACACTAGAAGGCTTAAAGATTACTGAAGCTATGATTGCAGATGAAGCAATTCAACGCGGATATAACTATACAAGTCGTGTGCATGTACACATTTATGGAAACGCAATTGGAAAATAAAGGTTATATTGTTGTAGACAATGTTTTATCAGAAAATGCTTTAAATATTTTAAAGCCATATGCTGTACTGTTGCCATCTGATAAAAGTAGTTATGATGTATGGCCTGCTGAATCAACTAACAATAATACTGCACCAGAATGTTTCACCTGTGATATATTAGGTAAAGATCGTATTGAAATAATTAACGAGCTATATAATAATTCACAGTTACCTTGCTATAAAAAATCTTGGTTAAAAAATTGTGATATTGCTATTCAAAAGATACCTAAGGGCGGATTCATACCTAAACATACAGATTATTGTATTTTAAGTTTAACTGTATTTTTATCTACTGTTAAGGGTGGCGAATTTATATGGTGGGATAACAACACGGTACATACTGTTGTTCCAGAATATAATAAAGGTGTTATATCTTGTTATGATACGTATAAACGAGGTGCGAGTCATAAAGTAACAGAAGTTACAGATGGTGTTCGATTTACTATGCAACTTTTCGTGTTTGATAAAAATAGTAAAACTGATGAAATAAAATCTGCCATAATAGATTTGGAGGAAAAATGAAAAGAAAAATACCTTTTTGGATGATGCCAGCTAGTTGGGGTCTTAAAGGAAAGACTCGTGAAATAGCAGAAGCTGAGTATTACTTTAATGGCAAAGAGTTAGAAGAGCGGATTGCAGAGATTACTGCTGACACTCCTGAGGAAAAAGAAATAGCGAAACTTGCTGTTAAATTAAAGCATGAAGAAATTAGTCAAGCTGCGTATGACAAAGCAGTTGCTACTATTAACAAGGAACCTTGGGTAAACGTTGTTAAAATGGGTGTAAACCCAACTAATGTTACTCAAGGGTTTTTTGAACTTGATTGGAATGACGAATTTGTTATCATGTTACAAGAAGCAGGAATTCAGGGTACTAGCGACGAAGAAATAGTTAATAAATGGTTTAACGGTGTTTGTCGAACAGTGCTTATTCAAGAACAAGCCGATCAAGATTATGGTTTAGAACAGGCAGATAGAGCAGATGTCGAAATTAGAAGAGACAGCAAGGAATAAGCTGGGCACACTAATGGCTGCGGTACAGCCTGTGATTGATTCCCATATCTCCAATATGGATACTAGAGAAGTAGATTATATCTTGACAAATTATCGAAAGTATCTTAAAATAGACTTAGAAAGAGACTTCGAGAAGGCACGAGTTTCTAAATTAACAGCAAGTCCTTTGGACGATATTTTGAACGGTGGATTAAATGGCTAATTATATTCTTGTTGATACACTTAATATGTTCTTCCGTGCTAAACATGTGGGCGGCGGTAAGGACATTGACATGCGTGTGGGCATGGCTATGCATATCATGTTTAACAGTGTACGCAAGGCATGGCGTGACTTCAATGGTGACCATGTTGTGTTTTGTTTAGAAGGTCGTAGCTGGCGCAAAGACTTTTATCCTCCGTATAAGGCTAATCGCAAAGTTCTTGCAGACAAGAGAACACCGCGTGAAATTGAAGACGATGAATTGTTCTTTGAAGCATATGACGATATTGTTAAGTACTTTAACGAACGTACTAATTGCAGTGTAATTCGTTGTCCTAACGCAGAAGCAGACGACTTGATTGCAACGTGGATTCAAACACATCCAGATGACAAGCATGTTATTGTTAGTACAGACAGCGACTTTTATCAGTTACTATCTCACAACGTAAAGCAGTATAACGGCACAACAGATGAGATTGTTTCACTAGACGGTGTTATTAATGCTAAGACAGGTAAGCCTGTTATTGATAAGAAGACTGGCAAGCCTAAGGTAGTGGGTGATCCTGCATTTATTCTTTTTGAGAAGTGTGTACGTGGTGATCCTACAGACAACGTGTTTAGTGCTTTTCCTGGTGCTCGACTTAAAGGCACTAAGAACAAGACTGGCATCACAGAAGCATTTGAAGATCGCAGCCGCGGTGGCTTTAACTACAACAACTTTATGCTACAGCGTTGGGTTGATCACGAGGAACAGGAACATCGTGTACGTGACGACTATGAACGTAATCGTACATTAATTGATCTTACTGCACAACCTGACGATATTAAAGAAGCATGTCGTAACATTATTCGTGATGCTGTTAATAAGCCACATGTTGGACAAGTTGGTATTCACTTTATGAAGTTTTGTGCTAAGTGGAATATGCAACGCCTTAGCGAGAATCCTACCGAGTTCGCAGAAATACTAGGTAAGGGAATTAAAGAATCGCGTATGATTGGAATAGAATGAATTCAAAACAACTAGAAATCCTTGATATCTTGCAAGAAGAATGTGGCGAGTTGATTGTTGCTATTAGCAAAGTCAAACGGTTTGGTATTAATAGCAATTATAAAGAAGGCGGCACACAGCGAGCGCATCTTACACAGGAAGCAGGAGATGTGTTGCGTATGATTCAACTGCTAACTGCACATGGGGTCATTTCAGCCGCTGAAGTTGAAGATGCTTCTACAAGGAAAGCTGAAAAGCTAAAAGAATGGTCCAAGATTTATGTGGACTGATGCCGAAAAAGCGTTCTGGATATTAGAAAACGGTACACCTGACTATGCCTGGATATTTGAGCGTAACGGTGATACGGTTTACCGGAGACCGTTTGCCGCACCAGGTACTAAGTTACCACCGTGGGTTAGTGCGGAACGAGAAGAAGTTACTAATAAAATTGTCGGCAAAGAAGTTGATCTAATTATACTGGATGAAATGAAATGAACATTATTACTAAAGAAGAAAAACCTTTTGAAACAGAAGCAGGCCGTAAGTGGCTACAAGATATGCTACGCATGGGTCCAGTTACTGTCACATTTACTAAGAAGGACGGTGAGACTCGTGTAATGACATGCACACTAGAAGAGTCAACTATTCCTGAACAGCATCGTCCAAAGCCTCTTGCTGAAGGACAAGAGCAGCGCAAGCGCAGTGATACTAATCTAAGCGTTTGGGATATTAATGCAGAAGGCTGGCGCAGTTTTATTTTAGCTAACGTTACTAGAGTTGAATTTTCCCTCTGATAAATAATAATACAGAACAATACATAGGTAAAACATTATGACACACGAAAAAGCTGTTCTACAACAAATTTCAGATGTTGCTTGGCTGGTACATCAAGGCCAAGCTAAAATAGGTATTCTTAACAAAGACGTTCAAGAACATTATACCTATATTACTGGCAAAGAAATTGTTAAATTTAACGATAAAGATGATGTTGTTGACCATTTTGGTAATTTAGAATTATTTGAAGATCAGATCACAGCATCTGCTATTACACTTGATAGGTTTTATATTAAGGGGTTTGAAGTAGATTATCCTACTCCGTTTATTATAGACGAATCCCATCCAGCGTATAGAACAGATCTGCCGTTGTTTACAAAAATTGAAGGCAGTGATGTATATTATGCAGCCGGTTACTATTGTATTAATTTTGAAAAAGGTTGGAAAGGTGGTAATGGGTGTAAACTAACCACCTTGGAACGTTACGGATATGAAGGCCCGTTTAAAACTGAACAAGAAATGCGTATGCGCCTACGAGACTTAAACAAGCGTAAAAGAAAGAATGACAGAGTTTGATAAACTTGTTGCTCATTTAAAAAATTTGCAGCAAAGAAATGTAAAAAATGCAACTTTCGATGTAAGTTGGCTTGTATCAGCATTACGACTATCAACCCCAACAAATCTAGTAAAAAAAGACACACCAAAGACTAATAGTCCACAAACTATAGAAGTAGATGGCGGAACATTCAAAGAATAAGATTGTACCTGATATGCCGGAAGGCTCCGGATACAATTGTATATTTCGTCATAATTGGCGTGTGCTAGGTACTTGTGCATTACCGTCAACTTGGATTTTTAAAATAAATTCTATAGTAGATGGTAGGGGCTGGGGCTGGTATTTTATACCGCATAAAAACATGGATTATACAAGGGAAAACTGGTACGAAGATCAAACCCTAGTTTTATCTTTTTCAGAAGAAGTTGATATGATACAAACTATTCTACAGCTTGATGTAAAAAGTTAAACACTGTTTTAATAGGCAAAAAGATAAATATATGTGTACAGGAGACACATATGAGTAGACCAAAGCCGACAGTTTTGTTAGAAATAATTAACAAAAATACATACAAAGCTGAACAAGTATTAAACGCTGAAGCAATTTACAGCGTATTTTTTAACGGTGCTCCTATAAATCTAAGAACGCTAAATACACTTGTAAATTACCCAGGCCCAAAATACAAAAAAGTTTCTTTTAGTAATCCAGGACATGCATTTAATTTAGCTGAACGACTCAATAAGATTTTCTCCACAGATCAATTCGCAGTTGTTAAACTTACACAAGGCGAGGTAATCAATGAACAGGACTATCTTACCAATACCGAATAAAACATTACACGGTACAATTTTACGCCAAGTCGAACAAGAAGTTCTAAAGCATTTCACCCATCAAAATCCTATCAGTAATAAACTAACCGATTATGAAATTTTACAAACATTGTTTGTTAATTTTCGGATAGTTGAATCAAATCCCTACGGGTTACGTCTTACAAGTTTTGGTAATAAAACATTATCAAAATTCTATGATCATTATGAATACAAAATTACTGATGAAATCAATCATAAAACGTTTGTTTTGCTTGACAAAAGTATGAAATGGCCCTATTATATAGGTACAAGGTCTAATCGTGTAGCATTTTACAGTGAAGAAGATGCAGCATGGTTTCGATTAAACGGAAATAAAATTTTGAGTTATGTAGAAAGTATTTAAAGATTTATTATGGACACACTGGTTTTAAACAAAGATGCACAGCCAATCAGCATTCTTCCGCTGAGTGCAATCGGTTGGCAAGAAGCAATTAAGTATATGTGGCTCGACCGAGTGCATGTACTCGAGTGGTATGACGACTGGATTGTTCGCAGCCCAAGTTGGGAAACCCGTGTGCCTGCTGTAATGATGGTTAAGGATTATGTAAAGAATAAAAAGTATCCACGTTTCAGCAAGTACAATGTAACTCTACGTGATCGCTTTACATGCCAGTATTGCGAAACACATGTTGGTACAAACACTGTGACTATGGATCACGTTCTTCCTATTAGTAAGGGCGGTAAGACAACATGGGAAAACATTGTTGCGGCTTGTGGTCCTTGCAACAGCAAGAAAGGCAATGATATGCATGTGAAGCCTATCCGTGAACCATACAAGCCCAGTTATTACGAGTTAGCAAATATTCGTAAGACACTACCGTTTGATTTGCGTCACCCGAGCTGGAAGGATTATCTTCTATGAATGACAACGACGGTAACATTGTTTCGTTCCCAACAAAAGAACGCAAAGACGAAGTTATGCGAGAAAGGACTAGAAAGACTAATAATTTTTCTAGTCCTATTCAGCCATATAATTTGAACAGTGTGACGTTTAGTTCAGAAGGTTGGGAAAAATGGTCTCCTCCTAGTTTTGACGGCGATACTATTAGCTTTTCAAATCTAACTGATATACATTGGGCGCCTTCATTTGGACCAAACGACACCAACCTTTTAACATCTATTATTGATCGTTGCGCTACTCTTCAAAAAAATTGTATTACTGCTGGAAACAATTCTAATACTCTAGCACTTCAACATGTTTTGGATAAGCTAGATGAAGCAATATTACTATCCAAAATTTCTTCAAAATAAATTAAAAAAAGACTTGACAATGTCCTGCTTTAGTGTATAATGTGTTTATGTTGCAGGTAACTGTAACATAAATTTAACAAGAGGTGACAATAATATGTCTAATACAACTACTGTAACTAAAGAGAACCGTGTTCTCGAAGCACTTCGTGCTAACAACCGTGGTCTTACCGCCGCTCAGATTGAGAGCCAGTTTGGCGTAGGTAATGCCCGTTCAACTGTATCAGCACTTCGTATGAAGGGTTTCGCAATCTATGCAAACCAGCACACTGATACAAAGGGTCGCACTAAGACTTTCTATCGTCTAGGCACCCCAAGCCGCGCTGTTGTTGCAGCCGGTTACCGTGCTCTTGCACAGGGTCTCTAAGACCAGTTAAACCTTAGTTCTCCTAATAACAAAGGTTTTGAAAGGGGCTTTATGCCCCTTTCTTTTTGATAAATAGTAATAGTATTCCAGTAATAATATAATTAAATACTACTTTTATTTTATCTACGGAGAGCTTGTATGGGTTTCAAAATAGATATTCAGGGACAACTTAAGAACAAAAAGAAGTATAAGTTATTCGCTGAAAAAATACTATATCATTATTTTCGTGATAGAGTACGACGCGACATTCCAATAAATATAACTATAAAAAAGTCAATAGACGATAATTGTCGTGGTTCTTGTTGGGGTAATAGGGACTATATTACTATCGAAATAGCCAAAACTATAAAAGATAAAAAAAAGCCAACAAAAACAATATATATTAAATCAGACGAAATTGCATCAACCCTTGCACACGAATTAATACATGCAAAACAGTTTATTAGGGGCGAAATAAATTCTACCAATTTAATGTGGCGCGGAGAGGATGGCCCTGTAGATTGTGAGGGCATACAATATAGAAGCCAACCATGGGAAAAACAGGCTTTTCGCGGAGAGAAAAAACTAACTAAATTATATTGGGCGAAGTAGTTTTTAAGCTAAAAACTAAGCAAATATCCTTGTAAGTCATTGATTTATAAGGATTTTTTTTTGGTTGACAACGGAGTATAGTTGTTATATACTTATATATGTAGTTAGGGAAAAGTAACACATATATGTCAGCTAAACAGAACCTCACCGCAGTTATCTACGATAAGCGTGGTAAAGTAATTTCTGTTGGTCAGAACAGCTACGTTAAAACCCACCCTCTACAAGCAAAGTATGCTGCCATAGTTGGTATGCCCGATAGGCAGTTTCTCCATGCAGAGATCCACGCTATTGTAAAGTGTAAGGATCTTACTAGGGCCCACAAGATTTTTGTTTCACGCTGGGATCGAAAGGGTCGTCCTGCTCTTGCTAAACCTTGCCCGGTATGCATGAGCGCCATTGAAGCCGCTGGCATCGAAATTGTTGAACATACCTAAAAAAACCGGTTGACAACAGAACGTAAGATGCTATTATTAGTATGTAGGTAACAAAAAAGGAGTTCTACAATGGATACGCTAACTGTAAAGCCCAGTCAAGTTAAGAGTGTTGCACTTCGTGCGATGCTTGCAAATCGCCCTCTGTTTATTTGGGGTCCTCCCGGCATTGGTAAGAGCGAGCTCGTTCAGGGTATCGCTGATAGTGGCGCACTAGGCTCGACGCTGGTAATTGACTTGCGTCTTGCTCTACTTGAGCCCACCGACTTGCGCGGTTATCCCTTCCGCAACCCAGAGACCAATACAATGGATTGGTCACCTCCGCAGGACCTTCCATCCGAAGAGCTTGCGGCTCAGTATGAAACTATCATCCTGTTCCTAGACGAGCTTAACAGTGCTCCGCCCAGTGTACAGGCAGCGGCATATCAGCTAGTGCTGAACCGCCGCATTGGTCAGTATGTTCTTCCTAAGAACGTTAAGATTATTGCCGCAGGTAACCGTGAAACTGATCGCGGTGTTACGTTCCGTATGCCTGCTCCGCTGGCTAACCGTTTCCGTCATATTAACATGGCAGTGGACTTTGGTGACTGGCAGCGTTGGGCTATCAATAACGACATCCACCCGGATGTTATTGGTTACCTTAGCTATGCCAAGCAGGACTTGTTTGACTTTGATCCTAAGACTAGTTCGCAGGCGTTTGCTACTCCGCGTTCGTGGTCATACGTTAGCGAGATCCTTTCTACACTAGGCTTTGAAGATGCAGAAATCTTCGAGCAGAAGGCAGAAATTGCCGGTGCAGTAGGCGAGGGTATGGCAGGTAAGTTTGTTGAACACCGCCGTATTGCTAGCCACCTTCCTAAGCCAGAAGACATTCTCGCTGGTAAGGTTAAGAAGCTCGACAATAAGTTGAGTCAGGAAATTTCCGCTAAGTACAGTCTTGTTGTTGGTATGACCTACGAGATCAACCAGCTCTACAAGGAGAATGGTACTGGTGGAGACTTTAAGAAGTGCTTCAACAATGCTGTAGCATTTGCCTACGACAACTTTGAGCCTGAAATGGTAGTGCTGTTTTTCAAGACTATCATGACGGACTATCAGATTAAGTTCAATATCCGCACTGATTTGGATAAGGAACTTTACAAGATCTTCTCTGAGCGTTATACCAAGTATATCGCTTAAGGGAGGATAGGATTGAGCCATCCTACCTTGTTACTCCCTACCTACAGCTCAATCCAGAACCCCCCGGAAACGGGGGGTTCACCTTTTGTAAGTTGTTGATTTACAACGGAAAAATAGGTAGATTTTCCAGTTGACTT